>Ga0181601_10002420_pt1 | contig 15939 bp, 9 predicted proteins | sample 041ome_8_FD_133020 | JGI IMG/M metagenome (GOLD analysis project Ga0181601, IMG submission 133020) | Coastal salt marsh microbial communities from the Groves Creek Marsh, Skidaway Island, Georgia - 041407BS metaG (megahit assembly) | ecosystem: Environmental > Aquatic > Marine > Intertidal zone...
CAAACACCTTGTGGGCGCTGGCGACGCTGGATTACACCCCTTCGGCGAAGATTTTAGAGATCATCACCCAGCGTTGGCTCAAGTACGTGGAAGAAATGGGCATGGGCGAGTGCGCCAACTTGATGTGGTCGTACGGGAGCTTAAAGTACAACCCAGGGGAGGAAATTCTGAGGAAGGTGAGCGACAGGATCGCCAAGGCGGATCCACAAGAGCTGCAGCTCACGATGCTGTGCAACATCATCTGGGCCTTTGCAAACTTTGATTACATCCCGCCAAACGATGTGATGAGTACAATGCTCGAAATCGCTCGCAAGCACATCAAGAATGAAGAGCAGCTTCAAACGCAAAGCTTGAGTAACATCATGTGGTCGCTGGCAAACTTGTCGTACATTCCGACGGATGACTTTTTGGTCGACTTACACGCGCGCTCGCTCAAGGAGATTCGCGCCAAGGCGTTCTCCAGCCAGGGCTTGTCCAACATGCTCTGGGCGTGGGCAACACTCGGTATCAATCCCGGAACGGAAATTCTCCACGAGTTTTCCGAGGAGTGCGGCCATCAGATCAACTCTTTCGTCTCGCAGGCCGTCTCCAACTCACTGTGGGCGTTCTGCGTTCTCGAGCACTGGCCGGAGAAGTGGGTCGTGGACGCGTACAGAGCCAAGCTTCTCGAGATTGAAAAGACGCTCATCCATCGCATCGACTACACGCAGATTTTTCAGGCAAACATGACGTTTGATCGATTCACATCCTTTGAACCGCTCATCACGACGCCAACCATGCTCGAGACAGCGAAGCAGGCTTGGCGAGCGCTGAATTGCAAGGTGACCATCTCCAACATGCATCGCGAGGTGAGCGAGTCTCTCAACGAGATGGGCATTCCTCACGAGCTCGAGTACATCACCGACGACGGACTCTTCTCCTTGGACATCGCTCTCAAGGGCCGTAAGCTCTGCATCGAAGTTGACGGTCCCTCCCACTTTTCCAGAAATATTCCAACCCAACGCATGGGTCCGGATGTCCTGCGTCGACGCTTCCTCGAGGCGGACGGATGGGCCATGGTGAACGTTCTCTGGTGGGAGTGGTCCGAGCAGGTGAAGACAAACAGGAGAACGGCGTACTTGGCCAAACTTTTGTACGAACAGGGCGGCGTGACGCTCATGGACGTCGCTCCAGCGGACGAAGACCTCTCCGACAGCGGCTTGGAGGGCTTTCTCGCGCGCGCATCGAGCCCGTCGAGCGACGCCGTCGTGACGCGTCGCGACGGCCGCATCATCGTCGATAACGCCCCGTTGGTTTCTCAATCCAACGATGGAACCTCAAACAGCGGTGGCGGTAAGAGCGGTCAAGGCGGTGGTAAAACCACCGCAAAATCCACGTCTCGACGTTCGCAATCACCAAAGTCGATCGATCCGCCAACCAAACCTGTGTCTTCGTCTTCGGCGTCTTCGCCCAAACGAATCGGTTACGGCATGATGCTCGACTCGAGCGCGCTCTCCGACACCCCTACGGACGCAAAACCCTCCGCCCTGGGTGCAGCCGCGCGGCGCGCGCGAGTCAGGCGTCCACAGTCGCCATCCACGACCCGTCCCACCGCCAGAACGTCGTCGTCGTCGTCGTCGTCATCCGAAAAATCTTTGGCGGCTACAAGGCGCGGTCCGGCGCCCCGTCGAGTCGCTCGCCGTCGCAAACCTGACCAAGTAGTAGAAGAAACCGACGACGACGACGAAAACGACTGCGACGATGAATGAACGACGCGCGCGCCCGATCGCGTCGTCAGCCGACGGACGCGAGAGCCGACGATAGATAGATAGTAAACGCGCGAGTAGAGCAGACCGAGCGTCAATGCACATATAATCGTACCTTTTAGATCTATATAGGTGATACATGTACATAAACTGCTGTTTCGCCCGCGTCACTCCCGAACGAACGAACGAACGCGCCGACAGAGCGAGGCGCGCGTCTGGTCTGGGCGACGAACTCGGTCCGGGCGCGGGTCACACGGAGCACGCGCGCGACAGAGAGAGAGCGACGACGAGGTACGTGGACGATTAGAAAATATTCGACGCGACGACGACGCGCGACGACGCGACGCGGAAACCGTCGACGGGTCGGCGCGATGCCGACGAAACGGATGGAGAGGGTTGGGTAAAGCGCGCGAGGAAAAGCGTCCGTCGGGAGGCGAATGAAAAGCGCGCGGAGGGCGACCGCGGGAGACGGACGACGATAACGACGACGAACGAAGGAAGAAAACACCCGTCGCGCATCGGACGAACGAGCGGACGGAGGAACCGCGGACGGGGGAACGCCGCGCGACGGGCGTTTTCCCCGACGCCTGCCTCTCCTCTGACGCCTTTCGTGCCGCCAGCGACGCGGTCGCGTCAGCAACGACGGACGCCCGTCTTCCGCGCGACGTCGTCGACGTCGTTTCGTCGCGTCGGCGACGCGCGAGCGGTGCGGCGGAATTATTTCCATCGCTCGGCGCGATCGCGCGATCGTACGCGCGTCGCGTCGTCCGTCGCGCGTCGCGTCGGCGTCGAGGACGACGGGACGGGTGGGCGTTCGGCACCAAAGGTGGACCGTCGTGAAGGAAGGCATGAATGAGGGTTTGGCGTGTTGGTTTGTTTATGGCGGTTGTGTAAAAATATTGTCACAATCGGAATGAGATGTGTGATTATACGAGTATTGGGTATACTTTTGGAAATTTGAGAGGTTTTCTTTCGAGGAGGAGGAACTTTGGAAGAGAGAAGAGAAGGACTGATGACTGACGAGTGGTGGAACGACGCGCGTTCGTTTGAAATTCTCGCGCGTAGGTGGACGAGACGCAATCCCGTACGCGGATCGATATGTCGGCGTGGGCGAGCATAGTGAGCGGTGGAAGCGGAAAGGCGGCGGTGAGCGAAGAGGCGCCCGCGGCGGCGCCGACGGAGACACCGGCGACGGAGGGCGAGAGACGGGCAGAGGCGACGGCGGTGGTGGAGACGGTGGCGGCGGCGGGGAGCGATGCTTCGGATACGGTGAGAAAGGCGGCGGCGGTTGAGGAGCCTTCGAAGCCGGCTTGGGGTAAGCCAGCGACGGAGGGTGGGGCCAAGGCGTTGGTGGGCGTGAAACCCGTGGCGTGGCCGACTCTCGGAGACGCGAAGAATCCGGAACTCAAGCCGGACGATACCGCGAGCCAATCTTCGGCTTCTGGACAGGGTAATGGAAAGTCTGGTGGTAACAAGGGGAAGAACTCCAAGGGTAGCGCTGAGAAGGGTGGACGCGGTGGTGGAAACCAAGGCGGCGGTCGCGGCGGCGGCAGAGGCGGTAGAGGCGGCAGAGGCGGCAGAGGCGACGGTAACTGGGGCAGGGGCGCTGGCGGAGCGAATCAGCACTACGGCGGGGGAGCCGGTGGTCGATTCGGCTACGACGGTGGACGCGGTGGACGCGGTGGACGCGGAAACAAGAACTTTGATCAAGGCTACCAAGTGCCTTTCGAGGGTGGCTACTACATGCCCCAGGCGGCACAAATGTACTACCCGCAGCAGCACATGATGCCCTCGGCGGTGCCTCAGCGTGAGCAAATTCTCGCTGCGGTCAAGCAACAAGTCGAGTACTACTTTAGCGTTGAGAACCTGTGCAAGGATCTCTTTCTGCGCTCGAAGATGGACCCGACTGAGGGTTGGATTCCGCTCTCCGTCATTGCCAGTTTCAACCGTATTCGCATGATGACACCAGATCCGGCGATGATTTACGAGTCTCTTGTCGGTTCCGCGACGGTAGAAATCAGCTCTGGAAACGACAAGATTCGTAAAATGGGAGACTGGAAGTCTTGGCTCTTGGATGCCGACGGCAAGCCGCAAGAGGTGAATGACGTGGCACAGCAGATGCAGGCGACCAACCTCGCCGCCGCGCCAGCTACGGTGACACCGTCTTCCGGCAAGAAGGGTTCCAAGTCAAAGTTGAAGAAGGATGAGGATGAAATGTTCGAGATGGATGAAGATTTTGGCGAGGATGACGACGAGGATGACGACGAGGATGACGACGAGGATGAGGATGATGAGGATGACTACGAAGAGGATGACATGACTGATGTCGACGTTAGTAGACTCATGATTGTGTCGCAGCGACCGGGACGTGGCGGTCAAAACCGTGGAGGCCGTCCTCATTCTGGTGCGGGCGCTGATGTAGCGACGGTGATCAACGACGGACTCGCCTTCTACCAAAAGGATCTTCGAGGCAGAAGGCCATCTCATCACGTGGGTTCTCAGGGTGCCGCTTCTGGAAGCTGGCGCGACCGAGGCGCGCAGTCTGGCTCTTGGAAACGCGGTGGTGGGTTTTCGGTCGGCTCTCAAGACCGCACACACTTCTTCCCAGCCTCGGTGCCCAAGGGTGACGGTGCTTTTAGCGGTAACGATGTCGGTTGGTTGCTCGGCACCACTCCGACTGAGGGAGAGTTCAACTGGCACACAGGTGCCGGTTCGTCTGTCGGTTCTGATCGCGGCGGTGCGGCGTTCGGTACTTCTCCGTCCCAACGTCCCCCGCGTCGCTCTCATGCGGGCGCTTCGCCCCGTGATATTCCGGCTTTCCAGCATCCTTCTCACACGTTGCTCGAAGACAATGGCTTCAAGCAACAAAAGTACAAGGCTTTCCATCAGCGCGCCGTGGATGAGCGCAAGCGATTGGGTTGTGGCAACAGCGAAGAAATGAACACGCTGTTCAGATTTTGGAGTTACTTTTTGCGAGGTACATTCAACGCCAAGATGTACAAGGAGTTCTGCCGCTTGGCTGAGGAAGATGCGAGACACAACTACCACTATGGTTTGCAGTGTCTGTTCCGATTCTACAGCTATGGCTTGGAAAAGCGCTTCCGTCAAGCTGTGTACCGGGACTTTGAAGAGTTCACGATGCTTGACTACAAGTCGGGCTCGTTGTACGGTCTTGAAAAGTTCTGGGCGTTCCACTACTACTTCCGTGGTAGCAACAGACCAGCCATTCGCGACGATATCAAGGAACTTTTGGATACAAAGTTCCGTACTCTTTCTGATTTCCAGCGCGCGAAGGAACAAATGGCCGCGGCGAACTAATAAGCCAGCAGCGCAGATGAGACGACGGAGGGTTTTCTCATCTATAGCAATTCTTTTTTCGAGGAGGCTCAGATCTAGACTTCGCAGCGAGACATATAGCGAGGAAATAAATTTTATTTAAAAAACAACACAAAAACTCAACCCCACGACCTTCTAGAACAATCCCGCAATGACGTCTTTTTGCGTGATGAGCGCAGCCAAAAGAGCGAGTGCCGCACCGATGGAAACAAAGTCCAAGTTTTCCAACGGATTCGTCAGGCTTTTGCGCATCACCAGCGTCTTCGTGGTCGTCTCCACGGATCGTCCATCAATCACCTTGAGCGCCGCCGCGTTAGAGTCTCCGCCAATGACTCTGTATCCAAGCTTCTTATACAAGCTCTGCGCCCGTCTATTACCCGCCTCGACAACCAAACAGCACTCATCGAACCCATTTTCCGCGCAAATCTCCTCGAGTTCCGCCATGATAGCCTTACCGTACCCCCTTCGTCTCGCTTCGCGCGCAGTTGCGAGGTTCGCCACGATTGGCCGGTTAATAATCTTGTCCTCAACCCCACCACCAGCCTTTCCATTCTTCACCATGGTTTCGTAATCGTTCGCCCCGACGTATTTACGAACCTCAACCCCACCGCACGCCAAGCAAGAGCTCGAATTCTCTTCATCCATGATCACAACCAGAGCCGACCCATCGCCGCCTCTCGCGCTATACCTCTTGCGCATATCCGACGCGCACGCTCGCGTCAACCCTTTATACTCGACATCCCTCGGATCAACCTTTCCGTCGTAAAAGAAACTGCTCGCGAACGTCGCCGCCGCCGCGTTGTAATCACCACCTCGCGCCCGTCGTGGGGGCGTACCGTTGTTCGCGGACGACGACGCATTCGTTTGGATAAAGTGTCGACGTGGCCTAGCTGCGGCGCGACCTCGGTGTCGAAACGCCACCGGTACGGCTGTCGCGAACGAAGAACGCGTCGCTGCCGCCGCCGCCGCCGACGACGACGACGACGTTGATGATGCGTGCGCGCCGTGCATCTTCAGGAGAGTGTTCCGATTGAATTCGGCGCGTGGGAGAATGATGTAGTGGTTGTGGTTGGATGGATTAGAAGCTCTGCCGCTGGCTTGACAAGATTCAATTCATTCGATTGAATTCAATCAATCGATTGAATGCGAGATGAACTTCAACTGACTATCAATTGAATTCAATTCCCTCATTCAACGATGAGCGGAAATTCACGGCGTTGGGTGTATCATTGCTAACATAAAAACGTTCAACGTTACAAATGCAGACTATAGTTCATGAAATGTGTTTATGATTTCAGATGAGGAAAGAGATCGCGCATCAAAACGGTCCGGCGAACGCCAGTGGTGAAACCTTCGTTGTACTTGTACGTCGGGCCGTTGGCGACTGATGGCTTCATCTTGTGACGGTTACCGCCGGCGACGCCGAGAGCGACTCGCGCCTTGGCTTCGGCGCGTTGTTGCCTGGCTTCAGTGGAAGCCTGAGCGGCAGCATGGCCGGAACGGCGCTCAGCGTCCGTCTCGAGCGCAGCGGCTATGATGGAGCGTAAACTATTATTTACCGAGCGTCGAGGAACCAGATTGATGTGCTTGGAGGCGGAAGTCTCGGGTTCTTCTCGCTCGCGCTCGCGACGCTCCTTCCACGTGAGGCGCTCGACTGATTTGAGCGCCTTGACACCGCCACCAAACTTGATGAAATCATCCACGGGTGGATACAAAGCGAGCGCGTTGGCGGCGGTGCGCCAGGATTGCTCGTTTGCCACCGCGGCTGGCTTGTAAGACAAGCCCTGCGCGCGCATCAAAACGACAATGTCGTTGAGCTTTTTCTTTTCATCTTCACTCATAAAACTCGTGCCGACGGATCGAAGTTCCGGCGCCAAAATCGTGTTCAAGTATGGCAAGGTTTCGGTGACGTCTTCGTTCAAAGGTCGGCGAAGGATTTTAATGTCCATCGCGTCCCTTCTGCTGTTCAAGACGCCCATGCGATTGTTGCGCTCTCGCGCCGCCTTGCCGGTCTTTGGCCACTCGATGTTGTCTGTGAGCACATCAGCGTGCGTCGAGCACGAGTGCACAGACATGATGCATGACGACGCGTACTGGCGCAAAGAGTGATCGCCCGTGGTAAACGATTTCTTTTGGAACGTGACACCGTCGAGCACGGCGTCGATGGCGTTCGTGAGCCGGTGCATATTGCCATCCTGAAATCGAACAAGGGGGATGTTTTCAAACAAACCATCTAGGATGGTATCATTGTCTTGAAAATTCTCCACTCTGAGGCGCATTCTGTCCACGTGAGATAAGCGAGCTTCGCTCTCGAGGCGAGACTTTTGGAAAGTGTGTCTACCTCTCAATAAATCTTGCCACATGGACCAAGCCGGGTGCTTGATATCCTTCGACCCGCCGTTGGAGTTTGAAACGTCGGTGAGCGTCACTGAATCAGTCGTCTTGGCGATGAGTTGAATGGCATTCAACGCCGCTCGGATGTCGTTTTCAACTCTATCGACGACCAAAGCGATAGCTCTCGGCTCCGCGTTTACGTTTTCCTTGACGCAAACATCTCTGATGCGTGCCGTGAGGTGAGCCGTAGTCGGAGCCTTCATGCGAATGATTTTGGCAACCTCTCGAAGCGGTCTCAACACTGGGGCGTACAAATCGTTGCAAATGGCGATGATGGGTCTGGACAAAGGCGCACGACCCTTGACATTCTTCAACGAGTTCAGCACCATCCAGATGGCGCTGCGGTCGCTCCCGCTGTGATGCACGCCATCAATCTCGTCGATAATCAGACACGTTGGCTTCTTCTTGGAAAAGACGTTCTGCGTGTGCACGGCGTCGGCGAGCTTCATCTTGAGCGTCGAGGCTGATCTATCGTCAGAAGCGTTTATTTCGATGGGCTGGTACCCGCAATGCTTAGCTGCAATGTGCGCCAGAGTCGTTTTCCCTGCACCAGGCGGACCAGAGATGAGAAGTATCTTTTGCATTGGTCTGTTGTGCACGTCCATTTGCGTGTGCGTCTCTACGTGTCCGGTGCGTCTCTTTTGCCCATTCTTATCCGCATATCTGTCGGCGTAAAATTTTTTAACAGTAGCCGGAGGCGGGTCTCGACCAAAGACAACCTTGTCCCACGCCTTGATCCAGTGCACAACCTCTCTATTGGAGTATTCGGAGCTCAACAACTCTGTGAAACCTTTCGGAGCATACTTTTGAGACCACATCATGCCGCGAATCTTACCTCGCAAACGCTCCGCCATCAACTCGCCCTTGGTCATCTCCTTGGTCGCATCCTCGGTCGGTTGTTTCGCACCAACGTCCTCGCCCCGTTCCAACGCTTGCGCTTCCTCCAGGGCGCGTTGATACCGCGCCTTTTCAAAATCGTCCAACATGTCCTCGATGGGTCGCGAGAGCAGAGACTCGCCCTCCGCGCGCGCATAAATCTCCTCTCTCGTCACGATTGGCTTATCCGCCGGTTCAACCTTGATGTACACCCGACTTCCATCCGCCAGCGTCATCGGAATCGATTCCCCGTCGATGTTTGCCGCGTCTCGTTCAGGTTTCATATCCCGCGCGTTTGACTTGAGCGGCTTGCGTCCGCCTCGGTACTCCTTTGCCATCGCTCTCGCCGCGGCTTCAAAGTCAAACCTCTCACTCTCTCCATCCACATCCGCGTCAGTCCCGATCGTCGCCTTTGTTTTCTTATTCGCTCGACTCCCATCTCTCGGTCCCGCGTTTTCCTTGTCGCCGTCGTCCTCGGCGAACCGTTTCCCTTCGCCGTTCAAAGTCTGACGACGATGATCTTCGGCGTCGTCGTCGTCGTCGGGAAACGTCGTCATCTCATCCTCACCACCACCACCCTCCGCCGTCGTCTTTCCGGATGACTTTTTCTCATCGGCATACATCGCCTCCATCTCATCCGCGTCCCCACCGAACCCGTCGTACCCGTCGTCGTCGTCGTCGTTTGGAATCATCATTCCATCCTCCTCGATGAGCGCATCGAAGTCGTCACCACCGAACCCACCGTCGTCGTCATCCATATCGACCGACGCGCGAGGAATGAATCGCTTATCAAAGGTAAAGAATCAGTCGCGTCCGTCGTCGTCCTCGGCGTCGCCTCGACGGGCGTCGTCGACTGTCGTTCGCCGAGCGTTCGTTGCGCGAACAACGACAGGTGGTTTTTGGATTTTTGAATTTCGGTGAGTCATGACTCGTCGTTTTCGTCATGGGGTCGGTTTTGTTTTTTCAAGGCGAAGAGTCTGTTCCGGCGAGCGTTTGCGTTTGCGTTGGTACGTTCGTTCGTTCGTTCGTTCGTTCGTTGGACGGCGGTGTGGTTTCTGTGCTGGTGATCACGCGCGCTGCTAGTGCTACTGCTACTGCGGTGTTTTTGCTGGCTCTATAATCTAGTGAGAGTCTTTCATCTCACGGTTCGCGGAAAGGAGAGAGGGAGACTCGAAGGCGTTCAGCTTTACGAACCATGTCGGCGACGGAACGAAGAAGATCGTCATCGTCGTCGTCGTGCCCGACGGCGGCGGTCTTCTTCTTCGTGTCGGCTCGGAGACGCCGAGCGGAACCAAAAGGTGAGGCTCTGGGGGTTCCGCCCTCCTCGCGCGCGCGCCGCGTTTGAGCGCCAGCCAAAGCGGCGAGCGCGGCGAGTCGAGCGTCGCTCTCGGCGTCTAAAGCTTGTCTCGATCGGTCTCTCGCCGATCTACGCGGCGTCCCCGACATTCTGTGTTCGTTCTCTCGCACCACAGAAATCTCCGGTGGACGTTTCGACCGAAGCGGCGTCGGCGTGGACGTCAACGCCTCGACAGCGCCGCGCTCGTAGTCGTCGCCATCCTTCTCGTCGTCACCTCTCAACCGTTCCCCGCCATCGAAACCTCCTTCCATCACCCCCCGTGACCCCAGCCCTTTCCTCGCCTCGTGTCTCCTGCGAAGCGCCTCCACGAACTCCTCTCTCGCCTCGTCCAACGCCCGCGCGTACGCCTCGGCTCGCTTCCTCGACTCTTCTCGCGCCGCGCTCAAAATCTCTCTCCGTCTCTCCCCTCTCCACGCTCGCATCGTCGCCCTCGCGCCCGTTCTATTCGGTTCGTACCGCGTCCACGGATCGTCCCATGCGTCGCCCATCGTCGACGATCGCGTCGCGCGCGGATCGGAACGAAATCGAATCGACCCAAATCAACGTCCGTCTCAACGAACGCCAAACGAAACGATCCTCGCCCGGAAGACCGGGACCGGGACCGCGCGCGACGATCGCGCCGCGGGATTTCAATCGATCGCTCCTCGCGTCGAGCGGAGCAGATCGTCGTATCGGTTCTCGCGGCGGCGACGGTCGAACGACGACGACGACGACGCGCAGTGGCGTCCGACGGCAGCTTCACTCTGCGACGACGAAACCGATGACGAGACTCGCACCGCCCGTCGCGTCGTCGTCGACGTCGCCGGCGCCGGCGCGCGATCGAGGGGACGGAGGCGTCGATCGCCCGCGCACGACGGGTCGGTGCCTAGATAAACCGTGGCATCGAACGTACCTGAAGCGACGGCCGAGGATGTCGAGGGCGCAAAAAGCAAACCTGAATCGACTGTTTGACGACTACGGATTGACGTTTAACCACGATTCGGCGGTGATGGACGCGGAGAAGACGTTCGAGACGACGCGAGGAAGGGGTGGTGATTGCGATTCGACACGCCCCGGGCGGTCGTTGGTGATCGAGTTGGGATTCGGAAGCGGGGAGAGCATGTTGGAGAGCGCTTTGAGGCGAAGCGAGACGCACGACTACGTGGGCGTCGAGGTGCATAAACCTGGGATAGCGACGGCGTTGAAAGAGATTGAAGCGAAAAAATTGAACAATGTGCGGGTGGTGAACATAGATGGGGTGTGGTTGATGCGAGATTTCATCCCTGAAAACTCGGTTTCAGAGTGCTGCGTGTACTTTCCAGATCCGTGGACGGATGAACGCAAGGCGCATCGCAGACTGGTCAATCCGTTACTTTTATCCCTCCTGGAGCGCGTGCTCGTCCGAGACGGTCGTCTGAGCGTGGCGACGGATGATGATAATTACGCCGCCCACGTCGAGCGCGTCATGCTCGAGGCATCAGAGCGTGGGTGGTACCCATCATCGGACGGAGGTTTCGACCGGTTTGAGAGCAAGTATTCGCGTAAAGGCGTCGACGAGGGTCGTTCCATCAAGGAATTCGCCTACAGGTTCGCTCCCGTCGACGTGGCGTAGCTCGCGCGCGCGCAGACATTCTTTTTAATGTAGACGTATTCTAGTTTTGCGACGCCGACGCCGCGGGAGTCGTCATTTCGCCATAAAATGTCTTCCGATGAATTACTGACAGACAGACAGACAGACAGACACCCAGCTCGAGCGTGAGCCTTGTTCGTCTTCACTCCGCACCACGTCGCGGAGTCCACTGGGGCGCCCTCGCGAGTGAAACGACGCGTCTACGCACGAAACGCGTTTCGGTTCGTTCGTCTCGATACGCCCACCGACAAACCGAGTGAACCGAGGCGTTGTCGCGCGTCGTCGATCGCTTTAGTCGGCATGGCGGCGGCGGGAAGCGAAACAAAGGTTCGATGGAACCGCCCCGAGGAACATCGATGGCGACCGTTGACCGGGTTGGCGCTGTGTGCGGCGTCGTTGATCGTCATGGTCGTCATGACGGTGTCCATTGCGGGAGACTTGCTCGGGATCGCGCCGGGTCAAGGCGCGACGGGGGTGAAGTGGATCGATCGAGCGCTCGAGGATGAGTACTACTCGCGAACGTTGCCAGTGTTGATACCGGGTGTGATCACGTACGTGTACTTTAATTGGCTCAGCGCTCGGTTTTTCGAGCACACGTGAAAGAGGTTGTGGATGAAATGAAGCGCGAGATTGAAGCGCTCTCGTAGGTGCGTGTGCGCGTTGATATTTTGACGGATGTTTCCTTCGACCTCGCCTCGCCTCTGCCTCTTTGACTTTGCGTCGCAGCTCACTTGCGTCGGTGGGTCGATGTCCGTTCGGCCCTCCGCGGGGCTGCGACGCATACATTTGGTTACGCCAGATATAAACCAATGTCGGGTTAATTCAGTACCCGTCGTTGACCTGTCTCGCTGGTACATTCTCTAGTATCCAAAGCGTAGCGCTCGTAAACATACGCATGAGACTTTACCCCGGGCGGTGCGGTGTCTCTTCATGACCGGATGCGTCCCAAGTCTTGTGCAACAACCGAAGCGTGCGTCGTGTTGCGCTCTGAGTTCTGGATACTCGGTTGCGTGTCTTTAAAATGCACCGACATTCGATTCAATATTTTTTCCATTGTCGCTTCACGGGCTCCTCTGCCACGGTTCCCTGAGTTTTGCTATGATTGAGATCTGTCCAAAGAGAGCCCAAAATAGATTTTTCACCTTCATGATAGGAAGCCGTTTTGTGAGCCCCCGGGCGATGACTTTGCGGTGCCAACCGGGTGATTACATCCAAATTTCTTTTCCATTTATTCTTTTCCTTTCACTCTAGAGGCGCGTCGACGAGCTTACTGATGAATTTGGGTGGAAGAGCCGTATGATCCGCATGCTTAGAAATATACCCTTCTTAAAGCTCACGACAGCCTTCTTGACAAGACTTTTTCTCGGAGCGTCTAGATGTCCTAGTGCAAAGACTGAACGTGTACGACACTTTTGAACGATTGCAGGGAAGTGTAAAATAGGGATTGTAGGCTTTCGAGTTGTAAGAAAATACACGCACGCGTTACAAATTTTTAAGACTAAACGTTTTGCGAAACATCGCCGAGCACTGGTCGCGTCTTCTTCGCGGAAAGCACTCCGGCAGCTTTCTTCGCGTCTCCTGCCGTCTTCATGCTTCCATTCTCATTTCCGGGCGTCGTGTACATATTTGCGTTGACTTCTGCTCCCGGCTGTCTGTGAGCGTACTCAAAGTCATTGAAAGAAATTTGATCTGCTCTCTCGGAGAGTTTGTGAATGTTCTCCTTGAGCGAAGCTTCTGGACGAACCGGAGTGACAAACTTGGAGTGTTGTTTGTTCATCGATCTCGGCTTAGCGGGAGTTTTCCTGTACGTCTTCGGCTTTGTCTTCGGTTCGTTGTGATTCATGGTGGGCGTTGGGAGCGCCGTCTGCGGCGTCGACTGCAAAGTCTCAGCAAACTGATCTACGAGCAGAGCCACCTCTGCATCCAACTCGTGCACGCGGACATTGTGCTGCAGTGCTGTCGCGAGCGTAGTCACCTTGCGTTGGACGCTTCTGAGCTCATCGGCTGCATCTTCCAATTGGATTTGGTGCATTTCCTCGCGAGCCTTGTTGACGTTCTCGTGGTACTCGTTTTGTTTCGCGAGTGAGCCAGCGAGCATGTCACGCTGCTCCTCAGACTTTTGAAATCGGAACTGCATTTCCTTAATTGCCCCTCGGAGCTCTTTCTGTTCCGATTTGCTTGTGCCGAGTTCCTGTTGGAGCTGTCCAAGTTGCTTGTTGGCTCTCGAAAGCTCCGCTTTCAATCGTTCGCTTTCTCCCGCCTTCATCTTGAGAGCATCTTCCAGTTTACGAATCACCGTCACGGATTGTCTAGCAGATTCTTTGGAACGTTCAGCTTCCGTAAGCTTGGCTCTCGCGTTGTGCATTTCTTTCTTGAGAGCTTTAACTTCAGATTCGCGTAATTGAATCAACTCCTTGTACTCGTTTTCCTTGACTTCAAAGCTCTCACCGACTTCTCTGATGCTCTTCATCAGCGATGCACTTTCAGTTTCCACTTCTATCACAGTCGCCTGGGCTTCCTCTGCGTCTGCTTGTGCGGCTTTGAGTTGTTCTTTGGTCAGCTCAAGTTCAGCTTTGAGAGCAGACATCGACTCCTCCGCCTTATACTCAAGCTCGGCAATCGACGTACATAGCGTAGCAATTTCCAACTGAGACGCATCTAATTTCGCTTTGGTGCTCTCGAGCTCGGCTCGGACGCCGCTGAGCTCTTCAGAATCACTGAGACTAGAAGAATTTTGGGAGTCTTGCAGCTGTTTCTCGAGCTCGCTCGCTCTGGACTCGGCACACGTGACTTCATTTCGCAGTCTTGTGAGCTCGGCGGCGTTCTGCACCCGGAGCTCTTCCAGTCTACTTTCAGTCGTACGCTTGAGTTCCTCCAGTTCACCTTCACGCTTTTCTAAAGTGGCAAGGCGGTGCGAAATATCTTCTTCTTTCTGTTCCGACTCCAATTTGAGGTTGTTAATCTCCTCATTGAAGTTGCGTAACTTTTCATCGCGCTCAGCGAGCCCATATTCAAGGCGTCGCACGTTGGCATTCTGACGTTTTTCCGCGGACATGAGTTGCTTAACCCGCTTGTCGTTAGCCTCGAGCTGAGCTTCTTTTTCATCCAGCTGCGACTTGAATTCGGAAAGCTTGGCTTGAAGGCTGCCGAGTTCACTTTCAAGTGGACCCAGTTCAGTGGTCTTCTTGCCGTATTCATCTCGGAGAGCAGAGAGCTCTGCCTCTTTGGCTTCGAGAGACTTCTTGCTCTCAGCCAATAGCGCGTCCCGTTCAGTCAATTCTGAGTGCATGTCAGCGACAATTTTGTCTTTTTCTGTTTGTAAAGCTTTTTGATGGTTCTTCAGTTCTGCGATTTGCGCGGCAACTTCAGAGCTTTGCATTCCCGCTGCCTGGAGCTCATCAAGCTGTTCTTGGAGCTGAAGCACGTACGTGACGGCGCTATCGAGTTCGGCTTCCTTCGCTTCGACAAGCTGACTACCTTCGCGAAGCATTTCATCTCGCTCGATCATTTCTGCTCGAAGTTGATGTGCCTCAGCCGTCACAATGTCCAAGCGTTCCTCGAGCTCAATTTTTTCAAGAGTTCGCTTCTCAACCAGAGTTTGGAGCATGTTGCGCTCATCCTCCATCTCGTTGTAAGCCTCTTCTGCGCGTCTACGTTCAGATCTCTCTTCCTCGAGACATTTCTCGAGCTCACACTGAACTGTCTCGAGCTCTTGTCGTCTCTCTTCAACCTCCTTCGTCAAGCTCCTGGCTTCTTGGCGGGCACGAGCTGCCTCAGCCTCAGCCTCTTGGCGAGCCGCAGCTAAGCTCAGCAATTTTTCGTGACTGGCCCTGACTCCATTACCATCGGTATCAGATTTACTCGAGCGATTCCTTGAGGCGACTTCCAGGTCGCGCTTAGCAGACTTGAGTTGCGCCTCGAGCTGCGCCAGGCGTTTGTCTTTTGCGGCGACGTTGAGCTCTGCTTCCTCTCGACTACGTTCTGCGCGATCGAGCTCGTCATCAAGCTGCTTTAACATCTCTGCCTGAGCTTCAATCGTGAATTCACGCTCTTGAACGGCATTTGCAGCCTCTTCTTTCACCTGTTCGAGTGCCTTGACAGCAGCCTCTGCGGCTCTCTTCTCCTTCCGAAGCGCACGAGAGTGCTCCTCCTTTGCCTTCAAGAGAGCTTGAGCTTGCGCGCGCACGGCCGCCATGTTGGATTCGAGCGTCGAACGTTCACTATCTAATTTTTGCAGTCGCTCGGACAAGGCCTTGGCTCTTTCTTCGGCTTGGGATTTCCCCGAATGCGCAACTTCCAACGCCGCTTCGGAAGATTCGCGCAGTCTCGCAGCCAGTGCCTCGAGAGCCTCCTTCTCAATCTCCACCGCCTTCAATCGCGCTCGCACAGCCGGAGACGGCATCGAATCGATATTCATAACATTTGACGTCGACGTCACGCTTCGCCGCCTCACTCCAGACAAAGAAAACGCCGTCGACTTTCTCGACGACCCGGGCGTTGTCGTCTGGCTCGTCGAAGCGTGTTGTTCCCCCGCGACGCGTTGACGCTGAACCCCACCGTCGTCTTCTCTCTTACCCTTTGCCCGCGGCGTCGTGAAAGAAGACTCATTGACAATGTTTTCC
>Ga0181601_10002425_pt1 | contig 15925 bp, 16 predicted proteins | sample 041ome_8_FD_133020 | JGI IMG/M metagenome (GOLD analysis project Ga0181601, IMG submission 133020) | Coastal salt marsh microbial communities from the Groves Creek Marsh, Skidaway Island, Georgia - 041407BS metaG (megahit assembly) | ecosystem: Environmental > Aquatic > Marine > Intertidal zone...
CGAATAAGCACTTTCTTTCCTGCAAAGTCGAAGCTTTTCATATATTTTAGTGTGTTGTATTGAGGGGCCAATTTACCACTCATATTTCACTCAAAGCGCATGTCACAATTATATAATAACCAACCTCTTCTGGACCAATTGGCCACAGCACTCGACAGAGAAAAGCTGCACCACGCCAATCTCATTTCTTCCGGCCCAGGAGAAGAGGGGTTGGTGGTTGGACTTGCCCTTGCCGCCCGTATTTTGTGTGATACACAAAGCCACTGTGGCACATGTAAATCTTGTAAGCAAGCAAACGCGCTACAGCACCCGGATCTGCATTTTTCCTTTCCATTTGTAAGCGGTGGAACTTCGGGAACGGCCGATGATTTCTTGACCGACTTCCGCGGGGCATTGGGAGAAAACAAATACCTCGATCCCGACAGTTGGCAACAGAAAATAACCTCCAAAAACCAACAGCTTCAAATTCCCGTCAAAGAGATTCAAAACATCCATAAAAAACTCAGCCTTACCGCCGCATCAGGAAAAAACAGGGTGTTGTTACTATGGATGCCGGAGCAAATCAAAACTCAGGCCTCTAACAAGCTTTTGAAGCTCATCGAGGAACCACTTCCTAAGACTTACATTATCCTGATTACACACCGCAAGGTAAGGTTGCTGCCCACCATCGTGAGCCGATGTGCTCCGTGGCATTGCAAGCCGCTCGAAGAAGGTCACTTCCTTGATTATTTTAACGATCAACCTGAGGCCACGGCCAAACTTCTAGCGATGGTTTTTGCACCAAATTTGGGCGCTGCTATTTCTGCTAGCGAAGATGCGGAATCTACCCAGATAGATGTTTTTGCCCATTGGATGAGAACCTGTTATAAGGGTGCGCCTACGGAAATTAGCGACGTTGTTTCCAACCTCTCTGGACTGACCAAAGAAGCACTTAAAACACTGATTTTCAGGTCACAGCACTTTTTAGAGCGCGGGTTTTATCACAACGTTCAAAACACCCCTGTGCAGGCTACTGATCTAGGTGCGATCAATGTGCAAAAACTAAGCAGTGCTGTCCGGCCCTCTGGAGCCATGGCTATTTCTAGAGTGCTGAATGCGTGTTTGTACGATTTGGAAAGAAACATTCATGTGAAGACGGCGCTGACCTTTGCCAGTTTCGAACTTCACAAAGCTTTCCGAGGGAATTAGGCCTTTTTCAAGACGTAAATCAAGGAACTTGTGTTGTTGTTTCCTGCCTTGAGGTTACTCATCCAGCCTTGAACCGCTCCTTTAATCCAATGTCCTATACTCTTGCTGCTGCGTCCAGAGGCGTATTGTTCACTAAGCAGGGAGATGTAGTATGCGTCTAACTTCATGGGGTGTACTGCCTTTAGTGTAAAGCCGGTTCTACCTGCGAGCGCTTCTATACTAGATTTTGAGAAATGATGGGCGTGAATAGGGATGTCCCAAGCCGCCCAAAACTCTTTATAGTGTTTTGCATCTGGACTGTTTGGGTTTGGAACGGCAATGAACAATGCCCCATCATTTTGAAGGCGTTTGTGGAAGGCGGCCATCATTTGGTCTAAATCATACACGTGTTCTAAGACGTGCCAAAGCGTTATGGCGTCATAGGTGTTTTTACACCCATCGATTGAAGAATATACACTGCCAAAAGCTCCTGCCATTGCTCGGGCCCCTTCGTTTATTTCTACACCCTCAGAAGAATAGCCTTTACGTAGCATGTATTCCAAAAACGTACCTGTACCACATCCATAGTCCAAATGTTGGGTTCCGTGAGTGTAGGAACTTACCAACTTGTGTTTACGAGACATGTTTACATCGCGCAATTGTTGGTATACTTTTCCGAAAAAGGATGAATCGTCATTGGTGTGGCTGATGTAGTCTGGGCTATCGTAGTAGGGACCTATGTTATCTTCGGAAGGAAGCGGGCTTGTAAACCGGTGGCCACATTGTTCACATAATTGGACCTTGAAAGCCTCTTTGCTTACTGAAAAGTCCATGACCTCTCGCTCCGTACTGAACGAAGTTGAAAGGCAGGTGGGACACTCTTTTCTCTCTAACATAATCTGTGTTTCACGTGAAACCTATCGGCCCATGTAGACCAGCAAAACATGAATGTCGCTCTGACTAATACCGCTGATTCGACCGGCTTGAGCAATGGTCGCAGGACGTATGGCCTCTAGCTTGGCACGCCCCTCATAGCTAAGCCCCTTCACTTTTTGATAATCAAAATTCTCAGGAATCTTTTTGTCGTTCAGGCGGCGCACTTTGTCTACGCTCTCTCTCTCACGCTCAATGTAGCCGCCGTATTTAATCTCTATCTCTAGTTGTTCTATCACCTCTTCTGTCCACCATGGCGCATCATTAAAGACCTCGTTAAAATCAGCAAGGCCCACTTTAGGCCGAGCGACCAGTTTGCTGACCTTGGTTTTCTCCTTTGCCGGTGTATCTCCTTTGCTTTCTAAAATAGCGTTGATGGTATCTAGGTTGAGGTTATTGTCCAATTCCTCTCGGCCTTGATCAATGAGCGCTGTTTTTTGATTGAGCGTCTCGAGACGCTCATTGGTGATCGTCCCCAATCTATGCGCCAGCCTCGTCAAACGTAAATCAGCGTTGTCTTGACGAAGTAAAAGTCTGAATTCAGCTCTAGAGGTGAACATTCTGTAGGGCTCTTCCGTGCCTTTTGTAATAAGATCATCGATAAGCACACCTATATAAGCCTCGTCACGAGATAAAATAAAGGGCTCTTTATTTTGTGTCTTAAGAACAGCGTTTACGCCTGCCATCAGCCCTTGGCAAGCGGCTTCTTCATAACCCGTAGTACCGTTGATTTGACCCGCAAAGAATAGCCCACTTACCAGCTTTGTTTCAAGTGTGTGCTTAAGCTGTGTAGGAGGGAAATAATCGTATTCAATGGCATAGCCCGGGCGGAAAAATTTTGCGTTTTCAAAGCCTTTTACCTTATGTAGCGCCTCATATTGAATCTCCACAGGAAGGCTTGAAGAAAAGCCATTGACATACACCTCGACGGTGTTCCATCCTTCCGGTTCTACAAAAATTTGGTGTGAGGTTTTATCCGCGAATCGATCAATTTTGTCCTCGATACTAGGGCAATATCTTGGTCCCGTACCACGGATAGCACCATTAAACAACGGCGATCGATCAAAACCTTTTTTAAGAACATCGTGCACTTCCTGGCTCGTGTGAGTAATCCAACAACTGCGCTGATCTTTTAATTTATAATCACCTAAATAACTGAATTGGCCAGGATTTTCATCGCCAGGCTGTTCCTCCATCACAGAATACTCAATGGTTCTGCCGTCTATGCGTGGTGGCGTACCTGTTTTCATACGACCCGCTTCAAAACCTAGCTTCACAAGCTCTTCTGTAATGCCTGTACTGGCACGCTCGCCTGCTCGTCCACCTCCGAAATTTTGATCCCCAACGTGAATGAGGCCATTCATAAATGTTCCTGCGGTTAGAATAACATTCTGCGCCTCAAACTCGAGTCCCAAGCCTGTTTTAACGCCGTGTACGGTATTATCACTCACCATAAGGCCTGTAACCATGTCTTGGAACATACTAAGGCCCTCGGTTCCTTCTAATAAATCTCTCCAGTATTGAGCAAACAACATACGATCGCTTTGAACCCTTGGGCTCCACATAGCGGGTCCTTTTGACCTGTTGAGCATTCTAAACTGTATCATGCTCTTATCGGTTATCAACGCTGACCCACCGCCTAATGCATCTATTTCACGAACTATTTGACCCTTAGCGACGCCGCCCATAGCTGGGTTACAGCTCATTTGACCAATGGTCTGCATGTTCATAGTGATCAGTAATACTTTGGCGCCCATTTTAGCGGAGACATACGCCGCTTCACAGCCCGCATGTCCCGCGCCTACCACTATAACATCATATTTCTCGTCTAATATCATATCCCTAGTGCCTGTAGCACCTCGTTTTCTTTTTCACGCATGACCTTGCTTTCTGCCTCGGTCTTGTCTTTAAAGCCCAACAAATGTAGAACTCCGTGAGCAACCACTCTATGAAATTCTTGGTTCTCACTACTTCCGTGAGTCGCAGCATTATCTCTTACGCGGTCCACACTGATAAACAACTCTCCGCTAATCTTTCTTGGACTAGAATAATCGAAGGTGATGATATCTGTATAATAATCGTGGTCTAAGTGTGCCTTGTTGATTTCCAACAACTCGTCATCACTCAGCCAATGCACCTGAATTTTTCCCAAACGGTGCTCTGGATATAACTGAGAAATACAGCTAAACACAGAGGTGATATCTACTTCTTGTGGAACCATAACTACTTGCGCTTGAGTATAGGCAAAGGTAAGTCGGTCGTAGAGGATTTAACACGCTCATTCACTTTAAAATCAACCGATTCTTCTTGCTTCTGGTTTCCTTCCTTAGAGCTGCGCGTATCCCCTATCTCTTCTTTTTCAAAGACACTTTGCTCTATAGACCATAAACGCTTTTCAAAAGCTTCCAGCCGCTCTTTCTCCTCATTTGACATAAACAAGAGTTGCTGTTTTATAGACTCTAACTGAGATTGGATTTCCTTTGAAACACCCATCTTTTCCATGGATTCAATCCTCTTTAAAAGATCTACATCGTTCTGGGATGTTCCTTTTCCTGAGGCCCCTTTTTGGCCATTTTGACCCTCTTCACGCGGCTCACCGCTTTTTCCCTTTGAACGACCTCCTGGCTTTTTGCCTTGTGATGGTTTGCCTTTATTTCCCTTTTGACCTTGGCCACTTGTTGAAGGTTTACCCGTCTTACCAGGACGCCCATTCTTACAATTCTTTTGTGCTTGATTCAAGGACAGTTTTTCACTTTCTAAAATCTCATATAGAATCATGTCTAATTCATTCAACGCACTAAGTACATAACCAGACGCGCTCGGCACCCCTTTATTAGCAACAAAGGCACGCTCCAATGCACTAATTTGATCCTCTAGGTTGTTTTGACAAGTTGTTAGTGCCATTGCTAAGGCAGGATCATGTACCAATAGAAAAGCTAAACTATCATTGATATTATCCTCAATAGCCAGCAACGCTTTTTGCTGACGAACCTTGTTGGTTTCTAACGCTATGGTATTGGTTATTTCTTGCTGGATAGAGGTAGACCAGCTCTGTTTTAATAATCTTTTCAATCGCTCTACGTTATCCGCCTGTACCGCTGCTTGGGTAGTGTTCAGCAATTCTTCAAGTTTTTTTGCAGCGTCCTTTGCTTGTTCTTCTCGTTCCTCACCCTGCTCAGGAATAGCTTCAATTTGATCCAACACATCCGCCTCTTCCGAACCTTCTTCAGTGGTTATATCCTCTAACAATTCTGAGATGAGGCTATCGGTAGAAGCGTTCTTACTACTATCCACCGTATACAGCGTAGATAGTAATTGTTCTTTTAACCAAAGCTGGTTTAACTCCTTCGTCCATTTACTTTCCTCTTCCGGTGTTAAAGGTTTTAATGGGTCCAATTTCTTTATGTCCTCTTCCTTTCTGTCTTGGGATGCTTTTTCCTTTTGATGCTGCGCCGAGGATAAACGGTCTTTACTTTCTTTTCGTATTCCCAACTCATCCGCAACTTGGCCAGCAATTTGCGATTGCAACATCTGAGCACTTGGCAACGGTTTTTCAACTGTCAATAAAATAGTTTGTCCCTTGGTATCTCTTACCTTGATTTCAACAGAGGAAGTATTCGACCAATTCATATTGAAATTTTTTCTAGATCCTGAAATAGACCTTTCCTGTCCATTGATCCATAATGTGCGTAGACCAAAATCATCCTTCACCTCGAACTCTAATGAATCAATTGAATTTTGGAGAATAGTGAGGGTAGGGGGATGGTCTTTTAATTCTATAATCACGGGCCTCAATAATTCCTGACCTTGAGCAGATACCAGGCTGATCGTATCACCACTCCTCCAAGTAATAGTTTCTGATGCCTGCACTGTTCCACGTGAAACACTAAGGAATATTCTATCTGTTAATAAGCCTGTGAGTTCAAAAAGGACTTCACTACCGTCGTACAGAAATAAGGTGTCGCTACTTATATATTGATCTACCTCTAAATAAGCTGGTGGAGAAATTCTTGCTGTGTAGCTATTCAAGCGAGGAATTGAATCTGTGGCTATCCACAATGATTTTACGAGACGACCCTGTAATAACCATGTTAATTCAATGTCGCTCGTACATATCAAGGAAGGTATTTGGGATGACTTACCGTTGATAGATATAATGGTTTTGGAAATCTCTGGAATAGTAAACACTTCACCATAATTCATGTGAATGGTGTCGTATCCTTCAAATTGAATTCCAGAACGTGATGTGAATTCACCTGTGGTAATTTCTAAACTTGTATTTGATACTGATGATTTGAATATTGCTACACATGTAATACTCAGTATGAGAATGATCGTAATAGGAAGTAATGCAAATTTTGATCGCCAAGATTGTTCGATGCGCGGTAGATCATCATTAAGTTCTTCCAATACTTTTTTTGAAGCCCAATTCTCGATGGTGTTTTTTGATTGAAGGAATTGGACACTTCTAAACCATCGCCCTTCATCATACTTCTGTAAGGCTTTAGAAAAATAGGTGATGGGAAGTATAAAAGTCGCTAGGTAGTATCCTAATAATCGGATAGGACCAATGAGTAAACCCAAACCCCATAGTATAGTAATAGCCTTGATTCCTTTAATAAACTCTTCTAATGGCGGAAAAAAGGCGTAGTTTGTGAAAACAATAATTAAGAGTAAGAATGCAAAGATTATTAAATATAAAACACTGTAATACAATAACTTATGTAAAAATAAGCGTTGTAAATAGGATTTTATATTTCCTGGTATTCTCATTGCTAGTTTCTAGTTGTTCAACACAACAAACGATCGTTACAAACCTACCTAATTATAACGTTGAACAACAGGGTAGGTCACAAAGGCCAACGGTTTTATTATTTCAAGATCCTGGATGTGGACTTAATGATTCTATTTCCAAGTATTTGAACAAAACCGGATATAATGTCCTTCGCATCACTAAGCAAACCGAGTCTTTAGAGGTTCAGAATAGTGATCATAAAGAACGACGGGGATATGAAGGTGTGGAGTTGTATAATGAATTGGCCAAAAAATATAATATCAAGGCCCTTGCTTCCACTGGATTAGATATACATAGCAGTATTCCTTGGTTTGTGAACACCCCTGTGCAAACCTTATTTTTTTACAATTACTATCCAGGTTCTTTACAAGATTATATTCTCTCTTCAATGGGTAAGAATGAAGATGTCTTTCCAATGTATATAGAAGAATACCCCGCTGTAGAATTATTTGAATTACTATCCAAATATCCTTCTCCGAGTGGAAAAATATCCACGTATCCCATTCGCTACGTCCATAGCATTTGGCAAGAGGATCCTAAATCTTATTTAGGAATGAATGAGCGTGAGGTTAGATTTTTTAGAATCTATTAAGCGCAGCTGATTTTATTTACACGACGACCGTGACGTCCACCTTCAAATTCAGCTTCGAAAAACGCAGTAATGATGGTATTGATTTCCTCTTGCGATAAGAATCTCGCAGGAATTGCAATGATGTTTGCATCATTATGTTGACGGGCAAGTGAAGCAATCTCAGGCAACCAACAAAGAGCACCGCGAATGCCTTGGTGTTTGTTGACGGTCATATTGATACCATTACCAGATCCACAGATGACAACACCTAAATCTGCTTCTTTAGATTCTACTGCCTCAGCTACTTGGTGACCGTAATCTGGATAATCGACACTCTCTGTAGAGAAAGGTCCTTTATCAATCATTGAGTGTCCTTTTCCTTCTAATAACTCGATGATGGCACTTTTCACTTCAACACCAGCATGGTCACAACCGATAGCAATTTTCATATTCTCTAACTTTGGTACAAATATCAACAATGATGTTTGTAACTAGGTTAATAGATGTGAGTAAGTATTGAACATCATCTAGAAACTTATCCTTGCTTTTTTAATCTAAATTTCGATATGAACAAAAAATTGAAAAACAGCTGTAAGAGTTGTTTTTACTTACACTCGACTTATCCGCATCCATTATTTAGATAATAACAGGAGCTTCTAAAAATCCTTTTCACTTTTCATTGTTGATAACGAAAATCACATTGTGAATAGAAAATTACAAATCCTTAAAACATAGGGTAATTGGAAAATAAGTATAGTGGATAAAGTAAATCTTCAGTTTATAGGATGAAATCAATCTAAAAGTTATCCGACTTATACACGGACTATATACATTACTATAACTTTCTTTAAAGAATAAGATTATATATATAATGAGAAGAGGCGATTGGTTAATACATGATTCCATAGAGGTCTATGATAATCCATGGATTAATGTAGTGCATCACCAGGTATCCACACCTAAAGGTTCCCCTGGAATTTATGGACAAGTGTCTTTTAAAAACTACGCTATTGGAATTATTCCTATTGATGAACATGGAATGACCTGGCGGGTCGGACAGTACAGATTTCCTCTTGATCGGTACAGCTGGGAAATCCCAGAAGGCGGTGGTCCATTGCAAGAAGATCCCTTAAAAAGTGCCCAGCGTGAATTACGAGAGGAGGTAGGGTTAATTGCAGCGCAATGGTCGCTTTTAATGGAATTAGATTTAAGTAATAGCGTAACCAATGAGCAGAGCTATGTGTACATCGCAGAAGAATTAACCTCTGTGCCCACTGAACACGAAGATTCAGAGAATCTTACCATTGAAAAATTACCTTTTTCTGAATTGTATCAACAAGTGCTTGACGGTACTATTCGTGATAGTATTTCTGTGGCGGCTATTTTAAAACTAGCTATATTGAAGCCAGAGATACTTTAAAGAGTGTATAACAAACTATCATACATTCTACATAGCTAGGATAGTTTTAAAAAATTTAATCCCTCAGGAGTCTTTAAAATCAAGGAATGTTTTAAAGTGTTCCATCACTGTTGCAGCGGCTTGATCTGTAGGGTGTGTTCCTTTTTCGTTGTAGTAGCTGTAATCCCTTAAAATATCTGTGACAATCTCAAAACTTGGGAAGTAATAACTATTCTTCCGAAGAGGAAGTAATTGGTCAATCACCAAGTGAAGTACAGATTTTGAAAGAGTGTTTTCATGCCATCCTAGTTTGGTGTATTTCACTGCACTGACGGTATAAATAATAGTCCAATCCTCTGGAATAACAGGAAGCACTTGGGCCCAATAACCCACAATATCCTCAATAGAAAGCAGTTGTCTCTCGAACATAGGGTTGGGCAGTTTATGGCAATTATTAACCACCTGATCCTCGTACATCCAAGCGTGGGCAGTGCCAAAAGATAGTATTAGAATGTTTTGATGGTCTTGATGTGTTTTAATACTATCAAGCACTTCTGATCTTATCGAATCTGTAGTGGATTGAAGGGCCGCGCTATCGGAATGTTGGAATTTATTAGCGGCGTCTAATTGGTGATAGATCCCTTGAAAATCCACTGGAGGGAGGAGGGGAAAATCGTTTGAGAAGAGCCATTGCAATTGCCGGCCTATAGATATAGGGTTGAAAGAAGTTCCTAAGGGATTGCAGTATATAGGTAGATGGTATTGCTGGGCAAAACCTTCGAAGTGTTGCACGAAGCAACTGCCAATACCTAAAAAAAAGAAAGGGGAATCTGATCCTTTCAAATTCCCCACTTCTATTTGTTTATGTGTCATTTAAATATTGAATTCAATCCCCTGCGCTAAAGGTAGGGCATTGCCATAATTCAATGTATTGGTTTGTCGGCGCATGTACGCTTTCCAAGCATCGGAGCCACTTTCTCGTCCGCCGCCTGTTTCTTTTTCACCGCCAAAGGCACCACCTATTTCTGCTCCTGAGGTACCGATGTTGACATTTGCAATACCACAATCGGACCCAGATTCGCTTAAGAAAATATGCGCTTCACGAACATCACTAGTCATCACAGCACTGGATAAACCTTGCTTGACATCGTTTTGAATGGCAATAGCATCGTGAATATCTCCGCTGTATTTCAACAAGTATAAAATAGGAGCAAAGGTTTCGCGCTGAACACTTTCGTAGTGGTTTTCAGCCTCCACAATACAAGGGGATACATAGAATCCTTCGTCATAAATACCGCCAGAGAGTACCTCACCGCCTAGCAACACTGTTCCACCTTCTTCTTGAACAGTTGAAATGGTGTGTAAGAAATTATTGACGGCATCTTGGTCAATTAGGGGTCCTACATGGTTGGAAGCATCTAATGGGTTGCCAATTTTTAATTGGCCATACGCCTGAACCAAGGCATTTTTCACGGTATCATATACCGACTCGTGGATGATCAATCTGCGGGTAGAAGTACAGCGTTGTCCACAAGTTCCTACGGCACCGAATATAGCACCAGTAATGGTCATTTTTAGATCACAACTTGGGGTGATGATAATGGCGTTGTTTCCACCAAGTTCTAAGATGGATTTACCAAATCTTCCCGCCACAGCAGCGCCTACAATAGCACCCATACGAGAAGAACCAGTAGCAGAGATAAGAGGCATTCTATGATCCGCCGTCATCCATTCCCCTACTTTATAATCACCGGTGATAATGTTTGAAATTCCATCCGGCAAATCATTAGCTGCGGCGACTTCATTCCAAATATGTTGACAAGCGACGGCACATAGTGGAGATTTTTCAGAAGCCTTCCAAACCACTGTATTTCCACAGACCAAAGCGATGGCAAAGTTCCACGCCCAAACAGCGACCGGGAAGTTGAATGCGGAAATCACACCAACCACACCAATAGGGTGCCATTGCTCCATCATATGGTGTTCAGGACGCTCGCTTTTAATAGTCAATCCATACAATTGACGTGATAGCCCAACGGCGAAATCACAGATATCAATCATCTCCTGAACCTCACCCAATCCCTCTTGGTAGCTCTTGCCCATTTCAAGAGAAACCAAAGCACCAAGGGTTTCCTTCTTTTCTCTCAATGCATTTCCAAACTGACGAATGTATTCACCGCGTTTTGGTGCAGGGATTTTACGCCAATCCACAAAAGCTTGATGCGCTGCACCGACCACTTTGTGATAATCACTTTCGGTGGTGGTATTTACCTCGGCGAGGTGTTGGTTTTGGATAGGAGAGGAAGATCCAATGTAATGTGAGGATGCAGACCATTTTTGTCCAATAGCAGTTCCGTCATTTTTTGATTGGATTCCAAGTGAAGCAAGAATGTGTTCCGGTTGAAGCGTGTTCATGATAGATTCAAAATTTGTATAAAATTAAACATTGAGTACCACTTTTGTTGGAATTATAAATCTCTATCTGGTTTTTTTCTAAATGCTTCGGCTTGCGTACTTTTGTTATTTAGAATTAATTTAAATAAGATGCGTTTTACCCCAATTTTCCTCGCCATCCTTATTGCCGCCACCAGCTGTACAACCCCAGAAAACAGTCCCTCTTCCGCGCCAAGCAAACCCATCATCTTGTGTACCACGAGTATCATGACGGATTGGGTAAGCAACATTGCGGGGGAGAGTTTTGAGGTAAAAGCATTGCTTGACAAAGGCATCGATCCACATACTTACAAGCCAAGTAAGAAAGATTTGGACGCCATTCGTGCGGCGGATGTCATCATCTACCACGGCGTTCATTTGGAAGGAAAAATTATTGATGTCTTGGAAAAGATTCAAGGCAAGTTGATCATTGACGCGGCGGCACACGTTCCGGATTCGATCATCATTAGCGACCCAAATTTCCCAGCAAGCAAGGATCCACACTATTGGTTTGATACAGAGCTCGTGAAATTCATCATCGGAGATATAGGCCAAGCCTTGTCAAGCGCCTATCCAGAGAGCGGTTCAGAAATTTTAGCCGGCGTACAGCAATACCAAGCAGCCATTGCGGCGACCACGGATAGCGTATCGGCAATTGTGAACAGTATTCCCGTGGAAAACAGGTTGGTGGTGACCACTCACGACGCATTGAGTTACTGGGCGCGAATGTTCAACATGAAGGTGAATACCTTACAAGGGGCCTCGACGGTCTCTGAATTTGGGTTGAAGGAAGTGACAGATTTAGTCAACTTCATATGTGCGGAAGGCGTGCCTGCTATTTTCTTGGAAAACATTGTAAGCCCGCAGGCGATGGAAAGTGTTCAGCGCGGATGCGCGGCAAAAGGCTGCCCCGTGGTATTAGGACCAGAACTTTTAAGCGACTCATTAGGACCGGAAGAGGATCAAGATACGTACCTTGAAATGCTCGTATACAATGCCAATTTGTTGGCCACTTACCTGAAGTAAACTTTGAACGACCTCATTAAATACCTCACCCTTTCGGACCCCAATGTTCGATACGTGGCCTTAGCTATTTTGCTATTAGGCGGGGTGAGCGGTGCGGTCGGCACATTCAATTTTTTGCGCAAGAAAACCCTGGTCGGGGAGACTGTCGCCCACAGTATGTTGCCGGGTGTGCTCATTGCTTTTATATTGAGCGGGGTCAAGGACCCATTGGTCTTGATTTCTGGCGCGGCAATGAGTGGTTGGTTATCCATTTGGGTGGTAGATTACATCACCAGACACAGTAAAATCAAAGGGGACAGCGCATTGGCAATAGTGCTATCTAGTTTCTTTGGACTAGGTATAGTGATGCTCACGGTGATTCAGCGCACCTACGGTAGAGAGCAAAGCGGTTTAGATCATTACATCTTTGGCAACGCGGCAGCGATGAGTCCAGAGGATAGCGTGGTTTTTGGCATTATTTCCCTGGTAGTGCTATTGATTGTGGTTTGGAATTATTTCAGTTTAAAGGCCGTCGTGTTCAACCAAGACTTTGCACAAAGCGTGGGTATAAACACCAAATGGATTGAAACACTGATCAGTTTTATCACTATTTTAAGCATTAGTGTGGGAATAAAAGCGGTGGGCATTGTGATGATGAGCGCCTTGTTAATTATCCCTCCAACGGCCGCTAGGTTTTGGACCGACAAACTGGGCCGAATGTTGTTGATCAGTGGCGCCTTCGGCGCTATTTCAGGATGGCTAGGCGCGCTTATCAGCTACAGCTATTCGAGCATGCCGACCGGACCGTGGACCATTGTGATGATCAGCTTGATTGCTTTTGTTTCAATGATGTTTGCTCCAAATAAAGGGGTGGTGTTTCAGCGTTGGAGCAAGCTCCTAGTCAAGCGAAGAATGAACGAAGAGAACCTACTGAAGACGGCGGTACAACTAGAAGTTCGCGGTCAAGGGAAACTCTTCAACCGCAGAAGCATTAGCGCACGCCAATTTTTTGATCCTAGTTTATGGAACAGAACCATTAAGCGCCTGCGTAGAAAAGGCCTTGTCAAGAAGGTACATACTGGATTTACACTGAGTACAGAAGGCAGGGCAATCGGGGCTGAGATTGATCGTCGACACAAGATTTGGGAGGTGTATTTACAACGCCGAATGCAGATGAGCGTACATCTAGTCCACGACGAAGCCGATACTATGGAGCACTTTTTAACGCCAGAAATAGAGGCGGAGATTTTAAAGGAATTGGGCCTGTGTAGTAGGTTTAATCCTTTGCTTGAAATTCATGAAATAGTCCCAGAGGGCGCATAGTATGGATGCTTTTTGGATCATAATCACGGGCTTTTTAGTAGCATCCTCCACGGGGATGTTGGGCAACTTATTGCTGTTGCGCCGCATGAGCATGATGGGCGATGCCTTGAGTCATGCTGTGCTTCCCGGAATCGTGATTGCCTACCTCATCAGCGGTTCGCGCGCTTCCTTACCGTTGTTTTTAGGCGCGATCGTAATGGGTCTGGTGACGACGCTTTTGATCCAATTCTTTTCTTCCAAAGGCAAGATGCAATCCGACGCCGCGATGGGAACGGTCTTTACCTTTTTGTTTGCCGTGGGGGTGATCTTGGTGACCCGATTCGCCGGCGAGGCAGATATAGACGCAGATTGTGTATTGCACGGTGAAATTGCCTTTGTGCCGCTTCAAACCTCTTCGTTCTTAGGCCTCAATGTTCCCGCTCCAGTGTGGACACTCTTGGTGTTGTTGTTGGTCATTCAGGTGATTTTCTGGTGGGGCTATAAAGGCTGGATGATTACGTCCTTCAACAATGAATATGCACAAAGCATAGGGATTCGCACCGTGTTGTGGCACTACAGTTTAATGGCGGCAACCTCGGTGGCCACCGTGGTGAGCTTTGAAAGCGTAGGTGCGATTTTGGTCATTGCCTTCTTAGTAGTTCCTGCGGCAAGCGCCTACTTAATCACCGATAATCTCAAAAGAATGACCCTGTTGATCCTTCTGCAGGGTTTGATCAGCGCAACACTGGGGTATTATATAGCTGAATGGGTGGGCGGCTCCATTAGCGGCTCCATGGCCGTGGCTAGTTTCTTACAATTTGCTGCTTGCTTCGCTTGGAGTAAAGTAGGGGCAAAAAAAGAGGGCTAAAGTCCCCACTCTAGCCCTCACTCGCTTAACACAAAAACACGTAGAATCGTTGTTTTCAAACGACAGTGCAAACCTCGTGCCGAAAAATGGCGCAAGGAAAAAAACTTGTGTTAAGAGTTTGTTACCAGGTCGCGTCCGGGTAGGTACGCGGCAAACTTTGCATCTCGGCAAGGATGTAGCCAAGGTGGGCAGAGTGTATTCCGTATCGTCCGCCGGTTTGAGCCCAGGCATCATCTTCAGTGCGAGCGAGCGTGGCCATTTGAAGCACCTCATCGACCTTATTTAACCAGGCAGATTTCAGTGTAGGGAAAGCCACTAAACTTGGATCCAACACCTCGAAAATAGGAGAAGATTCAAATAATTCCCCGGCCCACATCCAGAGGTCGTCTATACTTTTCTGAACCTTCCCGTGGCTTTCTTCTGTACCGTCTCCCAAACGAACCACCCATTCTGCGCTCCACTGTGCGTGATAGGCAATTTCTTTAATGGACTTTTCTGCGATCTCTGCAATAGGCGCATAAGTACAATTTCTCAGCGCGTCGTACAGGTAAAAATTGAAGGTGTCCATGAAGAAACTGCGCACAATGGAATCTCCCCAATGGCCGTTTGGCTGTTCTACCAACAATGCATTGCGGAAATCCATGTGATCACGGAAATACGCCAGGGAATCCTCTGTGGTTGCACCGCCTTTTATTTCTGCTAAATGTTGGTATAACAATCGAGCGCGACCGATGTGGTCCAACGCGGTATTGATAATCGCAATATCCTGCTCTAAGACAGGACCGGCCGAACACCATTTACTGAGCTGCTGCCCTAAAATCAAGGCGTCGTCAGCGAGGAAAAATAAATATTCTTCTAGAGCTTCTTCTTTGGTGAAGTCACGCTTCACGCCGTTTAACCATCCTCCCCCCATGGCTTACATGTGTTCGACATCATCAGGGATGTCGTAGAAGGTGGGGTGACGGTAGACTTTGTCGTCGCTAGGAGCGAACAACGGTTCTTTTTCGTCCGGCGAACTTGCGGTGATTTGGTCCGAAGGAACGACCCAAATGCTGATGCCCTCCGAGCGTCGGGTGTAGACGTCGCGAGCATTCTTAATGGCCATATCGGCGTCGGCGGCGTGAAGGCTCCCTACGTGCTTGTGGGCGAGTCCGTTTTTGCTGCGGACAAAGACTTCGTACAGTTTCCAGTGGTTCTTATTCATGCGGTTGTAATAGGTTAGGCTGCTGAGGTTCTGTTTTCTTTGCGCTTGGCTTCTTTTTCAGCGTAGGCAAGCGCAGCTTCACGTACCCAAGTACCTTCTTCGTGCGCTTTCACGTGATGGGTAATACGCTCCTTATTGCAAGGGCCATTGCCCTGAATAACGTCATAAAACTCGTCCCAATTTATTTCTCCAAAATCGTACGATCCGCGCTCATCGTTCCATTTCAAATCCGGGTCTGGAATGGTAAG
>Ga0181601_10002428_pt1 | contig 15920 bp, 14 predicted proteins | sample 041ome_8_FD_133020 | JGI IMG/M metagenome (GOLD analysis project Ga0181601, IMG submission 133020) | Coastal salt marsh microbial communities from the Groves Creek Marsh, Skidaway Island, Georgia - 041407BS metaG (megahit assembly) | ecosystem: Environmental > Aquatic > Marine > Intertidal zone...
GTCGGACGAGGGCACAACCACCTGCGAAGATTACGGCGTTTGGAAAGAAAAATCGATGTATGGCAAAACCTATATGGGCATCGAGCGGACAACCGTTTTGATCGGCGCCGATGGTAAAATTGCTCAGATCTGGCCCAAAGTCAAAGTGGAAGGCCATGCCGAGGCCGTGCTTGCAGCGGTCAAGGCGCTTTAGACGGTTGTCACCACCGCGCGCACCGGGGCACCGGGACACTGGGGGGCAAGAAAGCAAGGCAAGGGAAGACATGGCGCAAACATTAACAGAAATGGCCTGCGAGGTGCTGTGCACCGCCGATGGCCGCGAGAAAACCGCGCTGTCCGAGCGGCACGCCCAAACATGGTTTGCTGCCCGCGCCGCGGGCAGCCCCATTCCGGTGGGCCAAGCCACCCCGCCCTTGCGCCCCGCACGCCCCGCCCGGCCCGCGCTGCTTGACCCGCGCGACGTGCCAAAACGCAAGCCGGGCAGCCCGGCTGGGCGCATCGCCATGCTGCACGCGGTGGCGCATATCGAATTGAATGCGGTAGATCTGCATTGGGATATCGTGGCGCGGTTTGGCCATGTGCCTATGCCCATCGGGTTTTATGATGATTGGGTCAAATCTGCGCAGGAAGAATCCAAGCATTTCAACCTGATATGTGACTGCCTTGAAGCTTTGGGCGCCGCTTATGGCGATTTGCCCGCGCATGCTGGTATGTGGCGGGCGGCCGAAGACACGCGCGAAGATCTGCTGGCGCGGCTGGCGGTTGTGCCCATGGTTCTCGAGGCGCGCGGGCTGGATGTGACCCCGGGGATGATTGCGCATTTCCAGCGCGGCGGCGTGGCGCAGGCCGTGGCGGCGCTGAACGTGATCTATGCCGAAGAGGTGGCGCATGTGGCCTATGGCTCGAAATGGTTTCACTTTCTGTGCGGGCGCGACAACCTAGACCCGCGCGATGTGTTTCACGATTTGGTTCAGCGCTACTTTCATGGCGCGCTTAAAGCCCCTTTCAACGAAGAAAAGCGCGCCGAGGCCGGGCTGCCCCCCGATTTTTATTGGCCGCTGGCCGATGAAACGCCCCCGGCCCATGTGCGTATGCCCACGCCCTAAGCGCCGCAATCGGCAAGTTTTCGCCACATAGCGGTGGCAATGGGCGGAAATCGCCCCCTATGGGCCAAAAATGTTGCGTCTCAATTAACGGGGGGTTAACAGCTTTTGCGAGGCACCGCGCAGATCGGTGTTTGGGGGTAACAGCAAAAAGGAATGGTTCGTGCGCTCACGCCTTGCCATTAAAACACACGCGTTTCTTGAACGTTGGTTTCCAGAACGCCGCGTATTCCTGCGCTCCGAAGTTGACACACGCTTCATCCGCCTGCGCCCACATGTGCAGCTGATTGGCTTTACCGGCACGGCCTTGGTGATGGCGTGGTCTATCATTGCCACCTCGGTTTTGCTGATGGATTCAATCGGCGCCGGCAATTTCCGCGAACAGGCCAAACGCGATCAGCGCATGTATGAAGAGCGGCTGAATTTCCTATCCTCCGATCGCGATGCCCGCGCGGCCGAGGCCTTGGCCGCCCAGCAGCGCTTCAACTCGGCGCTGGAACAGATCTCGTTGATGCAATCGCAGCTTTTGGCCTCCGAGACCCGGCGCCGCGAGCTGGAAACAGGCATCGAGGTTATCCAATCCACCCTGCGCCGCACGATGAAAGAACGCGACGCCTTGGGCGCCGAACTGGCGCAGGTGCAGTCCGAAGGCGACAACCAAAATGGCGCCAGCACCGGCTTGGCCGCCCTGCCCGTGGCCGAAGATACGCTGGGCTTGGTCGTCGAGGCGCTGGCCAACACGGCAGCCGAACGCGACCAGATCCGCACCAACGCGGCAACCGCGCTGGTGGATGTCGAAACGATGGCGCAGAAAATCATTTCGATGCAGGAGCAAAACGAAGCCATTTTTCGCCAGCTAGAAGAAGCCATGGCCATTTCCGTGGCCCCGCTGGATAACATGTTTCGCAAAGCTGGCATGAACACCGATACCCTGATCGAACAGGTCAAACGCGGCTATTCTGGCCAAGGTGGCCCCCTGACACCCATCGCCCTTTCAACCCGGGGCGAGGTGCCCAGCGAGGCCGCCGAACGTGCCAACCGCCTGCTGGACCAGATGGACCGGCTCAACCTTTACCGGATCGCCGCGCAGGCCGCACCTTTTGCGATACCGGTAAAATCCAGCTACCGCTTTACCAGCGGATACGGCTACCGCCGCGATCCAAAGACAGGCGGGCGCCGGATGCATAGTGGGGTGGATTTTGCAGGCCCTGTAGGAACCCCCCTTTATGCCACTGCCGACGGCGTGGTAACCCATGCCGGTTGGCTTTCTGGCTATGGCCGTTTGGTGAAAATCAAACATGAATTCGGCATTGAAACACGCTATGCCCATATGTCCAAAATCCGCGTGAAAGTAGGACAAAGGGTATCGCGTGGCGAACGTATTGGTGATATAGGTGCGTCTGGACGTGTGACCGGCCCCCATCTCCACTACGAAGTGCGTGTCGGTGGCAAAGCTGTAAATCCCATGATCTATATCAAGGCTGCAAACGATGTTTTCTAAAAGCAAGATCAACGATCCCGGCCCCAAGGCCACCGAAACCACCCCCCCCGCAGCCGCCGATAGCGCGGCGGCCAAGCCTATGACAGATTTTAAGGCCAGCGCCCCAAAGCCAAAGCCTGCGGCCTCGGTGCTGTCGTCTGATCTGCATATCACCGGCAATATCAAAACCACGGGCGATATTCAGGTCGAGGGATCGGTTGAAGGCGATATTCGCGCACATCTGCTGACCATTGGCGAAACCGCCACCATCAAGGGCGAAGTTGTGGCCGATGATGTGGTGATCAACGGCCGCATCGTGGGCCGCGTGCGCGGGTTGAAAGTGCGCCTCAGCTCGACCGCTCGGGTCGAGGGCGACATCATCCACAAAACCATTGCCATTGAATCGGGTGCCCATTTCGAAGGGTCGGTTCAACGCCAAGACGATCCGCTCAGCGGCAAAAGCGGCCCCAAACCGGCTGCACCTGCAGAAAACGGCTGATTTTTAGCCAATTTTGGTCACAAATTTGGCATTGGGCGCCCCTGGGCGCCCAAATGTTTTTTTGGGACTGGGAAATTCATGCTAGGCTTGATCCGTTGTTCAACCGGAGGATCAAGAATGAAGACAGCACTTGCCGTTCTGGCCTTGGCCAGCTTCCCTGCCTTCGCCCAAGCGATGTGTTCGGACAAATCACACCAAGCCATGTCTTGCGCCGAAGGCATGGTGTGGGATGCCCAAACCGGCAGCTGCACAAAACAGGTCAGCAGCTAAACCATTAGACGAAAATTTACCTCTGCCATCTCATAGTGCCCCAACCACATGTCAAGGGGCCCAAGATGGCAGAGCTTTCCGCAATCGCACAAATCACCCCGGTGCAACGCACCGCCCCCGCAGGCCCGCACACGCCCGGCCCCGCCAACGCCGCGAAACCCCAGCTGACCCGCCGGCAAAAAGCCGCCATCGTGGTGCGGTTTTTGATCAGCGAAGGCGCGCAACTGGAATTGGCGCATCTGCCAGCCCATCACCAAGACAGCCTCATCCGGCAAATGGGGGAAATGCGCGCCATAGACCGCGCCACATTGGCCGCCGTGATCCGCGAATTTGCCGGGGATCTGGAACAGTTTGGCCTGTCATTTCCCCGTGGTCTGATGGCGGCACTGCAGGATATGGATGGCAAACTGGCGCCTGAAGCGGCCGAGAAACTGCGCCTTGACGCAGGGCTTCAAACGGCCAGCGACCCATGGGAAAAAATTCGCGCGCTGGCCCATGACAGTTTGCTAGACATCATCAACCGCGAGGCGCCCGAAGTTTCTGCCGTGCTGCTGTCGAAATTGGACACCCGCAAAGCCGCCGACCTGCTGGGCCAACTGCCCGGCGATCAGGCCCGCGCGCTGACCTTGTCTATTTCGCGCACCGCAGGCATTCGCGCCGATGCCGTGGCGCGGATTGGCAATGCCTTGGCCGAACAGCTGCAAGACACGCCCGATATCGCCTTTTCAGAAACCCCCAGCCGCCGGGTTGGGGCCATGCTAAATATGTCCCCTGCCGCCACCCGCGATGCGCTGTTGCAGCAAATCGAGGCGACGGATGCCCATTTCGCCGCCGAAGTGCGCCAATCGATCCTAACATTTGCCGATTTGCGCCAACGCCTGCCCGAAAACGCTGTGGCACGCGTTCTGCGCGAGGTGGATCAACCAACTTTGGTGGTGGCGCTGCAATATGGCGTGCAATCGGGGGGCGCCGACGCTGACAGCGCCGAGTTTCTGTTGGCGGGCCTGTCGCGCCGCATGGCCGAAGCGGTGCGCGAAGAAATGGCCGAGCGTGGCGTGATACCAGAAACCCACGGGGAAGAGGCGCAAAATGCCATCATCGGGGCCACCCGGCAATTGGAAGAAGGGGGCGAAATAGCCCTGCACCCCCCCGAACTGGCACAGCCCTAAGCCCGGCCAAGCCATATAGACAGGGCCAGCACATCGGCCTAAACCGGGGGCATGATATATCCTTTCCCCACCCCATCACGATGAGCCGTCTGTCCCAAAAAGGCCAGGCTATCATGCTGATGATCTGCGCAATGGTGCTGTTCAGCGCCATGGATGCCACCGCCAAGGAAATGGCACAGGTCGTGGGCACCGTGCCTGCGATATGGGCGCGTTATGCCGGGCAATCGCTGGTGGTGCTGGCGATCGTGGCACCACGGCTGCGGCAGGTGGCGCGCACGCGTTATCCCAAGCTGCAATTGGCCCGCTCGATTTTCTTGATGTTCGGCACCACCTTCTTTTTCTTTGGCGTGGCCAATATTGGCCTGGCCGAAGCCACTGCCATCATGGATATCAACCCGGTCTTGATCACATTGGGGGCGGCGCTGTTTCTGGGCGAGCGGATTGGCCCACGCCGGGCATTTGCCATTGGCGCCTCGTTAATCGGGGCGCTTATCATCATTCGCCCCGGATCGGCGGTGTTTTCCACCTATGCCCTGCTGCCGCTGATCGCCGCGCTTAGCTATTCGGCCTATAACATCGCCACGCGCTTTGTCGGGCGTAACGAAGACCCGTGGACATCGCTGCTTTATACCGCGCTGTTTGGGGCTGTGGTGTTTTCGTGTATCGTGCCGTTTTTCTGGGTGCCTCCGGGGCCAAAGGGCTGGGCGCTTATGGCGCTTTTGGCGTTGTTTGGCACCACGTCGCAATTGTGCCTGATCAAAGCGCTTGCCTTGGGCGAGGCCGGCATGCTGGCGCCTTTTGCCTATACTGGGCTTATTTTTGCCACGCTTTGGGGCATTCTTTTCTTTAACGAGTTTCCAGATTTTTGGACAATCATAGGGGCGCTTGTGATCGTGGTGGCAGGCATTTATGTCTGGCATCGCGAAACATTTGGCAAAGCGCAGCACAAAACCGAATGAAGAAACAGCCCTCCGCCTTGGTCAAAGCCCGCAGAAACGCGCGGTATTTCTTGGAAAACCTTGCGCTGCGCAGCATTTTTGCCCTGCTGTTCGCCCTGCCCTATCCCCGGCGTGTGGCCTTGATGGGCTGGCTGGCCGCGCAAGTGATCGCGCCGGTTGCGGGCTGGCGCGCGCGCGTGCGGGCCAATCTGGCGCATGTGTGCCCCGAGCTGCCCAAGACCGAGGTTGAAAAACTGGCGCGCGCCGTTCCCAACAATGCCGGCCGCACCTTGATCGAGATTTATTCGGGCAGCGATTTCGTATCGCGCGTCAAAGACAGCCCCATCGAAGGCCCCGGCATGGCCGCCTTGGAACAGGCCCGCGCCCAAGGCCGCCCCGTCATATTGGTCACCGCGCATTTTGGAAATTACGACGTGGCCCGCGCAGCCCTCAGCGCGCGTGGCCACAACATGGGCGCGCTTTATCGGCGGATGAACAACCCCTATTTCAACCCCCATTACGTGCGCTCGATCGGCAAAATCGGCCAGCCGCTGTTCGAACAGGGCCGCCGGGGCATGGTGCAAATGGTCAAACACCTGCGCGCCGGTGGCGTATTGGGCATTTTAAGCGATGTCTATTTCGGCAATGGCGTGGCCATGCCATTTTTTGGCAAACCCGCCATGACATCACTGGCCACGGCGGAAATGGCGTTGAAATACGACGCGGTGTTGATACCCACCTTTGCCATCCGCCAAGACAACGGGCTAGATTTTGTGATCCGCCTGGAACCGCCTGTGCCCCATAGCGACCCGGTCACCATGACACAGGCGGTAAATGCCCAGCTAGAAAGCTTGGTGCGCCAGCACATGGGCCAGTGGTTTTGGATTCATCGCCGTTGGAAAAACGTGCGCTAAGGCAAAAGCGCCGCCGCCTCGATCCGCCCCGGGCCCTTGGCCGTGATGTTTTGCACGATGACCGCCGCAGGCAAATCGCCCGATATCGGCTGCGAGATCGCCAAGGGCGCGCGCCCATCCCACTCGCTCAGCAGCGTCCAGTCGCTGACGATATTCACATAATGCACCCGCTTGCCCGCGTTCTCGCCGCGGGCAATATCAACCACCGCATCGGGGCGATAGCGCACCAGCTGCACGGCCATGGCCCCAGACAGCGGGCCCGTTGGGCGCAGCTCGATCTGCAGATCACCGCCTTGGCGCGCCACGCTTAGGGCCAGGTTGCGCGGGCGCTCGGCATGGCTGCGCAGCAGGCGCACCACATCGGCAATATGGGTGCCCACAACGTGGTCTTGGCCATCTACGATCATCTGTGGGGTGTACACGCTGCGCTGGCCCGCAGCGCGCGCATAGGCCTTTTGCCGCGCGGTGAATTGCGGCTGGGCGAATTGGTCTTTCCAGCCGATATAATCCCAGTAATCCACATGCAGCGCCAAAGCCAAAACGCCCGGCTCTTTGGCCAGATCTTGCATGAACGCATCGGCAGGTGGGCAGGCCGAGCACCCCTGCGAGGTAAACAGTTCCACCACCACAGGCATCTGTTGCGCTGTGGCCGCAGAACCGCCCAGCACGGCAGCAGCTGTAACAAGGGCTTTGAGCAAACGCATTTTGGCCTTTCTGATCGAATCTTGCACAACAGGTGTACGGCCTGCGGGCTGAAATAACCAATCAAGGAATTGCGAGACAGGGTGATGAAGACAAGTTGCTGCATTTTTTGTGTGCAACGGTATACAATTTAACACCTCCCCCCTTGATCGCCGTGTCAGGATACGGCAGAAGCAGGCCAGAAATCCACATCCGCGCATCACGGAGGCCCCTATGCCCATTACAGTCGGACAGGACACCGCCAAAACCCGCAAAACCCTGCAAGTTGGCGATCAAAGCGTTTCCTATTATTCGATTCCCGCCGCCCAAGCCGCAGGGCTTGGCGATTTCAGCCGCCTGCCGGCCGCGCTGAAAGTGGTGTTGGAAAACCTGCTGCGTTTCGAAGATGGCGGGTTCTCGGTATCGGTTGAAGATATCAAAGCCTTTGGCGAATGGGCCAAGCAGGGCGGCAAAAACCCGCGCGAGATCGCCTATCGCCCCGCCCGCGTTTTGATGCAAGATTTCACCGGTGTGCCTGCGGTGGTTGATCTGGCCGCGATGCGTGATGGCATCAAGGCGCTGGGGGGAAACCCCAAGCAAATCAACCCCTTGGTGCCGGTAGATCTGGTGATCGACCATTCGGTCATGATCGATGAATTCGGCAACCCACGCGCGTTTCAGAAAAACGTCGATCTGGAATACCAGCGCAACATGGAACGCTACCAGTTCCTGAAATGGGGCCAAAACGCCTTTAACAATTTCCGCGTTGTGCCCCCGGGCACCGGCATTTGCCACCAAGTGAACGTGGAATATCTGGCCCAAACCGTGTGGAGCGATACCGACCAAAACGGTGACACCGTGGCCTACCCCGATACGCTGGTGGGCACAGATAGCCACACAACCATGGTCAACGGTTTGGCCGTGCTGGGCTGGGGCGTAGGCGGGATCGAGGCCGAGGCCGCCATGCTGGGCCAGCCGATTTCGATGCTGATTCCCGAAGTCGTGGGCTTTGAGCTGACCGGTGAAATGGTCGAGGGCACGACCGGCACCGATTTGGTGCTGAAGGTTGTGGAAATGCTGCGCAAGCATGGCGTTGTGGGCAAGTTCGTTGAATTCTACGGCGAGGGCTTGGACAAGCTGCCGCTGGCGCAACGTTCCACCATCGCCAATATGGCCCCCGAATATGGCGCCACCTGCGGCTTCTTCCCGATCGACGATGAAACCCTGCGCTATCTGCGCCAAACTGGCCGCGACGAGGCCCGCGTGGCCTTGGTCGAGGCCTATGCAAAAGAAAACGGGTTCTGGCGCGGCGCCGATTACGCGCCGATCTATTCCTCGACGCTGCATCTGGACATGGCCACGATCGTGCCCGCCATTTCGGGCCCAAAGCGCCCGCAAGACTATTTGGCCCTGACCAGCGCCAAGCAGGCCTTTGCCCATGAAATGGAAACCTCGTTCAAGCGCGAGCAAGGCAAAGAAGTGCCCGTGGCTGGCGAAGACTATACCATGTCGTCGGGCAAGGTTGTGATCGCGTCGATCACCTCGTGCACCAACACCTCGAACCCCTATGTGCTGATCGGCGCGGGCCTTGTGGCGCGCAAAGCGCGCGCCTTGGGGCTGAACCGCAAGCCTTGGGTGAAAACATCGCTGGCGCCCGGGTCGCAGGTTGTGACCGAATATCTGGAAGCGGCGGGCCTGCAAGAAGACCTAGACGCCATCGGTTTCAACCTTGTGGGCTATGGCTGCACCACCTGCATCGGCAACTCGGGCCCGCTGCAGCCTGAAATCTCGGCCGCGATCAACGAAGGGGATCTGGTGGCCACGGCTGTGCTGTCGGGCAACCGCAACTTCGAAGGCCGCATTTCCCCCGACGTGCGCGCCAACTATCTGGCCTCGCCGCCGCTGGTGGTGGCCTATGCGATTGCAGGCGATATGAATATCGACCTGACCTCCGAGCCGATTGGCACCGACAAAGACGGCAATGATGTCTATCTGAAAGACATCTGGCCCACCAACAAAGAAATTGCCGATCTGGTCGATGCCGTGGTCACGCGCGAGGCGTTTTTGAAGAAATACGCCGATGTGTTCAAAGGCGACGAACGCTGGCAGGCGGTTAAGACCACCGACAGCGAAACCTACGATTGGCCGCCCACCTCGACCTATATCGCCAACCCCCCCTATTTCCAGGGCATGGGTGCCGAAAAAGGGGCCATCAGCAACATCAAAGATGCCAAAGTTCTGGCGATTTTGGGCGATATGATCACAACCGATCACATCTCGCCTGCGGGCTCGTTCAAGGCCACCACACCGGCGGGGAAATACCTGACCGACCGCCAAGTCCCGGTGCAAGATTTCAACAGCTACGGCTCGCGCCGGGGCAACCATCACGTGATGATGCGCGGCACATTCGCCAATATCCGCATCAAAAACGAAATGCTGGATGGGGTTGAAGGTGGTTACACCAAAGGGCCCGATGGCGCAGAAACCTCGATCTATGATGCCTCGATGGCGCATCAGGCCAATGGCACCCCATTGGTTATTTTTGCAGGCATCGAATATGGCGCAGGCTCGTCGCGCGACTGGGCGGCCAAGGGCACGGCGCTGCTGGGTGTGAAAGCGGTCATCGCGGAATCGTTCGAGCGCATTCACCGCTCGAACCTGGTGGGTATGGGCGTTATTCCCTTTGAATTCACCGGCGGTGATACCCGCAAATCCTTGGGGCTGACGGGGGCAGAAACCGTCAGCATCGAGGGGCTGGACAGCGTGACGCCTCTGCAGGTGCTACAGGCCACCATCACCTATCCCGATGGCACCACCAAGGTAATCGATGTGAAGTGCCGCATCGATACCGCGCCCGAGATCGAATATATCGAAAACGGCGGCGTGCTGCATTACGTGCTGCGCAACTTGGCCAAAGCTTCGTAAGCGGCCAAAACCAGACAATAAAAAAGGCGCCTCAGGGCGCCTTTTTTCGTGCCTTGCAAAGGCCGACGCTGGCGTTATTTCGCCTGCGCCGCCTGAATTGCGGGCAGCAATGTTTCGGAAATGGTGCGCTGGGTAATGGGGCCTGCATGGCGCATGATAATATTGCCGTTGCCATCCACCACATAGGTTTCAGGCACGCCATATACGCCCCAGTTTATTGCCATACGCCCCTCGGTATCGGCACCAAGCCCGGCAAATGGGTTGCCCAGCTCGGCCAGAAATTTCAGCGCCGCTTCGGGTTTGTCTTTGTAATTCACCCCCAAAATCGGAATGCCGGCCTGCGCCATTTGTTCCAAATTAGGGTGTTCAACGCGGCATGGCGCGCACCAGCTGGCCCAAAAGTTTACCAGTTTCACCTGTCCATCGCGCAGGCTGGCATCCTCAAAGGGGGGCGTATCGCCCAAGGGCTGCAGCTGCACGGCGGGCGCGGGTTTGCCCGCCAGCGCGGTGGGCAGCGCGTCTGGGTCGTCGCGCATCATGGCCAGACCAAACATCAGCGCCAGCCCGGCAAAAATTACCGGCGGGGCCATCATCAAAGGGCTGAACTTAGCCATTTCGGCGCACCCGCTGTTCGGTTTCGGCCAATTCGCGGCGCACTTTGCGCGCCCGCAACACCGATATGCCCACCAACAGCACCAGCAAAGTGATCGACACCGCATAAGACGACAAAACCGCCTGCGCGTATTTCCCCAAATCTGGCATCATTGCAACCGCTCCCGCGCCACCAGCGCGCGCATGCGGCGCGCGCGAATTTCCGTTTGCGTGCGCAAAAACACCAGCGCCACAAACAACAACACAAACCCCGCAATCGACATCAGCAGCGGGTGGTAAAACACATCAGCCACGTTTTCCTCTTTGTCCAACGACAGCGAAGCGCCCTGATGCAGGCCTTGGTTCCAAAAATTCACCGCATAGCGGCTAAGCACCGCAAAGACCGAACCGACAATACATAAAACCGAGGTCAGATCGGCGGCGGTATCGTCGTTTTCGATCGCCGACCACAGCGCCATATAGCCCAAATAAAACAGAAAGAGGATCAAGAACGAGGTCAACCGCGGGTCCCACGCCCACCATGTGCCCCACATCGGCTGGCCCCAAATGGCGCCGGTCGCCAGCGCAATAACCGTCATCATCGCCCCCACAGGGGCCGCAGCCCGCGCCGCCAAAGCCGACACATGATGGCGCCGCACGATCCAGATCAACGAGGCAACCAGCATCATCATCCACGCGTTGATCGCCATCAAAGCAGAGGGCACGTGCAGGTAAATGATCTTCACGGTCGAGCCTTGCTTGTAATCATCAGGCGTAAAGAAAAACCCCCAGACCAAGCCCACCACCAAGCACAGCAACGCCAAGGCGCTGAACCAAGGCAGCAGCCTATCGGTGGTTTCGATAAATTTCTTGGGGTTCGCATATTCCCAGATCGACGCCATAAATTCCCTCCAGAACATGCCGGGCGGCATGATGTTTCCGTCCCCTCAGCGCAGGTTCACCCTTAGTACCGCAGCCGATGCAAAAGGCAAAAGCGCAATGGTGCCGCAGGTGATACCCGCCAACATCAGCAGGGGCGTTGCCATATCCATACCCACAGCCCCCCGGCGTGCCACCTCGGCGCCGAAAATCAATGTAGGCACATAAAGCGGTAAAACCAGAAGCGACAGCAACAAACCGCCGCGCTTTAACCCAACGGTCAGCGCCGCGCCAAACGTGCCGATCACCGACAATGCCGGCGTGCCCAAGGCCAGCGACCAAATCAGCGGCCATATGCCAGATACCGGCAGGTTCAACAGCACCCCCAGCACAGGCGCGGCCAGCACCAAAGGCAGGCCAGTGGTCAGCCAATGCGCCAGCGCCTTTACACTGGCCACCCCCTCCATCGGCAGGGGGCTGGTGGCCAGCAAATCAAGGCTGCCATCTTCCCAATCCAGCGCAAAAATTCGGTCCAGCGACAAAAGGCAGGCCAGCAGCGCCCCCACCCATAAAATGCCCGGCGCAATCACCGAAAGCTGCCCCATCTCGGGGCCAACGCCAAAGGGCACCAACACAACCACGATCAGAAAAAACGACAGCCCAAGCCCAAAACCCCCGCCAGCGCGGGTGCCCAGTTTCAAATCGCGGATCAGTAAAGCAATCACAAGAAGGCCCCATCAAAATCGTCTGGGCTGGGGGGGCGGGCGCGGAAGGGGGCCACATCCAGCACCTGCGCTTCGGCCAAGCCCAAATCGATATGCGTGGCCAAAAGCGCCATGCCCCCTTGGGCCAGATGCGCCCGAACGGCACTGGCAAACATGGCCACCGCATCCACATCTAACGATACGGTGGGTTCGTCTAACACCCACACAGGGCGCCCCGTAACCACCATACGCGCCAGCCCTAACCGCCGCTTTTGCCCGGCCGATAAATTGCCCGCAGCGCGGGCCGCCAAGGGCTGCAGGTTGAAGGCCGCTAAAGCCGCCTCTACCCTTTGGGTGCCAAAAACGCGCGCCCAAAATTCCAGGTTTTCCCGCACGCTTAGCGTGGCTTTGATGCCATCGGCATGGCCGGCATAGGCCATGGCTTCGCGGTCCAGCCCGATATGGCCCGCCAAGGGCGGCTGCAACCCGGCTAAGGTGCGCAACAGCGTGGTTTTGCCCGCCCCATTGGGCCCCCGCAAAACCAGCGCCGCACCAGCAGACAGCTGAAAACCGACGCCTTCCAGCACCGGCACACCCCCACGGGCCACAGCAAGATCGCGGACAATTAATTCCATGGCACTGGGCTTAACCCATGTTCGCGCGGTGGAAAAGCACGATATCGGGCAGCCTTGGTGACATCTGCGTATGCCCGCGCGCGCCTAGCGAAAATCATCGGGCCGCAGCCCATAGCGGGCCAATTTATCGTAAAATGTTTTGCGCGGCAGCTTCAGCCGCTCGGCCGCCAAGGCCGCGCGCCCCTCGGCCCGGCTGAGCGCCGCGATCAAGAGCGAGCGTTCAACCCGCGCCATTTGATCGGCCAAGCCCAGATCGGTATCGGCGCGGTCTTGCTCGACCGACAGCCCAAGGGCAAAGCGCATGGCCGCGCTCATCAGCGCCCGGGCATTGCCAGGCCAATCGCGCGCCATAAGCCCGGCGATCACCTGCGGCGTGATTTCGGGCGCCCGAAGCCCCGCCTGCTCGCAGGCTTGCGCCACATAATGGCGAAACAGCACGGGAATATCTTCGGGCCGTTCGGCCAAGGCGGGAATGCGCACGCGCATCACATCGAGGCGATAAAAAAGGTCGGGCATGACCCGGCCATCGGCTACCGCCTGTTCCAAATCGGTGCTGGCCCCGGCAATCAGCCGGGTTGGCAGGCCCGTTTCCAGCCGATCAAGCACGTGAAATTGGGTTTCAGGTGGCAGATTGGCCAATTCATCCAAAAACAGCGCCCCACCGGCGGCATGCAGGCAGGCATCTGCAAATGTTTCCGGGTCAAGCCCGGCGGCGGCGCGTTTCACGAACGGGCCCTTGGCATAGGCCGAACACAGATGCACCACCTCGGCCACTTTCGAAATTCCGCTACCGGGCGGGCCACACACCAAAACTTCGGCTTGGGTTTGGGCCACCATACGCACCCGTGCGCGCAGGGCATCGGCCTGTGCGGAGGTGCCAAAAAGCAAGCGCGCCGCAGGATCGCCCGCTTCAAGCTGGGCCTTCAACAGCCGATTTTCCAATACCAATGCCCGAGTTTTCAACGCCCGCTCGACCTCGGCCAGCAGGTCGGCGGGTGGGCATGGTTTTTCCAAAAACCCAAAAGCGCCCTGCCCCATGGCGCGCACCGCCATGGGAATGTCGCCCTCGCCGGTCAGCAAGATCACCGGCAATTCGGAATCGATGCCATGCGCAAAGCCCAACAAATGAAACCCATCGCGCCCCGGCATGCGGATATCTGACAAGATAACCCCTTCAAAACTGGCGCAGATATGATCTTTGGCCTCGATGAAACTGCCCGCGGAAATGGGCTGCAGATTGGCCAATTCCAGCGTTTGAACCAAGGCCGCACGCACGGCTGCATCATCATCAACCACCAAAACCTTGTGCAGGCTCATGCCGCTTTTTCCTCGTTCCATGGCTCTAACTCTACGGTAAATTCTGCCCCGTCAGGGCCGTTGGCGCCACGGATTTTTCCCCCAAAGCTTTGCACCAAACCATAAGAGATCGACAGCCCCAGCCCCATGCCCTGCGCGGCGCCCACGGCCTTGGTGGTGTAGAAGGGATCAAAGATTTTGTCGGGCTCTTCGATACCCGGGCCCGTATCGGCGATACGCAACCGCACGGGGCTGCCATCCACAACCGATATGGTAATGCGCCGCAGCGTGGCATCGGCCATGGCATCGGCGGCATTGCCCAGCAAATTCACCAGCACTTGGCCCAGCCGCACCTCGCCCCCGCGCACCCATATAGGCCCCGAGGGGCGATGCCAATTGACCAAGATCGCGTCTTGGCGCAGGCGTGGCGCCAACAAATCCAGCGCGGTTTCCACCACCGCCACAATATCCACCCGGCCCATCGGTTCGGCCTCGTTGCGCGCAAAGGCACGCAGGTTTTTGATGATCCGCGCCGCCCGCGCCGCCAAGGCCGAAATACGGCCCAAATTTTCAGCAGCCAATTCGGGCTTGCCCCGCTCTAACACCATCGCACCATTTTCGGCATATTGCTGGATGGCCATCAAAGGCTGGTTCAATTCATGGCTGATGCCCGCGCTCATTTGCCCAAGCGCCGTAAGTTTGCCGGCCTGCACCAAATCGCTTTGCGCCTTTTTCAGCGCCGCTTCGGCGGCGATCCTTTCGGCCACCTCGCGCAACAGCTGCGCATTGGTTTCGCTCAGTTCTGCCGTGCGTTCGGCCACCCGCCCCTCGAGCCGGGCATTGGCCTGCGCCAAAACGCGCCGCCGCCCGGTCAACCAAAAAAGCAACACCCCAAAGGCCACCAAAAGTGCCGCCAATGCCGCAGCTTGCAACGCCGCCAACCGCCACGCCGGGCTGACATCGACCAAGGCCTGCGCCACCATCCCAATCACCGGCAAATCGCGTTGCAAATGCAGCGCATGGCCCGGCACATAGGGCGACCAGTTTTCCACCCAAATATTATGAGGGCCCACTTGGCGCAGTTCGAAATCTAGCATGCTGTCATGGTGCGGGCGCAGCCCCTGCCCCTCTTGGCGCCAAAACAACAGCTCGGAGCGGTTCGAGATAAACACCTCGCCGCTGCGGTCGGTGAAAAACACCACCGGGCGCCCGCCGCGCCATTCGGCCTCGACCCGGTCAATATTGGCCACAACAACCAACGCCCCAGACACCGCGCCACTGGCGTCAAAGCGCGGCGCGGCAAAGTAATAGGCGCGCAAGGCGGCATCGGCAATCACCCCATGTGCCTCGCCCAAGGCGCCCTGCAGGGCGCGCTGAAAATAGCGCGTCTGCGCCACATCTGGCCCAATAATCCTATTGGCGCTGGCCAGCACCCGCCCTTGGCGATTGACCAACATCATATCCAGCGCAGCGGTTTTATCGGCCGCCGCCTGCAACAAGGCCTTCGCCCCCTGACCCATCAACGCCGGGTGATCGGCCATCAAAACCGCCAGCTGCTGGTAAAGCTGTAATTGGCCTGTCAGGCGATCAGCGGCCAATGACAAATCGGCCTCGCCGCGCTGGGCCAGTTGGTCAAGCGCGCGCAAATAACCATAGTTCCATACCGCCGCGGCGGCCCCTGCCACCACAACAAGATAAAACGCAAAAGCCGCGCGAGGAAAAAACCGATCTGCCCGCATGCGCGCATTCTGCCTGTTTTTCAGCGCCTTGGCCAGCGCCCGTTCTCGTTTTACAGCGGCAATTCCGTGGTGGATTTGATTTCCTCCATCGACAACA
>Ga0181601_10002430_pt1 | contig 15919 bp, 14 predicted proteins | sample 041ome_8_FD_133020 | JGI IMG/M metagenome (GOLD analysis project Ga0181601, IMG submission 133020) | Coastal salt marsh microbial communities from the Groves Creek Marsh, Skidaway Island, Georgia - 041407BS metaG (megahit assembly) | ecosystem: Environmental > Aquatic > Marine > Intertidal zone...
TATTAATATCATTAAATAATTGTGGTTCCAAAAACGATCTTGGGACACTACCAAGAGCAGCTTGATGAAGGACATAATCAGCCCCTTTAAATAGTTTATCTATTTTTATTGACCTTATATCCTCTTCAAAAAATAGAAAGTTATCTAATAAATGGCTATTATTTTTCTTAATAAAGTCTATGTTTTCTTTTTTTCCATTCATAAAGTTATCAATCCCGACAACCTCTTGATTGTTTTGTAAAAGAAAGTCTACTAAATGGGAGCCAATGAAGCCGGCTGCTCCAGTAACAATCCATTTCTCTTTATCATCAAGTGTTAATCCTTCTATATTCATACTATAAGCTCCAAATTCTTTTATTCGTTTTTAACGTAGTGTTTTTTAGTGCAGACTTAATATCTACAATTAAATTCACATTGGAGGTTGACAGGGATTTAAGAAATTTTTTATCTAAATATTGACTATGAGGAGTTGCAATAATTAAAATATCTACATTCTGTATATTGTTAATATCTTTATAAATATTTCTTTTTTTATATAGTGACTGAAGTTCGCTCTGATTCGCCTCATGATCATGAATCTTAGTATTATTATTAATCATACTCATACTCTCATATAAATCCCAAACCCTAGAATTTCTAAGGTCAGGGCAGTTTTCTTTAAATGCAGCGCCTAGTATAAGTATATTGCAATCATTTATATTAATACTTAATTCTTTAGATAGTTTTTTAATATTGTTAATTACAAAATTATGCATTTTGTCATTTATTGATCGCCCACTTAAAATAATTTGGGGTTTTATACCAATCTGAGTAGCCTTATGAGTGAGATAATATGGGTCTACGCCAATACAATGTCCTCCTACCAATCCAGGAGAGTACGAATGAAAATTCCATTTAGTGCTAGCAGCATCAATAACTTTCTTAGTATCAATTTCCATTTTGTTAAAAATCATAGATAGTTCATTCATAAATGCAATATTTAAGTCTCTTTGGGTATTTTCAATAACTTTAGCGGCTTCTGCTATTTTTATAGATTCAGCTCTATATGTTCCTGCTTTTATAATGGAAGAATAAATATCATCGATAAAATTTAATGTTTTGAGTGTATCTCCGGATACAATCTTAGTTATATTTATAAGTTTTTTTTCAGAGTCACCTGGGTTTATCCTCTCCGGGGAGTAACCAATAAAGAAATCTTTCTTCCATTGCAAGTTAGAAATTCTCTCTAAAATAGGTACACATATTTCTTCTGATAAACCTGGATATACTGTTGATTCAAAAATTATAGTTGAGCCTTTTCTTAAATTTTTCCCTATTAAGTTGCATGCTGATTCTATTGGCGCAAGATCAGGTTTTTTATTTCTCTTGATTGGAGTTGGAACTGTAACTATTATAACATCAGCGTTATTAATAATTTTTTGTCTATTTGTAAACTCAAGTTTTTTTGATTTTTGAAAGTCCTTTTTAACTATCTCCTTTGTTCTATCATAAGAATTTTTGAGCTCATTGATTCTCTGTTTTGAAATATCGAAACCTACCGTATTAAACTTTTTTCCAAACTCTATTGCCAATGGCAAGCCAACATAGCCAAGGCCAACTATACATATTTTAATTTTAAGAAGATCATTTTTTTTCATTTTTATTCCAAGGTAATGTTTTTTTGCATTCTATTTTATTTTTGGATGAGAAAGTATCTTTTGACTTAGGATTTCCATTCTATCATCCCATGTTATTTTCATTTTAGATTTATTAACTTTTAAAGCCATAGAAATAGACAATAAATCATTTTTAATAAAATTTATTATTTTTAGTCTGGCTTGTAAAGTATTCCCAAAGTCTATTGATATTCCACTATTGTATTTTAATACTTCATCAGAGTAACCGATAATATTTTCTTGTGTTATCACTGGTCTAGAGGCAAGAAGGTATTGATATAACTTTAATGGACTGCCTGGACTTAATCTATTATTACATACAGGAAGAAGGCACGCATCTGAGGATACTATTAAATTTTGACAACCCATTTCGTTAAGAGGAAATATATTAATGATATTATGATGAGGAGTTTCTGGGATTTTTCCACCGCCTATAACAATCTGTATATTGTCAAATTTCTTATCAAATTCATCTTGCAGGCTAACAAGATCTCCAATGTTATGCCACGATGAAACAGACCCCGTAAATGCAAGAATTACTTTATCTTGATCTAGACCTAGAGCAGATCTAGCCTCTTCCTTATTAAGTTTTGAATCAAGCAAAGTTGCCCCATTATATAATGTTATATCTTGTGAACTAGTAACTCCTCTGTGCGAATAGAAATTATGAAGGTTTGGATGGTTGTAAACTCTGAAGTCAGCAGATGCATCAATAAAAAACGAAGCTTTTTCATAAAGATATATTAAAAACTTCTTAAGTTTACTGCTTTTAATTACTTTATATTCACCAGGTGCGGCATGAACCTCTCTTAAGATAAGGTTGTTCGATGTTCTTTTTAAGATCATTGTTGCAAATATGCCAGCAACACCACGTGTGAAAAAAATATTTTTATTACTGCGTTTAAATATGGCAACAAAGCAGATATAAATCTCTACATATACAATAAAATATGCGATTGAAAGTATATTGTCATAAGCTGGTGAGAGCAGCTTAACATTAAAATGATTAGATAAAGATTTATATTTATTTCTAGAGCCCAATGACTTTCCGCCAGGTTTGTTTAGGCTAAAGGGGGTTATATAGAAAAATTTATGATTGTTACTATTCATTATGAACCCCTAATTCGTGAGAGATAGATACCAAAAATCATAAACCATAAAAATATAAGCTGAGTTACATTAAAAAATTGTCCAGCCATTCCGGCAACTAAAAATAAAATAAAAGTTATATTTATATATTTTGCATAAAAAATATCATTAGAGTTCATATTTGTTTTAAGAAACATACTGCTGAGTAGTATTATAAAATAAAGGAATATTATAGATGTTCCTAAATAGCCATAGCTTACTAACATCCAAAGAAATTGATTATCTGCAATGCCTATAGAATCTGTAACGCCAAAGCCTATAGATGGGCGAAGTAATAGAAAGTTCTCATAAATGAATGACCAAAGTTCTAGCCTGCCGTCAAATGAGGGTATAGAAGATAAATCTCCATAGATAAAGACTGAATTTATTAAAGCTCTGTAATGAAGAGGTAGGAATGACCAATTTTCAGGACCTAAAGAGATAAATTGTACAACTGTATATGTAAAGAAAATTATCGGTACTGACCATAACTTAAACTTCAAAAGAAAATACAATAAAAATAAAGTAGCCGTGCATATTAAGGTCGTTCTGCTTCCTGTCATAAAAATGCATATTAAAGTAAACAGGATTAGTATGCTCCTAAAAAAACGACTAATTTTAAGAATCTCCTTTGGACAAAAAATAAAATATGTGAGAGCAAGGTTAAAAAATAATCCTGCCCAGTTCGGATTAATAAATAGTCCAGATGAACGAAGTACGTATGCTGAAGACTCTGATCCTAAAACGGCAAACTTTGTTTTACTTGAAATTAATATATCTGCAAATGACTGAAAACCTGGAATGAACAAAAGACACAAATTAAAAGTAAGATTTAATATAACTGCATAAATCCAAAATTTACTTATAAAGCTGTTAGTTATAGTCTTACCGAATGTTAAAAAAGCTAAGCCTACGATCCCCAACAATGAATAACGAAAAAATTCAACTAAACTAAAGGTTGAAAATTCATAACCCATAGATATACCTGAAAATAAAGATGCTCCATACAAAAGACTAATAATAAATACTGGAATACCCAGAAGTAAGCAAATATCTGAAAAAAGTACTTTTGAAGATTTTAAAATAATTAGAATAGCTAACGTGGTAACTACCAATATATCTATAACGCGGCCTCCAAAAAATATCCCAAGAGACCCAGGAAAAAATGAAGGGTAAACTCTAAAAATATTTAAAATAAAGATAGAGATCATTATTCTTGAAGTACTAATAGTCATTACGATGATCGAAGCAATAATATTTTTATCAAATTTTTAATATCTTTTATATAAGAAATAAATATAAAAATTAAAAGTAAAAATAAAAATGCATTTACTAAGATAATCTCATTTAGATCTAAAAAATATTTACTAAAAAGCCCACTAATATTGATTAGAAAAATACTTACTATGAAGAATCTTACATTTTTAAAATAAGAAATTAAAAAAATATCCTTATCTCGTAGCGCAAAATAAATAGTTAATTCTGAAGAAATATACCTTGATAAAACTAATGTGATTGCGGCTCCTATTAAATTGTATTTTGGTATTAAGAAGAATCCTATAATTATCAATAAAATAATAAAAAAATATGTTCCGAATGAAATATAGTATCCTCCAGATTCTTTTTTCATTAGCAAACTGACTGCTAGGGACTTATATGCATTTACTAGAGGAAAAAGCATAAGGATTCTTATAAATGAAGATTGATCAGCAAAATAACTAGGGAAAAGAGCCTCCAAAACTCCTGGTCCAATTAACATAGCTAGAATAGTCAAAGAAATAAAAGAAATAAATAGAAGTTTTATCGAATTTTTTATTCTTTTATGGTCAGGACTTGGGATGAATAAAGCTTGGTATAACCATGGCTGAAAAGCTTCATGAATTTTTTGAAACACCATAAGTAAAATATTTACCACAAGATATGCAATATTATAAATACCTACTTGTGTTAGGCTTAAAAAGCTAAAAATCATATAATTCATTGCAGGATTAACAATAAATGCGGCCACCCTATTTGGAATCAAAGGAAGAGTATATAAATAGATGAGCTTAAATGCTGCTAAATTAATATTAGGTTTATATTTTTTGTAAAATCCATATATTGATATAGTTCCTATAAATAGAGCCGCTATTGAAAACCCAAATATTAAACTTTCAGCATTGAGATCTAGGTAAGTCAAAAATAGTATGCTTATAGAGATCTGAATAAGCGACCTAGTTATTTTAAGAATGGGATTGATTAAAACATTCTGAGAAGATTTCAGCAGTCTTTCATATAACTTTATAAATACAATTGCGTTTGCTGAAAAAAATATTAAAAACTTGTAATTAAGGATATTTGCACTTTCATTGGAAAAAAAGCTTGCAATATAATCAAATGCGTAAAAAGCTACTATTGAAACTAAGATACAGTTAATAAAAGTTGATGCGATCAAAGATCCCATTAAAGTTGATCTGTCCAAAGGCCCTGCCTTATCAAAAAAATAAAGTCTAGCTAAAATAGCGTCTCCAGAAAGAGACAGGAAAGGCACAAGTAAAGTTGCAGTTGATAAAAATAAGGAAAAGACCCCATATTGAGCAGGCGTTAAATATATCAAATATAGAGGAACTGCAATAATACCAAGAGCTGAAACAAATAGAGAAGAACCAACAAAAGAGTATCCACTTTTAAGTGCCTTATTTGTTATTTTATTTGAACTCAATTATTTAACCTATATCAAAGTCATCTAAAGATATGTTTTTTTTGTTGAGGCTTTTCTCAACAGATACAATATCTGATGAAGAGAAATATTCTTTCCACTGTCCTACACCTCCATTATTTATGAATGAACCTTTTTGAAGTGACGCCTCAGGATTAATTTTGCTCTGAGAAACATTTTCTAATTTAACTACTTTATTAATAGAAGATCTTTTGCAGGCCTCTTCAACATAATGATCATTAGGCTCAAGTCCAAGCCAATGCAAAATTATTGCAAAAGAATTTTCTTTGTTATTCATAAGCTGCTCATAAGGAACTCTCAATAATTTGAATTTTGCTTGACTGCTTGCATGAACATACGATAAATAAGTTCCAATATAATATTCCTTATACATCTCAAAGACATCCATTGCTGAATTAATATCAAGATTAGAGTTACGTTTTTTAAACATGTAATGATACATAGATACAGAATAATCTAATGGATTTCTATAAGTATGAAGAACGGGGCTATTCTTCCAATATACTTCTTGAAAGTAAGCATGGGATCTTGTTAAATCATCTAGTCCAATTTTTCTAAGCATAGGTGTAGGTTTTTTAATATTTTTAACATACATTTTATTAGGTCTAGACCTGGCTTTTAAATTGAAATAAGAGTACTGATAATTATTAGGAAAAAATTCGTTCATCTCATTTGGTTTTATAGCTTTTGAATCTAGCCCATTATTTAATAGATTAATATAATTAGAGAACAAAAACTTCATAAGATGTGTACCTGATCTTGGTATTGTTCCTAATATTAAAAGCTTTGATTGATCAATCTTATTTTTCTTCAAGTAATATGAATAAAATAAATAATTAAAAGAATCATAGGTTCTTAGAAATTGCTTTTTCATAATTACTCCAATACGAATTCATTGAGAGTTACGTCTCTCTTATTAAGCATAGACTCAATATATTTTACCTGCTCATCATCGAAATACTTTTTCCAGATACCAACAGATTTCATTTCATCTAATTCATTTAAAAAAGTATTATATTCAGCCTCATCAACGGCTATTGTTCCATCCCTCTGCCACTTTTCTGAAGCTCCAACTCTTGCAGTTAAGATAGAGTTTGCTGTATTGATAGAGATTTTAAGATTTTTATCGTTAGGAATGTGACCAAGCCAAATAAGTAATTGTTTAACAATATGAAAGGGATTTCTTATTAGAGATTCAAAAGATATCCGAAATATATCCTTTCCTATAGATTGCTTCATGCTTAAATACTGATCACAAAAGTCAGGAATATAATCCTCAGCAAGGTCAAAGGGTTGCAAATACATATCTTTTGTTTGATTTGAATATCGAAATTTTGTTGCCCAAAGAATAGTAAGATAATCTAAAGGATTTCTGTATGTATGTATTACTTTCGAGCCATAAAAAGAATCTTGATAAGGAAAATGTGATCTGGGCATATCTTTATAACCAATGACATTCAGATAATCCGTTTTTATTAACTTCTTTCTATAAAAATAATGAACATGCCAAGAATTCGGAAATACTCGATCTACTATTGATAAGTCACTTGATGATATTTTCTCATTCGCCGACAGCGAAAGATAATAAGACAATATAAATCTTAAATAATGAGTTCCAGTTTTGGTAACTGTTGCCAATATTATAATCTCATTTTTTTTTGTCTTTTTTTCTAAAAGAGATAGTTTATATATTAATTTTTTTAAACTATTTTTAATCATATTATTTAAAAAAACCTAGGATAGATAATAAACCATATATAAAAATTATAAGTGTAATAATCTTTGAATAATCTTTTTCTCTAATATTTTCAATTAGATATTTACCTGAAAAAATAAAAATCAGTCCTGATATTATGGGCAATATTATAGATACTATATGAAAGTTAATTTTTGAAAAGAAAAATAAAAAGATCAATTGTATGACTGCAAAGATTGCATATATGAATGCTATGTTAGCAGTAATCATTTTTTTATCAGAATATTTACTTGCTGAATAAAATGTTAATAATCCTCCCCCAAGATTAGTAAATCCATGAATAAAACCCGTTATTACAAGTGTAAAATTTTGGTATTTTTTTATAAAAAAAGTTACAGCATTATTTAAATAAGTTGAAAGTCTTGTTGCAGCAACAAAAACGAGCATAACGCCTACTAATAACTGGATAATATTAGATTTGCTTATATAGCTTAATAAGAGCAAGCCCAAAAACAATGAAGGCATTATTATCAATATTGATTTTTTCTTATCTGTTATAACATCATAATTTGAAAATATCTGAAGAATTGAAATTGAAAGAGATGAGGGTAAGGTGAAAGACAATGCTTCTTCAAATGAAAAACCTAAAAACAAAAAGGTTGGTGTCCCAAAAAGTAATATTCCTACACCAAATAATGACTGAACCAAACTACATAAACTAATTACTATTATGACAAATGAAAAATCACTTATAATTGCTGTAGACATCCTAATTAGTCTAAGTGATCAAAACTAATATCATCGCCTTTTGCAACATCTTTAGTGAGTTTTTTATTAATAACCTTGAATGCATCTGAAGGAGATAGATTGTTAGTTGGTCTAACTATATGGATGTCTTCAAGGCTTATTCTATCGCCAGCTTTAATATTTTTTTTGTAATAAAGTCCCCTTCTGGCTCTTTCACGAACCTCAAGTTCAGCATCTGTTAATTTATTAGGCTGAATTTGAAGCGATGATTCTGCTTCTCTAATGAGTGATACATAGTTTTTAAATTCATTTGGATTCATAGAATGAGCATGATCAAAACCCTCTTGATTTCTATCTAGTGTGTAATGTTTTTCTATTAATTGTATGTCCATTCCTGTCGCGACTATTGCTGCAGTTGGAGTATCAGAATGATCAGATAAGCCTACAGGTTTATTTGTCATTGATTTTATAGTTTCTATATATTTTAGATTCATGATTTCAGTTGGAGCAGGATAAACAGAAACACAATGCAATATTGAAAAATTAGAGCAATTTATAGAATCTAAAAAATCAAGACTGTCCATAATATCTTGTTTTGAAGAAAAACCAGTTGATAATATTAATGGCAGGCCTGTTTCTGCAGCTTGCTGAATAAGTATATGATTATTAAGATCGACCGAGGCAAGCTTTATGAAAGCTGGATCACATTTAAGTAAGAGATCTAAGCTTTTTCGACAAAAAATAGAAGCTGAGAATTCAATATCTGAGTCTTTAGCAACATTACTAAGCTCGATATATGCCTCATCAGGTAAATTTGATAGATTTCTCTGAGCAATTACTGGATTATCTATTTTGATTCCATTTTCAAAAACATATGGTGCGTACAAATCTTCTGGAAAAATAATTTGGAATTTAACTGAATCAGCTCCTGCTTCTTTAGCAACATTGATTAATCTAACGGCCTCATCAAAATTACCATTATGATTGCAGCCTGCTTCTGCAATTATTTTGATTGTATTAGACATTCTTTTTTACCTGAACTGCAAATTCATTAAATAAATTTTCTATGCTTGAATCAATTTGATTCCATTTTTCTTCATTTTCGATAATAAGATTTTGAAGTCTATCCATATTATTGATTCTATCTATTACTGAATCCATTACATTATCTTTTAACATATTTATATTCCAAGAATTCATAGAAAAGGTATCGATTAATGAAATAGCTCTCTCATCATAACTAATTTTAATGGCATCTTTTCTATAACTTATAGCAGGCAAAAAGGAGTGTAATCTGTAAGAAATTAATAAATGACAAAACTTAATGATTGTAAGATATGAATATATGTCACCTGTATAAAGATGATCACAAGAGATGGATTCAGCATAATCAATATCTCGCAAATCGTGACATAATATAATAGCCTCCTTATTAAGAACATTCTTTGAATAATCTATAAATTGACTGATGTCTTCTCTAACTTTTTGTTGACTGTTTGCAGGAATAGACATGAGGCTTGGGTTTCTTATTGATATAACAACTTTATCACTAATATATTTTTTGATATATTCTTCTTCAATAGTGAAATTTTGATATTTTCCTAAAAACAAAGTTGGACATGCTCCAACGTGAACATTTTGAATGCCCAAGTCTTTAATGTATTTAGCTGTTGCTATATCTCTTACATAATTAAATTTTGCAGCATGTGATATTGCTTTGAGTTTTGAATCAGAAATAACATCTGTTCTATCAACCAGCTCATTTCTTTTATTAAAAATTCTCCCCCTAGAGACACTATAAACCATCAAAGGTATATCAAGGGCTTTTAAGGATTCGACATCAACGTCTATCTCACCATTTTCATAAAGATTGCCTCCGCCTAGAATAACTCCGTGCCCAGAACGATTCATTTCATAAATAGTTTTTCCAGATAGTCCAGCTATTGCTCCTGATTCGTATCTCTTTGTTGCAGGCATTTCAATGATATTAACCATATTACCAAAGGCCTTATATATGTAATGCCTCATAGCTACAAAAATTGCATCATTACCAACATTTAGTCCTTTTGGTCTTATATTGAAGATATTAATCATAATTTTTACCCTATTTATTATGTGTTTAATGAAAACGTTTCGAGATTATATAGCACTAGTCCTCATTATCAAGAATATCTAAAATTAAAAATCTTGCTGATTCTGAGCTTAGATGATTTGTATCCCTGAAATAATAATTTTTTGTTGGAGATATTATTGTACATTCGTTAGTATTGCATATTTTAAGGTTTGGAGAGTATAAATTTACTCCATTATTTTCTGAAATTCTGCGCAGATAACTTTTAATATTTTTTGGCGGAGCTGATATTTCAGATTTTATCTTTGGCTCTAATTTAAATCTATTTCTGACTATATTTTGAACATGAAGATCATATGCCTTTAATTTAACTTCAGGAGTATCAGCAATTAAAAATATATTTTTACTATTAAAGTATTTTATAGAGTCAAAAAGTTCAATACTCTCAAAATTTTGAACCAAAGATGAGTTTACATTTCCAATTGCACCAATATTTTCTTTAAAATAATAAGGCCATCTAGAGGTGATAAATACAAAGTCTGTTGGATTTAATTTCATAATCATTTTTTTCCACTCTCTATCAGGGTAATCACAATCCATATACAGACGATCTTGTCTAATAAAATTTTTAATTGGAGGGCATCCTGCATATGAGAATATATATAAATTTTTATAATCACTTCTCTTGAAACCACCGCTAAGCTGAAAAGCATGACTGTCACCAATTAAAGCTATATTTAGATCTCCTTCTCCTTGCAATATGCATAAATCTTTAATTTTTTGGCCGAAATTGTTTCTGCATTTATCAATAAATGGAGGGTCAAGCCTGTCTTCAAAAGAAGACAAGCTTTCTATTTTTTTATTAAAGTTATTCTGAGTTGACAAAACAATAATAAAGAAAATAAAAACTACAGAAAAATTAAATTTAAAAAAATTAAACTTTAGAAATGCACGATTTTTTTCAACCATAAAGTACATTAATTCAGATAATATAAAAGTGAATATTATTGCCAAAAAAGATTTTAAATATTCATTATCAATAAAATAATTCAAATAAAAAATTAGAGGGAAATGACACAAATAATAGCTATATGATTTGTTGCCTAAACTCTCAAGTCCATGACTAAAAAATCGAATGTTTGAAATAAAACTCTCTAATAGCTTGAATAAACTAATTAAAAATATTGATGTAGAAATAGATAATAAGATTGAATCTGCACCTATATAAAATGAAATTAAACAAAAGAATAATCCTGATAGTATAAAGAATCTCCAACCATGCAAAAATAAAATTACTCCAAGGGAAAATTCAGCTAATCTCCATGTTGATGAAAAGTACTCATTTAGTGTAATAATTTTTGATCCAATTAAAAGAAAAAAAACTGATGTTAGAAAAAAAATAAGTCCTTCATATTTATTTATAATAGGTAAATATCTTGCTAAATATATTAAAAATAGAAAGACAAGGTATAGCTGAACTTCTGCTGATATACTCCAAAGATGAAGTATTGGGCTTCCAGACATTAGCTCACGGTTATAGTCAAACAAAGAAATAATATGCCAGTTATATGAAGAAAATAGTGCTGCAAATAATTCTTTTAATAGACTAGTTGATGGCGATAATCCAAATAAAATTAACTGAAGCAAAAATATAATAAATATAAAAGTTACTAAACTAGGATAAATTCTAAAAAATCTTTTCTTAATAAAACCTAATGCATCTTTTGGGCCATATTTACTTTGATTTTTATTTTTAAATGATTTTGCTATTAAAAATCCAGAAATAACAATAAAAATATCAACGCCCAAATATCCAAGAGATATAATTGAAGGATACAGATGAAAAAGAAAAACACTTGCTACTGCAAAACCTCTTATTCTAGATATTAAATTATTGCTCATTTAAATAATTTATTACTTTCTTTATGATTTGGATGTATATGTGTGCATCTTTTAAAGAAGTGGTTGAGGCTATTGAATGCTTTTCAGAAATAAATTCTTTTATCTGTAACTCAAAACCAGGTTTATGATTATATAAACGATCATCAACTTCCTCATTTATTAAGCTTTCAGGTATATAAGCTCTAACATTTCTATTATTTACAATTGATTCATGAATTGTAAGCCGATTAAACAAAGAATATTTTTCAATAGGATTAAGAGAATGAGTCTCAGAATTAAAATCTACAGTAATTGAAGTATTGGCGACCGCATTAAACCTCCAATTAATAATTGCATTATGGTTTTTGCCGTAGATTTTTAATATTAATGAATCTTTGGTGCTTATATTATCAATTTCATATGTTTTAATGCCTCCAATTAGAAAAGAAGCTAAGTCAATTAAATGAACGCCGTTAGATTTAAGTGGGAAATACTCATCACCAACCGTTAATGTTCTCTCTGGAGCGTTTATGTTGAATAACAATCTCTTATTGTGATCTTTGTATGCATGATAGAGTTTATTTACAGATTTATAAAATCTTCTATTGTATCCAAGTTGGATATTTTCTTTGTTAATTGGTACATATTCTGAATCATTTTCTTCGTATAGTGGCTTCTCAACCAGAATTTTTTTACCCAATGTGTCACATAATTTAAGATAATTTAAAGCATATTTATTGGTACAAGCAATTATTATAAAATCATTTGCATCTATAAGATCTTTAGCTGTTTTGAAATATCTAAAACCAAACTTATCTGCCAAATCTTTTGCGCTGGATGAACCACTTGAACCGCATACAGAAACTTCACAATTATCATAATCTTTAAGAACATCTGCATAAAAAGGAGCTATTCTGCCCGAGCCTATCAAACCAACTTTCTTCATGATAGAGGAACCTCAATCTCATTAAAGTCTTTGAGATTATCGTATAGTTTAATTGAAGATTCTATTTCATAGATTAGAGGAATCACTAAGCATAAAAAGTTTTCTGTTGATTTTATATTATAAATATTAATATTACTTGGATTTAAAACTTCATGATAAATTTTTAATAATTCTGTACTAAAATTAAATGATAATTTAAGAATCTCTTCATATGATCCATTCTGCTCTAGTTCTAATGTATTTCCAGTTAAGCGCACCTTGGTATTATTTCCTTTAAAGTAGATATAATTATCTTGAATTTTCTTTTCAGTGCTTAAAAATAGCTTTTTACCATTATTAAAATCAAAAGTTAAATGCCCTTGCAAGAAATTAAGATCTGGAGAGCGAGGATTTTCTTTTACAAGGTAAGTTTTACCTGTAGCCTTGGTGGCCGCTGAATTAAAAATATTTTCAGCCAAATTATACCAATGTATGCCATTGGTAGCTAAGCAATTTCCACTAGTTTCCCATTTCATAGCAAGTATTTCGTCATTGTTTAAACTAAAATATTTTTCAATTTCATTACTCATGATGCTTATGCTTCTAGTAAAGTTGCATAAAATATTAATTCCATTTTCTTCTGCAATTTCTATAATTTCTTGGCATGATTTAATTGAATTACTTAAAGGTTTTTCAATAATAATTCCTTTTGGCTTAAATCTTATACATTTTTTTAGTAGTTCATAATGAGAATTTGCCCATGTTGCTATCACTATTAACTCATATCTTTTTTTTGAATTTATATCATTAATATTGCTGTATTGAGTAATATCAGAGTCTTCTTTATGAAAATCAGAAATGTACTTAATATCAACTATATCAATATTCTTAGCAAATGTTTTGAGAACCTCAAGATGTTTCAAGCCAACTGACCCGCAACCTATTAATAATGCATTATTCATTTAAGATCTCCTCTATTTTTTGTACAATCTCATTTGCACCTTTGCATTTATTGTATTTCTGAACATGTATATTTTGTATGTTATTCAATATATTTGATTTATTTATTTTTTTAAACTGATCTAAAGTGCCAACATTCCATACATTTTTATAAGCCTCTAGGCTTGCATCCCTAACATTCATATGCTCTTCATTTATAAAAAAATTAATATTTTTGATGCCGCTATTAGCTGCTTCAGAAAATGAAAGCCCGCCAGAAGAAATAATTATGTCGTTTATTGAAAAGGTAAATTTACTAAATTGCTTATTAATTACATTAAGCTCTTTAAACAGTTTTGCTCCAAAATAGATTATTTGATAATTTGGTAAAACTCTTTTTTCAATAAAAATTGAAATTATTTCTAACAATATCTTTTCTCTATATTTGCCTCCACCAATATGAAGAATTAATCGATAATCATCTATATCATTTTTTATTGGTAAATTATTAAAAACACTATATTCAGATCCTATAATCTGATTTACTCTATTGTTGTCGACATTTGTTTTACCTCTTGAAATAACAAAATCAACGTTATTATTATCTTCATATAAAGGGGACAAAGAGATAAGCTTTATATTCTCTCTTTTGTTTAATAACAAATCAGGTTTTTGGATACTGTCTATGATTAAAGCATCTAGTTCGCTTAGATCTACTAATTCAGAGTTATTAAAAAAAACTATATCTTCAGCATGGTTATTAAAGTATCTTTTTGCTATTTCTAAGCATTGATTATCATGGTATTGGATGTACAACTTTTTTTTAAAATTAGGTTCATGTAGCTCATCCAGAAGAATCCTAAGTCTACTAAGATGGCCCATGCCATGCTCTTCATTAAAAAAGGTTGCTAATGCTATATTCATTTTTAACAATAAAATCAGGATGGATTCTTATTACAAATACTGATATTTTAGGGAGATTAAGATATTGCGCAAGAGTCAACCTATGGGTTCCATTTCTTTCAAGAAAAATGTCTCCCTCTGACCCAATACTTACAAGAATATCATCCGGATATAGAGATTTTTTATTGGTAAATCCCTGAATTTTATATCCATCAGTTTTAATTGAATGCCATCCTTTTAACATTTTTTCATAATGGTTTTCAACATCTTCTAAAGTATTACAATCATATGTGGGCAAATTATTTTTAACCCTCTCTTTCATTAATTTATATTGTTCCGTATCATGCCACTCTTTTTTTTGATCAAGAATTTCATATATAACTGAATGCCTTTTAAAAGGAACAGCATACGTCTCCCAATTTGATCCATCTATAAATGGAACCTCCCCATGTTTTGTTTGTTTTAAGATTTTGGAAGGTTCTATTTCAATATAGAATCCATGTGCTTTAATATCATTTTTATCAAGCCAATAGCCATAACCTGGAATTGAAATTAAATTATTAAAAGTTATCTTTTTATAGTTATTTAAAATATCAAATAACTTATCATCTTTTTTGGGAGCAACTTTCTCAGAAAAAAACTTTGATATAAGTCTCCCAAAAGAAAAATATTTCGGCTTTTTATTCATAAGAAAATTTTATCTGGCTTTAACGAATCAGTAATAATTTTATCAGTCCAAAAATTATAATCTTGGGAAGTGTCGATTACATACCTATCAATATTTTCTGAGTAACCCTTGTTAATTTCATCTAACAGCAAACATTTTTCTAAAACAAACTTTTCTCTATTGTATAGGTGTTGGGTTACATGTTCTTGAAAATTTTTATCAACATTATTGCTGTTATGTTTATAAAATTTAGTATTAAGTATTTCTATAGAGATTCCATATGGAAAAGTTCTTTCTCTAATATTATTGATAAATTCATAAGCCATATTATGAATATAATTATTAATGTGATTATATGGAAAAAAGGGGCAGTCCCCATTAATTCTACAAAACCTGTCAATTTTGTTTTCATTTAATGCTTCTAATGTTCTTTTAACAACATTGTCGCAGCTACCTCTAAAGATTTTAATGCCAATAAATTTCTCATTTTTTAATATTGATAAGTATTCATCATCGCATGCTCTATCAGTTGTAGCCAATATAATTTCATCAACATTTAGATGGATAGCTCTTTCTAATACATAAGAA
>Ga0181601_10002433_pt1 | contig 15917 bp, 16 predicted proteins | sample 041ome_8_FD_133020 | JGI IMG/M metagenome (GOLD analysis project Ga0181601, IMG submission 133020) | Coastal salt marsh microbial communities from the Groves Creek Marsh, Skidaway Island, Georgia - 041407BS metaG (megahit assembly) | ecosystem: Environmental > Aquatic > Marine > Intertidal zone...
TGCCCGTTTCTGATGCAGTGGTATCCACCCCGGTGGTGCAGCTGCTTCCCGCGGAATCGGCTGGCAGCGAGTAAATTTAAGAGGCAGGTGCGGGGCCGTAGCTCAGTTGGGAGAGCGCGTCGTTCGCAATGACGAGGTCAACGGTTCGATCCCGCTCGGCTCCACCATGCCTGTTTCAATGAATCTCCTGCGCGCTGGCACTTCGCGGCAAAAGCGAATAAGGGCGCGGCCATGCATTTTCTCGATCAAGCCAAGATACACGTGAAGTCCGGCGCGGGCGGCCCCGGCGCTGTCAGCTTCCGGCGTGAGAAGTATATCGAGTTCGGCGGCCCCGATGGCGGGAACGGCGGCAAGGGCGGGGACGTGGTGTTCGTGGCCGTGCCGGGCCTCAATACGCTGATCGACTTCCGCTATACCCAGCACTTCAAGGCCAAGCGTGGCGGGCATGGCATGGGCAAGAACCGCACTGGCGCCAGCGCCGATGATCTGGTTATCGAGGTGCCCGTGGGCACGCAGATCCTCTCGGAAGACAAGGAGGAGGTGCTGGCCGACTTCACCGAGGAAGGCCAGCGCTTCGTGCTGCTGGAAGGTGGCATGGGCGGCCGCGGCAATGCCAGCTACAAGACCAGCACCAACCGCGCACCGCGCCAGCACCAGCCAGGCGAAGCGTCGCAGGAAATGTCTGTCTGGCTGCGCCTAAAGCTGCTGGCGGACGTGGGCCTTGTGGGCCTGCCCAATGCCGGCAAGTCCACTTTCATCAATGCCGTTTCCAATGCCGGGGCCAAGGTGGGAGACTATGCCTTCACCACGCTGATCCCCAAGTTGGGCGTTGTCCATCACAAGGGCCGCGAGTTCGTGCTGGCGGACATTCCGGGCCTGATCGAAGGCGCTGCGGATGGTGCCGGCATCGGTGACCGGTTCCTGGGCCATATCGAACGTTGCCGTGTGCTGATCCACCTGATCGACATTTCGGGCACCGATCCGGTGGAAGCCATGCGCATCGTGGAAGGCGAGCTGGAAGCCTATGGCGAAGGCATCGAAGACAAGGCGCGGCTGGTCGTGCTCAACAAGGTCGATCTGGCCGACGCCGAGCTGATCGAGGGCTTTGCTGCCGAGCTGAAGGCTGAAGGGGCGGACGACGTTTTCGCCATTTCCGGTGCGACCGGGCAAGGTATCGAGGAATTGATGGACGCCGTGCTCGGCTATCTTCCCGCTCACACTGCTACCGAGACACCCGGCCACCTGCCGTCCGAGGATGGCGAGGAGGACGAGGATGACGGCGTTTGGGACCCGCTGGGCTAGGCTTCGCAACCTTGGGCTTTCCCGCTCAAGATGCATTCCCCAACCGTGCGACATTCGCTAAGCGACCATCATGACCATCGCCTGTCTTGCCGATCTTGCTGATCCTGTCTGCTGCCCTCGCCTAGTGGTGAAGGTGGGTTCTGCCTTGCTGGTGGGCGAGGATGGCAAGCCACGCCGCGAATGGCTTGCGACCTTGGTCAAGGAAATCGCCGCAGCACGCAAGCGCGGGCAGCAGGTCGTCGTCGTCAGTTCGGGCGCGATTGCGCTGGGCGCGGCGAAGCTGGGCCTTGCCAAGCGCGGGCGTGGCAGCCTTGCCGATGCGCAGGCCGCGGCTGCCGTGGGGCAGATCGCGCTGGCAGGCCTGTGGTCCGAACTGCTGGAAAAGCAGGGGCTGACAGCCGCACAATTGCTGGTGACGCTGGAAGACCTCGACGATCGCCGCCGCTACCTCAACGCCAGCGCCACAATCGGCAAGCTGCTGGAATCGGGCGCGGTGCCGGTGATCAACGAGAATGATTCTGTGGCCACGGAAGAAATCCGCTTTGGCGACAATGATCGGCTGGCCGCGCGCGCAGCACAGGCCGCGCGGGCAGATGCGGTGGCGCTGCTGTCTGACGTGGATGGCCTCTACAACCGCGATCCGCGCGAACCGGGGGCCGAGATGCTGCCGCTGGTGGAAGGCGTGACAGCCGAAATCCACGAGATGGCGAGCACTGCCTCCACCTCGGGACTCGGTTCTGGCGGGATGACTTCCAAGCTGCAGGCAGCCGAGATTGCCGAACGCGCCGGTATCGCCCTGGCCATCATCAACGGCACGTATGACCATCCGATCCAGCGCGCGCTGGGGGCAGGTGTGGGCACACTGTTCATGCCTCGCCGCAATGATGGCGCGCTGAAGGCATGGCTGGGCGGAAGGCAGCGCATGGGCGGCGTGCTGCTGGTGGATGCCGGATGCGCCAAGGCGCTTGCCAAGGGCGGCAGCCTGCTGGCGGCGGGCATCGTCTCTTGTGAAGGCAGCTTCAACCGCGGCGATCCCGTGTCCGTGCGGGACGAGAAGGGCCGCCCGGTTGCCCAGGGACTGGTCGAATACAATTCCGACGAGGTTTCCCGCATTATCGGCCACAGCACCGAAGAGCTGGAGCCGCTGCTCGGCTATTCCCCGCGCTCTGCAGTCATCCATCGCGACCAATTGGTGCTGCTGTGACCTTAGCCGTCACCGGCGCTACGGGCTTTGTAGGCCAGGCGGTGCTGGATGAGGCGGGTCGGCGCGGTGTTCCGGTAAAGGCCCTGACCCGGCGCGAACAGCAACCGCGTGACGGTGTGGCGTGGGTGCGCGGCGATCTGCAGGATGCCGCTGCCCTCACCGAATTGTGCAGCGGCTGCGATGCGGTGCTGCACATCGCAGGCGTGGTGAACGCGCAGGACAAGGTCGGGTTCGTCGCCGGCAATGTCGACGGCACCGCAAATGTTGTCGCGGCAGCCAAGGCAGCGGGGGCGGAGCGGTTCACGCTGGTCTCGTCCCTCTCTGCGCGCGAGCCGCAACTGTCCGATTACGGCTGGTCCAAGCGGGAGGGCGAGAAGCTGGTGGAGGCGAGCGGGCTCGACTGGACGATCATCCGCCCGCCCGCGATCTATGGCCCGCGCGATACCGAAATGTTCGAGCTGTTTCGCGCCGCGCATCTGCGGGTGATCCCCATGCCGCCTGCGGGTGCTGCATCGATGATCCATGTCGATGACCTTGCGCGGCTGCTGCTTGATTGCACGCCGGGCGAGGGCGGTAGCTGGTCGGGCAAGGTCTACGAACCGGATGACGGACGCGCCGGAGGCTGGCCACACGGCGAACTGGCACTGGCTATTGGTGAGGCGGTGGGGCGTGATGTCTTTGCTCCCGCCATGCCTGTTGGCCTGTTGCGGCTTGTTGCACGGATTGACACGCTGGTGCGCGGAAACGGTGCCAAGCTGACGCAGGACCGGGTCAGCTACATGATCCATCCGAACTGGGTCAGTTCGCCTGACAAGGCGGTGCCCGCAACGCAATGGCAACCGCAGATAGAGACAAGCCACGGCTTGCGCGCAACGGCTGACTGGTATCGCGAAAACGGCTGGATGGGCGGCAGGAAGGGCTAAATTCGGCTCAGCCGGCACGCTTGCCGAATCTTGCAAAAACGCATTCCTGTCAGACAATTTCAAACAAACTTCGGCAATACGCGATTATTGTGGTATTCCGTGATCGAGGATCGCGTTGTCCCGGCTGATTGGGTGCCGGGCTGATAATGATGGGGGTATCGCCATGTCGAAGAAGACCAGTCGCGTTTCGCGTCGTTCCTTTGTTGCGCTTGTCACAGGTGCTGCTGCAGGTGCCGTTATGGCCTCGCCTGCAAAGGCCCAGCAGACCGGCCGCACTGATTCCGATCTCAATCCGGCAGATGGCGTTGGTTATGGCCGCACCGGCGTTTCCGACAGCGATTCGGGTGACCGCGCCTATCACGGCCGCACCGGCTATACCGATGGCGATTCCAATGACCGTGCAAACTATGGCCGCGGTGGCGGCAAGAGCGGCGGTTCGGGCATCACCGATTCCGACACGGGTGACAATTCGGACGCGCCGGGCCGGGGCCGTGGCTCCAACACCGGCTATACCGATGGCGATCCCAATGATCGCGCCGGTAATGGCCGTTCGGGCCTGACTGATTCCGATGATTCCGATCGCGCGCGTTATGGCCGTGGTCGCGGCACCGGCAGGTAAGCCCCGCTCTCACCCAATTGCGTAAGTGATGCGCGGGAGAGTTGCGTCATGAATGAACCTACGGGTGCCGCCGCGCCCAGCCTGCTGGCAAGCCTTGTCGCACCGCTGACACCGGAGCAGTTCTTTGCCGAGTGTTACGAAAAGCAGTGGTTCTGCACGCCCAGGCCCGTCGCCCAAGTGGGCGATCTGCTGTCGGTTGACCGGATTGACGAGATCATCTCGGATTCCGAGCTTCCCCCAAGCTCGCTGACGATGGCGCAATCCGGCTCGCCGCTGCCGATCGACGACTACACCCACCCGAACGGCGTGATTGATCGCGGCGCGGTGCTCGACAATTTCCGCAATGGTGCCACCATCGTGCTGCCGCAGCTGCATTTTGCGGACGGCAAGCTCTATGCCTTCTGCCTTGCGCTGGAGCGGGAATTCGGCGCGCGCATCCAGTCCAACATCTACCTCACCCCCAGCAATGCCAGCGGTTTCGGCATCCATTACGACGATCACGACGTGTTCGTGCTGCAGGTTTCCGGCCGCAAGAAATGGGAAATCTACGGCCAGCGCGAGGGCCTGCCCTTCAGCGGCGAGAATTTCCGCAAGGAGCGCGACAATCCCGGCGAGTTGCAGGCCGAATTCGTGCTGGAGCCGGGCCAGTGCCTCTATGTGCCACGCGGCCTTGCCCATCGCGCCGCGACCGAGGGTGACGAGGCGAGCCTGCACATCACCGTGGGTATTCTCGTCCAGACCTGGGCGGAGTTCATACTGGAAGCCGTGGCGGAGGCCAGCCTGCGGATCCCGGAAATGCGCCAGTCTCTGCCGCGCTCGCTCTACTTCGATGCAAGCAAGCGTGAGGAGCACGCCGCGCTGTTTGCAGGGCTGCTGGCCAAGATCGGCGAACAGGCGAGTTTTGACGCCACCTTGTCCGCTTTCGGTTCCAACTTCGTGATGGGGCAGGGGCCGCGGGTGCGCGGGGCCTTGCAGGCACTTATTGACGGTATCGACGAAGCCGAGCGGCTGAAGGTGCGCGACAGCATCCTCTACACGATCGAGGATGGCGGTGAAGGTCCGCAATTGTCGCTGGCAGGCACGGCGATTGCGCTGGAAGAGGACCTCGCGCCGCAATTGCGCGACGCGCTGGCATCCGGCTCGCTCGCCATGACGGACTTCACCGTGGCTGACCGCGATGACCTGCGCGAAACGGTTGAAACGCTTGTGGCCTACGGCCTTCTCGAACGCGCCTGAAGATTCTGATCAAGGTAGTCAAAGGGCCACTGCCCGCCCACAGGTGCCCCGGACCCCGGACCCCGGACCTGACCCGAGGGGAGGAATCACCACAGAGGATGCCCATGCGGATGCATGGGCGTAATGCCAAAGAGCAAAGAAAAAGCCCGGTCGGACAAGCCGACCGGGCTGGAAAGTTTTGGAGAGGATGCCTGAAAGGCCCGTTACTTATGCGGAAGGCTCCTGATTCACTCAAACGCGATTACTGCATCACCTGTTGCGTTCTTTGCAACATAGAAAAACTGAAGGTTTTCCGCCGTTCATCGCTCAGAAAGCTGGCTCGTATCCGGGCGGCAGGTCACCCTCGCCATTATCGGGATTGTTGGGCGAATGAATGCCGCATTCGGTCTTGTCCCATCCGCGCCAGCGCCCGGCGCGCGGGTCTTCACCCGGCGCAACCTTGCTGGTGCAGGGCGCGCAACCGACCGAGAGATAGCCTTGCGCTTCTAGCGGGTGGCGCGGCAGGTCATGCTCTTCGAACCAGGCTTCAAGGTCCTGTTTGGTCCAGTCCCCCAGCGGGTTGATTTTCAGGCGGCCGTCCTCGACTTCAAAGCGCGGCAGGTTCTGGCGGGTGACGGACTGGAAAGCCTTGCGGCCGGAAATCCACCCGTCGAGGCCATGCTTGGCGCGTGCCAGCGGCTCCACCTTGCGGATTTCGCAGCAGCCATCGGGGTCCCAGCTCCAGCGAAGGCCGTTTTCGTCCTTGGCGGTGAGCACATCAGGGTCAGGCTGCACCACCGAGCTGTTGGTCAGGCCCAGTCGCTCTATCAGAGTCTCGCGATATTCCAGCGTCTCGTCGAACATCTTCAGCGTATCGACGAAGATCACCGGCACGCCCGGATCAGCCTGCGCGACAATGTGCAGCAGCACGGCACTTTCGGTGCCGAAGCTGGAGACAACGCCGATATTACCCAGCTCTCCGCTGGCGAAGAGTTCAGCCAGCATGGTGCCGGCATCCCCGCCTGCGAAGCGTGCATTCAGCGCATCGGCATCGGCCTGCGTAAACGCAGGCGCGGTGTCGATGACGTCACGCTGGCGGACGGGATCGGCTTCAGCCACGGCGCAACTTCCAGATCGGGGCCACGCCGTCCACGGTCTTCTGGTAGACATGCGGGAAGCGGGCAAAGGCGGCTTCCACATCGCTTTCGTTGAGCGGCGTATCGGGCGCGAACGCATCAAAACCGCAGCGGCGCATATAGGCGATCTGGTCCACCAGCACCTCGCCAACAGCGCGCAATTCGCCGGTGTAGCCGGCTTCGCGCAGGATGCGGGCAGAGGAATAGCCACGGCCATCGCCGAATGTGGGGAAGTTCACTTCCACCAGCGCAAGGCGATCAAGATGCGGCAGCAATTCCCGCGCATCATCGCCTGGTTCTATCCGCACGGCGACGGCGTTGGATTGTTCCACGAAGGAATCCACCGTCACCATGCCGTGATCGGCCATTTCGTCATCACGGAAGCGGAACTGTACCGCATCGGGGCTGACGCCCAATTCCTCAGCCATAAAGCGCCTCCTTGAATGGATCCATGCCGATCCGGCGATAGGTATCGAGGAAGCGTTCGCCTTCCTCACGATTGGCGAGATAGACATCAGCGGCCTTTTCCACCGCATCGACGATGCCGTCCTCGTTGAAGCCGGGGCCGGTGATCTTGCCCAGCGATGTGTCTTCTGCTTCCGAGCCGCCGAGCAGCAGCTGGTAGTTTTCGACGCCTTTGCGATCGACACCCAGGATACCGATGTGGCCGGCGTGGTGATGGCCGCAGGCGTTGATGCATCCGGAAATCTTGAGCTTCAGCTGGCCCAGTTCGTCAGCCTTGCCATTGGCGGCAAAGCGTTCGGAAATTTTCTGTGCCACGGGGATCGAGCGGGCATTGGCGAGGCTGCAATAGTCGAGGCCGGGGCAAGCGATGATATCGTCGATCCGGTCAAGATTAGGCGTGCCGAGGCCTGCTGCTTCCAGCTTGGTCCACAATTCGTGCAGGCGTCCGATCTCGACATGCGGCAGCACGATGTTCTGCGCGTGGGTGACGCGGCATTCATCGAAGCTGTATTCGGTGGCGAGATCAGCCATCAGGTGCATCTGCTCGACGCTGGCATCACCCGGAATACCGCCAACCGGCTTCAGGCTGATGGTGGCGGAAACATAGCCCGGCGCCTTGTGCGGGTGGCAGTTGCGATCGATCCACAGCGCGAATTCGGGGTCGGAACGGTCGGCACGGTCTGTCAGGCCGGTCTTGAAATCGGGGTCCTGGAAATAGCCGCGAATCCGCTCCAGCTCTGCCAGCGGGGGTTCGATGCCCTGCTCCAGCATATGGGCGAATTCTTCCTCGACCTGGCGCGTATATTCTTCTGCGCCCAGTTCATGGACGAGGATCTTGATGCGAGCCTTGTACTTGTTGTCGCGGCGGCCATAGCGGTTCCACACGCGGACACAGGCTTCGGTGTAGGTGATCAGCTGGTCCAGCGGCACGAAGCCGTTGATGCACGGCGCGATCATCGGGGTGCGGCCCATGCCGCCACCGACGTAAAAGGCAGCGCCCAGCTCGCCCGCATCATTCTTCACGATCTGGATGCCGATATCGTGCAGGCGCATGGCCGCGCGGTCCGTATCCGAGGCGATCACGGCAATCTTGAACTTGCGCGGCAGATAGCTGAATTCCGGGTGGAAGCTGGACCACTGGCGCAGGATTTCCGCATAGGGGCGCGGGTCCACCAGCTCGTCTGCCGCAGCGCCTGCGAAATGGTCCGAACTGATGTTGCGGATGCAATTGCCGCTGGTCTGGATGGCGTGCATTTCCACCTTGGCGAGGTCTGCCAGAAGGTCCGGCGCCTCTTCCAGCTTGATCCAGTTGTACTGGATGTTCTGGCGGGTGGTGAAGTGACCGTAACCACGGTCATACTTTTCGGCGATGTCCGCCAGCGCATGCATCTGCGCGCCGTTGAGCGTGCCATAGGGAATGGCGACGCGCAGCATATAGGCGTGCAGCTGCAAGTAGAGGCCGTTCATCAGGCGCAGCGGGCGGAATTGCTCCTCCGGAAGTGAGCCTTCGATGCGGCGGCGGGTCTGGTCGCGGAATTCTTCCACGCGGGCGTCGACCATCGCCTGGTCATATTGGTCATACTTGTACATGTCAGATCACCCAGTTGAGCGCTTCGGGTTCGGCGGGCTTAAGCGTCAGGTCCGGCCGCACGGTGGGGCCGAGCGCGCGCACGCGGTCCTTGATGTGGGCGGGGCGAACCTTGCCGCTGCCGTCCAGTTCGGCCTCGATGGCATAGGGCACGTTGACGCGGCGGGCGCTTTCCTCGCGGCCCATGATCTCGTCAGCAGCATCGCCAACATCGACAGCGTCCTCGACGTGGAGCGACCATCCCTGGCCGTCCCACCACGTGACCGCGCCGGTCTTCAAGTCGTTTCCGGTGAGGATCTTCACTTGGTTTCCCACTCCATCTGCATTGCTGAGCGCGCCCCCTCGCTGATCACCTCGGCTGTGACATCGCCGATGATGATGAGGGCTGGGCTTTTGACTTTCTTTTCGATCACAAGGTCGGGCAGGGCGGCCAGCGGGCCGCGGAGCACGCGCATTTCCCGGCGTGCGGCGTTTTCCAACACGGCCAGCGGCACGTCCGGCGCAAGGCCGTCTGCCATCAGCTTTTCGGCGATCTGCGGCGCGGTTTTCACGCCCATGTAGATCACCAGCGTGCGGCCCTTGCCGGCAAGGCCGGACCAGTCCTGTTCGGACAGGCCCTTGCACTGGCCAGCCACGAAGGACACCACGCTGGCATGGTCGCGATGGGTCAGCGGGATCTGCGCGGCAGCGGCAGCGCCATTGGCGGCAGAAATGCCGGGCACGATCTCTACCCGAACGCCGGCAGCGCGAGCTTCCTCGGCTTCTTCACCGCCGCGTCCGAAAACGAAGGGATCGCCGCCCTTCAGGCGGACCACGTCATTGCCCTTCAGCGCCTCGCGCACGAGCAGGGCGTTGATCTCTTCCTGCGGCAGCGTGTGGCGGGCGCGCTTCTTGGCGACCGAGACCAGCCTTGCATCAGGGCCGGCGAGCGCGAAGATTTCCGGATCGACCAGCCCGTCATGCACGATCAGGCTGGCGCGACCGAGCAGCCGCGCCGCGCGCAGCGTCAGCAGGTCAACCGAACCGGGGCCTGCGCCAACGAGGTAGATTGTGCCACTTTCCATGGGCGCCCAGATGCGCGCATGGGCCAAAGACTGCCAGTGAGAATGGTTTTGGGGTGCCTAAGGTAAGCTTTACTCGCCCTTTTCGATGCGCTGGCCGATGGCGGCCACCAGCTGGTGGAACTGTTCGTTGTGGCGCAGGTTGAGGTCCCGCTGCGGGAAGGGAATCTCGATGTCGTGTTCCTTGAACAGCTGCCAGATGCGCATGTAGATATCCGAGCGGATATTGGCCATTCCCTCTTCCGGATCGAGAATCCAGAAGCGCAGTTCGAAATCCACCGAGCTATCGCCAAAGCCCATCAGGTTGACGCGCGGCTTGGGCACTTCCAGCACGCGGGGCGTGTCTGAAACGGCCTTGTAAAGCAGCTCCGTCACCAGTTCGAGGTCGCTGCCGTAGGATACGCCCACCGGGGCCTTCACCCGCACCTCGCGCGAGGAATAGGACCAGTTGACGACCTGGTTGATCATCAGGTTTTCGTTGGGAATGAGGTATTCGGTCTGGTCGCGTGTGACCACGGAAATGGCGCGAATGCCGATCTTGCGGATCTGGCCGAAGCCTTCGTTTCCTCCTGAATCCGTTACCGAAATCACGTCTCCCGGCTTGATCGACTTGTCCATCAGCAAGAGGATGCCTGCCAGCAAGTTACCGAAGGTCTTCTGCAAGCCAAAACCGATGGCGAGGCCGAATGCGCCGGAGAACACCGCCAGCGCCGTCAGGTCGATCCCCAGCATGTCGATGCCGATCAGGATGGCGAAGGCCCACACCACGATGGTGGCAAGCTTTTCGGCCAACAGGCGCTGCGAGGCATCGAAGCGCGTTAGCCTGCCCAGCGCTTTGTGCGCCAGCTTGCTGGCAATGCGGGCGAACAGGATCACGCCCAGCAGCACCAGAATCACCACCAGCACGCTCCAGGCGGAAATGCGGGTATCGTCTATGGTGAAGCCGAAACTGTCGAGCTGGTCGATGATGCTGGCCACGGTGCCGCTCTTTTCGGCTACCACGCCCTTCAAGGCTTCGGCACCGGCGACTACATCTTCGGTCGGCTGCACGTCAGGCATGGCATTCGCGATTGCCTCTCCTGCCTGATCGATGGCGTCACCACCACCTTCTGCCCCGTCACTTGCCGGAGTTGCAGGAGGGGGTGTGTCACCAAGGTTGCTCATGATCCGTCCATTGTTGCGAAAGCTTGTTCCATATCCTGCACGAGGTCAGCCACATCTTCCAGCCCTATGGACAAACGCACTCCCAACCGGTCTGCACTGTCCCAGCCTTCAGGTGGCCACGGGGTAACGCTTCGCGCGCCTGCGGGATCGAAGGGAATGGCGAGGCTTTCAAAGCCTCCCCAGCTGAAACCGATACCGAACAATTGCAGCGCATCGATAAAGGCGGCGCGCTTCGCAACGCTGCCATTCTTCAGGGTAAAGCTGAACAGGCCGCAGCCGCCAGTGAAGTCGCGCCGCCACAATTCATAGCCAGGTGCACCTTCGAGCATGGGGCACAACACATGGGCGACTTGCGGCTGATCGCGCAGCCAGCGCGCAATTTCCAGCGCTGCGGCGGTACTGCGTTCCAGCCGCACAGCCATGGTCCTTAGGCCGCGCAAGGCGAGCGATGCGTCGTCCGGCGAAACCACCGTGCCCATCGCCTGGCTCTTGATGCGGATACGGCGGTAGAGGTCCTCTCTTGCGGAAACCGAGCCCATCATCAGGTCCGAGTGGCCGCCGACATGCTTGGTCAGGCTCATGATCGCCACGTCGCAGCCGCGTTCCAGCACTGGCAGGCCGAGCGGCGATGCCCATGTGTTGTCGACCAGGCTGACCGCGCCTTTATCCCGCACAATGGCGGCGAGAGCGGGCAAGTCGCATACTTCCATCGTCAGGCTGCCGGGACTTTCGAACAGGACGGCCTTCGTGCGCTCGCAGAATTGTGCGGCGAAGCCATCCAGGTCGAGCGGGTCGAAGAACCGCGTCTCGATTCCGAGCGGCTGCAACAAATTGCGCGCCATCGCCCGGCTGGGTTCATAGGCATTGTCCGTCATCAACAGCACGTCGCCCGCTTCCAGCACGCCCAGCAATGCGCCTGCAATCGCCGCTACGCCGCTGGGATAGAGCACGGTGCCCGCCGCGCCCGGTTCCAGCGCCGTCAGCGCATCACACAGCGCCCATTGCGTGGGTGCACCGCGCCTGCCGTAATAGAAGTACCCGTCCGCATTGGGCCTGCCTTTGGCAAGGTCCTGCGTGTCATCGTAAAGATGCGTGCTGGCGCGCCAGACCGGCGGATTGACCACGGCACCGGTCCATTCGTGGCGGCGGCCCGCTTCCACCACGCGGGTGGCAGGCTTGTGCTTGTCGTTGCCGTCCCTTTCGCTCACCGCGCTTCGCCCAGCTCCTTCGGCGTGGAGGGGTCGCAGCCCCATTCGCTCCAGCTGCCGTCGTAGAGCGCAACATCGTCCTTGCCCGCCAGTTCCAGCGCGAACAGCAGCACCGCTGCCGTTACGCCGCCGCCGCAAGTGGTGACTACTGGTTGGTCGAGGTCGACACCCGCTTCGGCAAAGGCTGCGCGGATTTCGTCTGCCGTCTTGTAGGTGCCATCGGCGTTCAGCACCTTGTCGAACGGGACATTGCGCGATCCGGGGATGTGGCCGCTGGCGACTTCCGGCCGGAAATCAGGCAGTTCGCCGGTAAAACGGTCTGCGCCGCGGGCATCCACCACCTCCTCTGCCTTGGTTTCGATATTGGCGGCGATGTCCGCCTTGTAGCGCAAGGGTGCATGGCCTGCCGTGGGATTGTGCTTTGCCGCTGCGATGTCCGCCTTGCCGCCAACCAGCGGGCGACCTTCATCGCGCCATTTGCCAAGCCCGCCATCGAGCACGGCCACATTCTCCACCCCGTGCATGCGCAAGATGAACCATGCCCGCGCGGCGGTTTTCACATAGGAATCGTCATAGATCACCACGCGCATACCGTCGGCAATGCCCAGATCGCCCGTACGCTGCGCAAACTGGTCCGCGTTCGGCACCGCGCTCGGCACATCACTGGTGGGATCGAAGAAGCTGGGCAGGTCAAGGAAGACCGCTCCCGGAATATGGGCCTGTTCGAATTCCTCCCCGGGGTTGCGCCCGGCGTCCGGAAGGTGCGCCGATGCATCGACGATGGCGAGGTCTGCTGACCCGAGGTTTTCGGCCAGCCATTGCGTAGAAACGAGCTTTCCCATGCGTGAAGGACTAGATCATGCAAACGCGCCATGCCAGCTAATCCTTGCCTCCCGGTCTCTCTGGCGGCATCAGGCGGGCCATGAGCAAGGATACCGGCCAGCCGCTGCACCTGGGGCAGCAAAGCGCACTCCCCGCATCGCCTGAAGCGGCGGTGCTGGACTATGTTCCCAACCCGCGTGCAGGCATGCTGTACATGGTGCGCTTCGCAGCGCCCGAATTCACATCGCTGTGCCCGGTCACCGGTGCGCCCGACTTCGCGCATCTGGTGATCGATTATGCACCGGGTGACACCATCGTTGAATCCAAGAGCCTCAAGCTGTTCCTCGGTTCGTTTCGCAACCACAACGGCTTTCATGAAGATGTGACTGTGGGAATTGGCGAGCGGCTGTTCACCGAGATGAAACCCATTTGGCTCAGGATAGGCGGCTATTGGTATCCGCGCGGAGGCATTCCGATTGACGTATTCTGGCAAAGCGGCCTTCCGCCCGAAGGATTGTGGCTGCCCGATCAGGGCGTGCCCGGATACCGGGGGCGGGGCTAACAGCTTGCTTCGCAACAGCCGGTTCGACTAGGGCGGAATAGCCCGGTCGCCCCAGCGGCCCGCCATCCTCGCGGGTTTGTTTTTCAGGGAGAATTTGATGCGTATCGTGATGATTGGCACTGGCTATGTGGGCCTTGTCTCGGGCGCCTGTTTTGCCGACTTCGGCCATCACGTGACATGCATGGACAAGGACAAGTCCAAGATTGACGCGCTGCTGGAAGGGCGCATCCCGATCTTCGAGCCTGGCCTCGATCTGCTGGTGGAAAGCAATGTCGAAGCCGGCCGGCTGGACTTCACCCTCGATATCGCTTCGGTCCTGCCTGAGGCCGACGCGGTGTTCATTGCCGTGGGCACGCCGTCGCGCCGCGGCGATGGCCATGCCGACCTGTCTTATGTCTATGCCGCAGCGGAGGAAATGGCCCCGCTGCTGCGCAATGGCGCCGTGGTGGTCGACAAGTCCACCGTTCCCGTGGGCACGGGTGACGAGGTGGAAGCGATCATCAGGCGTGTCCGCCCGGATCTTGATTTCTCCGTCGCATCCAACCCTGAATTCCTGCGCGAAGGCGCGGCAATCGACGATTTCAAGCATCCCGACCGTGTGGTGATCGGCGTAAACGATGCCCATGCGGAAAAGGTGCTGCAGGAAATCTATCGTCCGCTCACCCGCAATGAATCGGCGATCCTTTCGATGAGCCGCCGCGCGGCAGAGCTCACCAAATATGCGGCCAACGCCTTCCTCGCCACCAAGATTAGCTTCATCAACGAGATTGCCGACCTGTGCGAAAAGGTGGGTGCTGACGTGCGCGACGTGGCCAAGGGCATCGGCACGGACAGCCGCATCGGCGCGCGCTTCCTGCAGCCGGGCCCGGGCTACGGCGGTTCGTGCTTCCCCAAGGACACGCTGGCCCTGCTCAAGACCGGGCAGGATTACGGGGCGCCGCTGCAGATCGTGGAATCGGTCGTGGAAGTGAACAAGCAACGCAAGATCGCCATGGGGCAGAAGGTGATCGAGGCGATGGGCGGCGAAACGCAAGGCAAGACCGTTGCCCTGCTGGGCCTCACCTTCAAGGCCGATACGGACGACATGCGCGATTCCCCGGCGATCGATATCGTCGCTGCATTGCAGGCGGCGGGCATCACCGTCCGCGCCTACGATCCCGAGGGCATGGAAACATCGAAGGCTGTGATCGACGGGCTGACCTATTGCGAGAATTCCTATGACGCGATGACCGGCGCCGATGCTGCCGTGATCGTGACCGAGTGGGACGTATTCCGCGCGCTGGACCTGGGCAAGGCAAAGGCCGTGCTCAACCGTCCGTTGCTGGTGGATCTGCGCAATCTTTATAGCCGCACCGATGTGGAAAAGCAGGGATTTGAATATGTTGCGGTGGGCCGCTAAGCCCCGGCAACATGGTTGATACTTCCAACATCGACTGGTCCGACCACAAGATCGCCTTCGCTTGCGAAGGGATTGAGGGCAAGGACGTGCTCGATATCGGTAGCGCGCATCACGATCCGACTACCGAGGCCGGGCCATCCTGTGTGCACAAGGCCATCCGGGCAAAGGCTGGCAGCGTCATCGGGCTTGATCTCGATCCCGAGGATGTCGGCTATTTGCAAGGCAAGGGCTATGACATGGTGGTGGGCAATGCCCACGGCTTTGACCTTGGCCGCAAGTTCGACGTGATCTTTGCCGGTGATCTGATCGAACACCTCGAGAACCACGAGGGGTTTCTGGAAAGCTGCAAGGCACATCTGGAGCCCGGCGGCGAGATCCGCATCTCCACCCCCAACCCGTGGCACTGGAAGTTCATCCTGCGGGCGGCGCTGGCCGATAAGTGCCTAACAATCCTGACCACACCAGCTGGCACGCCGTGTTGAGGCCTGTTGCCTGAGAAAAGATGGTGCCGGCTGCAGGAGTCGAACCCGCGACCTGGAGATTACAAATCAACTGCTCTACCAACTGAGCTAAGCCGGCCTACCAAATTTTGAACGCGCCCATTGGCTCAAGTCACGCCAAAGGTCCAGCCCTCAGTTCGCGCTATTTCGCGGGTCATGCCGGAAGGTGACCACAGTTCGGGCCGATGAGCATTGCCGCGCATCCATGCAGCGGTGAGCAGTGCGTCGGAGGAATGATCGTCAATCGGCCCCGAACCCCCCAGCGGCGGGCTGCCGAGTGCCACCAGCGCCGCATCCATATCCTCCCGCGTCTTCACCTTGGCCTTGCCCGCCGTGCGGCCGGCAGCAAGCGCGGCAATCGAGGTGTAGATTTCCGCGATCACCGGGCCTGAACGCGGCAGCGGGTCAATCGGCCAGACAGACAGCTTGCCGCGCAGCGCGTGCAGCACGCGCATACCGGTGAGGCTGGACTTGCCCACCTGGCTGGCGCCGACCAGCTTGAAATTGCTCGTCGGGCGCAGGCCGTTCGCGGCCTGTGCGTGCTCCGTTACCCGCAAACGCCCGTTCTTGTGGGCAGCGCCGTCGCAGCCGAAATGCGCGCCGCGCCGCTCGCCGTGATGGAAATATTCGCCCAGCTGCGGATGGGCGACGAAACTGCCTGCGGAGAGGTGCTCGTCCGCGCAGCACACATTCTCCACCAGCGCCCACAGGCTTTCGGCGTCGGTCGGGCTGGCGGGATAGCCGGGGAA
>Ga0181601_10002437_pt1 | contig 15907 bp, 11 predicted proteins | sample 041ome_8_FD_133020 | JGI IMG/M metagenome (GOLD analysis project Ga0181601, IMG submission 133020) | Coastal salt marsh microbial communities from the Groves Creek Marsh, Skidaway Island, Georgia - 041407BS metaG (megahit assembly) | ecosystem: Environmental > Aquatic > Marine > Intertidal zone...
CCTCGCCGCTTGACGCGCCGGAGATAGCGACAGGCTGTTACAACGCGCGCATTGACGCAGGCCAAGCTGCGCGTCAGTCTGGCCGCTTGGGATGGACCCCTGGGGAGAGGGAAATATGGCCGCAAGTGCCACCGCGCAAACGCGCTTTGACGTCGCAGCACTGATCGACAACCGGCCAATCGGAAGGCGGGAAATCTTCACCCTCGTCGTATGCTCCATCGTGCTGTTCATGGACGGGTTCGACATGTATTTCCTCGGCAAGATCCTGCCTGCGATTGCAGAAGGGCTGGGCGGCGAGAGCGTGGACATGCAGCCCGTCGTCACCTTCCAGCAGTTCGGCATGCTGGCGGGCGCCATCGTCATTCCGCCGCTGGCAGACCGGATCGGACGCAAGCCCGTGCTGGGCCTGTGCCTGCTGATCTTCGGTTCACTCACCTTGTGGGCGGCATGGGCCAGCGGCTTCACCATGCTCGCCGTTCTGCGCGGCATTGCCGGCATTTTCTTTTCCGCCATGCTGCCGGTGGGCCTTGCGATCATTTCCGAATCCACGCCGAAGAAGCGCCGCGCGCTGTTCATGTCGATCGCGCTGGTGTGTTTTTCGGGCGGCAACCTTGGCAGCGGCTTCATGGTTACGCTGCTGCTGGAGCCTTATGGCTGGCAAATCTTCTTCATCCTCGGCGGTATCGTGCCCTTGCTGGCCATGCTGCTGTTGCTGCTCATTCCCGAAAGCGTGGCCTTCCGTGTCAATCGCAACCCCGAAGATCCGCGTATCCCGGACATGCTGCGCCGCCTGAAGCCGGATGTTCAGCTGACCGGCAACGAGACCTTCCACATGGGCGACCAGGGCGAGGTGGAGAAGCTTGGCCCGCTGGCCATGTTCGGCTCGCGGTTCCGCATGCAGACGATCCTACTGTTCGCGATCTGCTTCTTCTCGCTCGGCAATATCGCGCTTCTGGCGAACTGGCTGGCCACCTTCATGCTGGAGATGCGCGGCTTGTCGCTGGCTGATTTCGCCTTCTACATGATCATCGGCTATTTCGGTGGTGCTGCGGGTACTCTGGCGATGGGCTGGTTGATGGACCGCCTGAATGTCTATCGCGTGCTGGCGGTCTATTTCGTGATCGATGCAATCGCCATCGCTTCGATCGGCATGCTCGATGCCGGCAATGCGATCATGGTGATTTCCGCGCTGATCGTGTGGAACTTCTGCCAGGTGGGCGGGCAGACCGGGATCAACAACCTTGCCACGCTGGGCTACCCGCCGGAAATGCGGTCGAGCGGTATCGGCTGGGCAGGCGCGATGGGCCGTCTAGGCGGGGTCATCTTCCCGACGCTTGGCGGCATGGCGCTGGCGGCATCGCTCTCGCTTGAGACGATCATGTTCGCCGCTGCCGTTCCTGCGATCCTGATCGCCATCCTCATCACCGTGCTGGGCGTGGTGAACAAGGGGCGGATCGGCGCGGCGCAGGTTCCGGCCAACTGAGCAGCAGGCGAGCCCGATGAGTTATGCCATGCGCGGGATCATGGCCGGTGCCGTGCTCGGCATCGTGCTTGCCATGTCAAAGGGCGAGGATCAGGCGCATGCGTTCTCCACGGTGATCGCGACCGCCTTCTTCGGCTGGATGATCGGTCGATACCTGCAATACCGCAAGACCGGCAGCTGACCGGATCGCGAGGTTATGAATGAAAACAGGCGGGTCGGCATGAACCGGCCCGCCTGTCTTCGCACCCGGGGAGGATTTCCCGGTGGAAAGTCTTACATGTCCCAGTCGTAATGATCGGCCAGCATGCGCGGCTCGAAGCCGTAGCTGCGGGCATTGGGATCGACCAGCATGTGCGAATTCCAGTTGGCATGCGCCTGCTTCAGCTCCTCGAACAGCTCGGGCATGCGGTCTTTCAGATTGCCGCGCTCGCGCGGGTCGGCGATCACGTCAAACAGGAATTCGTTGTCGTTGATCTTAAGGTATTTGTAGCGGCCCCGGCGCACAGCCTTCTGGTCCTTGCTCCAATAGCGCCAGAACTGCGTGCGTTCGGGCATCGGGCGGCCCATCAGGGCAGGGGCAAGGTCGATGCCGTCCAGCGGGTAGTCCGGGTGCGGCGTGCCGCCTGCGGCATTGAGGAAGGTGGGCATGAAGTCCATCGACATCGCCGGGACTTCGCTTTCCGAACCGGGCGCGGTGACGCCCGGCCACTTGACGATCAGGGGCACGCGGATGCCGCCTTCAAGCAGCTCGGTCTTGATTCCGGTGAAGGGCCAGGTCTTGCTGAACCGCTCGCCGCCATTGTCGCTGGTGAAGACCACCACCGTATCCTGCTCCATCCCCAGTTCGGCGAGGCGGTTGAGGATACGGCCGATGTTCATGTCCATGCTAGTGACCATGCCGGCATAGGTATCCATTGTGCCGCCGTCGAAATGAACGATGTCGAGATCGCTTTCCGAAGGCAGCTGGGCAAGGCGCGCGCTTTCGCTGCGGCCCAGTTCGTTATTCGCTTCCCACGGCCAATGCGGTGCGGTGAAGTGCAGCGAAAGCAGCCAGGGCTTGTCGGGCTCGGCCGAACGGTCGTTCAGGAAGCGGATCGAGCGGTCTGCCAGCATGTCGGTGTAATAGCCGACCTCGTCGATCAGCACGTCACCGTCCCACAGGTCCTCGTTCCCGGCCACGCGGTGGGTGTAATAGTCCACCCCGCCGCCGCGATTACCGTAGAATTCGTCATAGCCGCTCTTCAGCGGGCCATAGTTGGGCAGCAGGCCAAGGTGCCATTTGCCGACAAGACCCGTGTGATAACCCTGTTCGCGCAGCAGCGACGGCATGGTCGGATGTGAGGGTTCAAGGCCCAGGTCCGGGTTCTGCAGCGGCTCTTCAAGGCCGGCAGGCGTGCGATACTGGTAGCGTCCGGTGATCAGTCCCACGCGGGTGGCGGAACAGACAGCGGAATTGGCATAACCATGAGTGAACTTCATGCCCTGCGCAGCAAGGCTGTCCAGTACCGGGGTGCTGTATTCGGTGCGGCCATAGCACGACAGGTCAGCCCAGCCGAGGTCATCCGCCATGATGAACAGGAAGTTGGGCTTGCGACCCGGCGTGTGGGCAAGGCCCGGCACGCTGACGGCCAGTGCTGCGGTTCCCAAGGCCCCCGCCATCAGCTGGCGGCGGGAAACGGCGGGCATGGTTGCTTTGTCAGTCACGAAATCAAACCCCCTGGGGTAAACTTGGAAAGTGAAGGGCGGGGTCGGCCATTTAAGGGTGGGAAGCCGACCCCGCCAAGTCGCACAGTTGGAGAATCCGCGCAAATTTTCGCACTACATGCGGACGCGAACGCCCACGGTGTAGCGGCGGCCCAGCAGGTCGTAGACAGCAGGGTTGGTCTGCGTCGAGTAACCCGTGAACGCGCTGTAGGACGGGGTGAGCGGCGGTGATGCATCACCAAGGTTAGTGATGTTGCCGAACACTTCCACTTCGCTCCCGCCAATGTCGAACTCGTAGCCGAGGCGGAGATCGATATAGGTAACCGAGGAGACCTTGTTGTCTTCAAGGACGCGCAGGGTGGGGCAGCGGCCAACCTGAGCGCAGGCATCCTGCAGGCCGGACCCGATGTGGCGTGCCTGCACGAGAGTGGAGAATCCGCCGTTGCGGTAAGTGATGCCGCCGGTTGCCTTGAAGTCCGCGAACGGCTGGTAAACACCGGAGTTCTGTGCCGCACCGGTCTGGCCGGTGATGTCGGTCACATTGCCCTGGAAGTCCGTGTCCGAACGTTCGAACAGCCAGGAAGCGAAGACGCGCACATCCAGCGTTTCATCGCCGCCGAAGAAGTCGACATCGGTGCGGTAGGAGGATTCGAAGTCGAGGCCCTCCACTGCAGCCTGCGCCACGTTCACGAAAACGTCACCGACGAGGACGATATCGCCCGTGGCATTGGGTGATGCCGGGCCGGTGCTCAGCGTTACCAGGTCACAGAACTCCTGTGCCCCGTTCAGGAAACAGCGATCCAGCACTTCCTGGTTGCCGACCTGGCTGATCGCGCCGCTGATCTTGATGTTGTAATAATCAAGGCTGAGCGAGAGGCCGGGCAGGAAATCGGGCTGGAACACGATGCCTGCGGTATAGGTGTCGGCTTCCTCAGGTTGCACAGCGGGGTTGCCGCCTGAGAAGCGGGTGACGGTGGTCGCCTCGATCGCGGTGGTACGCGGATCGTCGATCGTGGCCGTACCACCGGTCTTGTCGAAGCGTTCGGACAGGTTGGCTGCGCGAACGTCACGCGAGTAGGTGCCACGCAGGCGCAGCTGTTGGTCCATGAAGCCCAGTTCCAGGCCGCCCTTGTATGCCCAGATCGAACCCGAACCGGAATAGTCGGCCCAGCGCACTGCGGCGCTGGCATTGGCGGTGAAGCCGTCGCTGTCGACCAGTGGCAGCAGGATTTCGCCGAAAGCTTCCCAGACGGTGGCCGCACCCTTGATGTTGGACACCTTGGAATACTGCAGGCCGACCGTGTTCAGGCAGTCCGGCACGCTGACACCGCGCAGGCCGGGGGCCTCGCCGCTGCACAGCACGGGGTGCCCGGTCTCGTGGTTCGATGCCGGGTTGGTCGGGTCCTGCACCAACTGCAGGATCTCGTCACGGCGATAGGAACCGCCGAACGCGCCCGCCAGCGCACCAGCCCACAAGTCGATGATGTCACCTGCACCCGACAGTTCGGCAAAGTGCTGTTCGAAGGTGGTGACGTTCGTCTTTTCCGCGTTGGTGGTGTAGCTGTAGGTGCGACCCGAAGCGAAGCCATCATCCGCGAAGAAGATTGGCGTGGTGATCTGCTCGCCCGGCTCGTAACCCACGACATAGTCGATCGCAGCTGCCGAGGCGTTGCCCGCACCGAACAGGTTGAGCGGTTGGCAGCCCGGGAAGGCATTGCCGAACAGCGAGGTGCGGCAGACGATGTTACCGTTGGGCGTGCCGGTGTTGTACTCGCCTTCGTCAACGGCATCGATCGCGGCAAAGATGCGGTCCACGCGCAGGCCGTTCTGCTTCCACACGCGTTTGGAACGCCCGTACTGGTAGAAGCCATCGAAGTTCCAGCCGCCCAGGAAGCCATCGTTGTCGAGGTCCAGCGAGAAGCCTGTAACCCCGATGTGCTGCGTGGTCTGGTCATCCAGATAGCCGAGGCCGATGTCGTCGAGCGAACCCATGCGGCGCAGGGTGAAGCTCGCGATTCCTTCACTGGCCATGGTGTCGGCCAGGCTGTCCGGCAGGAAGGCGTTGTCAGCAAAGATCGTCAACGCCGTGGGCGTGCCGCCAAAGCTGGAACGCGGGGTGTTGTACTGCCAGATGCTGGTCTTGCCGTGCAGGTACTGGGCGAAAACCGAGAAGTTGTCGGTCAGCTCGTAATCGGCATAGCTGAAGATCGAATAGCGATCGAGATCGGGCGAGATGCTTGCCACTTCTGCACCCAGGTCGTCATTCGGGCCACCGGCCGTGCGTGCCGGGGGAATGCCGAACGGGAACTGGCTCAGCGTGCCGGGAACATAGGGGCTGGTGCTGCCGTCCGGGTTGAATTCCAGCGCGTGGATCACCGTGCCGGGTGCGGAAATGCGCCCGTCGAAACTGGCATTGGCAGAAACAGTGCGCGGCACGAAGCGATAGGGATTAGCCGCGGTACCCGATCCGAAAGTACCCCAGGCATCGTACCAGTCGCGGCCATCATAGTTGAAGATGCCTTCCTGGTTGTAATATTCGCCGGATACAAGGAAGTGGCCACGGCCGCCGCCGAAGCTGGTGCCAAAGGCAGCTGACAGCTCGTAGTTGTCGCCATCGCTCCGGTCAGTAAGGCCGCCCTGCGCGCTGAATTCCAGCCCTTCGTAATCGGTATCGAGAACGAAGTTCACAACGCCGGCAACAGCGTCCGAACCGTAAGCGGCCGATGCGCCGCCGGTGGTGGTTTCCACCGACTGGATCATGGCTTCGGGGAACAGGTTGATGTCCACCCCGCCAAAGGCGCTGGTGGAAGGCACGCGGCGGCCGTTGAGCAGCGTCAGCGTGCGGTTCACGCCAAGGCCGCGCAGATTCAGCGCCCCATAGCCCGAACGGGTAAAGAAGTTGCCCGAGTTCGGCGTCTGGTTGCCGTAGAATTGCGGCAGCTGCGAAACGCCGGTGATCAGCGCGCCCGGCGACAGCGCCTCGATCTCCGCGGCAGCCACGACGGTGACAGGCACGGGCGCAGCCATGCCGTCAGAACGGATGCGCGAACCGGTGATGGTGATGATATCGCCCGAGACGTTCTCGGCTTCCTCTTCCGCATTGTCCTGTGCCTGCGCGCTGTTTGCGCCCAGCACCAGTGCCAGTGCGCTCGCCCCGCAGGCAAGCCAGTTGCGATTCTTGCAGCCTGCCACGCGGGCACGACTCATGGTATGAGACATGATTGGTATTCCTCCCCTTTTTTATCAGGAACGCTTTTCCGGAAAGGAAAGGGGCAAGGCAACGCATGGCAAAGTGATGTCAAAACATTGACTTCAGGTTATGGCTTGTGGATAGATCCATAATGCCCAATCTGCCTTTCACCTTGCGACAACTCGACGTTTTCGAAAGTCTGGCGACCACCACCAGCTTTCGCCGGACGGCTGAAGCGCTGGGCATTTCGCAGGCTTCGGTCAGCAATCAGCTAAAGGCGCTGGAAGAGCAGCTGGGGGTATCGCTGTTCGATCGCAAGCCGGGCCGCAATCCCTTGCTGTTGCCGGAGGGGCTGGCCTTTCGGGATGATTTGCGCACTTTCAGGCGCGCGGCAGAGCAGCTGGCGAGCCACCGCCGGGACGATCCATCCACCCCGCCGAGCGTTGCAAAATTTCGCGCCCTTGTGGGGCAAGGCATGTTCGATTCCTATATTCGCAGGAATCTCGATGCCTTTTTCGCGCGCAATCCGAATATCGAGCTCGAGTTCGAGACCCAGCTACCGTTCGGCCAGTTGTTCCGCGCGGTGGAGCAAGGCGAGTTCGACTTTGCGCTGATCCACCAGCGTGCTGACCATGCGATACACGCCGAGTTCCGCCAGATCGCGCTTGTCCAGGGTGGTATGTACGGCCACCGCAAGTTTGCCGAAGGCCACGATCTGCCGCTGTCGGCCGAACTGCTCAACCAGATGCCCTTCATCCTACCCAAGGCGACCAGCAAGCAGGAACGCGAGGTGATGCGCAATTACGAGATCAACGGGATTCACCCGCGGCATATCATCGGCCACACGCAGTATTTTGACGTGATCGCCGCCATGCTCGATCGCGGACTAGGCATTGCCTCCTTCTCCGACGCCATCCTGCCGCTGGAAATGCGCGATAACGTGATCTGCCTCATGCCGATGGAAAACTGGCGCCTGCTCTATTTCCGCCGCGCCGGCCTGGCTGACGAGCGGGCTGACACAGCCGAGCGTTTCCTGTTCGACAGCGTTCGCGACAACCCGGAATATCCGGTCCTCCACGATTAGGAATCGACCCCGTAATATTCGGCCAGCTTGTCTGCGGTAAAGCCGTGGCGGCCCGCTTCGGGATCAGGCGGCAGCATGGTCTCGTTCCATGCCAGCCACTCAGCGCGCAGGGCATCGAATATCTCCTTGCGCCGGTCCTTCAGGTTCGCCCGCTCCATCGGGTCTGCCACCACGTCGATCAGGAAGGCATTGGGGCCCATCTGCAGATATTTGTGCTCACCGCGGCGCGCGGCTTTCTGGTCATGGTTGGCAAAGCGCCAGAACAGCGTGCGGTCAGGCAAGGTGCCCCCGGCAATGGCTGTGCTCACGTCAATCCCATCCGTGGGATAGGCGGGTTCCGGCGCGCCGCCTGCCGCAGCAAGGAATGTGGGCAGCCAGTCCATCGTCATCAGCTGTTCCTCGCTGACAGAGCCCGGCTTTGCGACGCCGGGCCAGCGCACCACCACCGGCACGCGCAGCCCGCCTTCAAGCAGTTCGGTCTTCTTGCCCACGAAGGGCCAGGTCTTGCTGAAACGCTCGCCGCCATTGTCTGACGTGAATACGACCACGGTATTGTCCGCCAGCCCCAGCCGGTCGAGCGCATCGGTGACCTTGCGGACATTGTCATCCATGTTGCGCATCATCGCGGCATAGGTGGCGATATCGCCGCCGTCCCAGTGCTGGATGGGCATGATGTCATCGGTCTTGTGCTTCAGCCGCAGCGATTCCGCTTCGTCCTCCGGCCCTTCCCACGGCCAGTGCGGGGCGGTGAAATTGAGGTTGAGGAAGAACGGCGCATCGCTTTTGGCATAGTCCTCCAGCACCTCCACCGAGCGATCGCCCAGCAGGTCTGTCAGATAGCCGATCCGGTCGATATTGGTCTCGCCGTCCCACAGGTCGTTCACGCCGTTCAGCTCATGCGTGAAGTAATCCACCCCGCCGCCGCGAATGCCCCAGAAGATATCGTAGCCACTCTTGAGCGGGCAGTATTTCGGCAGATCGCCCAGGTGCCACTTGCCCACCAGCGCGGTGCGATAGCCATTGTCACGCAGTAGCGAGGGCAGGGTGGGGTGATCCGGCTCAAGCCCGATGTCGCGGCCTTGCAGCGGCTCTTCCAGCCCGATGGGAATGCGATACTGATAACGCCCCGTCATCAGCGCCACACGGGTGGCGGTGCACACGGCGGAATTGGCATAGGCGTGCGTGAAACGGATGCCTTCTGCCGCCAGAGCGTCAATCGCGGGCGTCTCGTAATCCTCGCGGCCATAGCAGGACAGGTCTGCCCAGCCGAGGTCGTCCGCCATGATGAAGATGATGTTGGGGCGTGATCCCTTTGCGCTGGTCATGTCCACGTTCAGCCTGCCTGCACCAGTTCGATCTCGTGGCCTTGCGGGGAATGCAACAGGCACACGCGCACGCCGGGTGCCACTTCCGTGATATCCATCGTCTTGGTGCCGCCTGCCGCCAGCGCCACTTCGAGCGCGGTCACGATGTCGCTGCAAGTCAGGCCGATGGGGCCATGCCCGCCGCCCACGATCACATCCATGTCGCCCTTGGGTTTTACCAGCATCAGGCTGGGGCCGCCTTCCTGCCCGGGCAGGCTGAGGATATGCTCGACAAAGGTCGGCTCGTCATAGGTGCCGCGCACCTCGAAGCCGAAGGCCCTGCGCCAGAAATCCAGCGCGCCATCCATGTCTGCCACGTTGAGCTTGAAAAATGCGAGGCTGATCGCGCTCTCTGCCATGAAGTCACTCCCGTTTGGCTATTAGACCTACAGCGATGCAACGCTTTTGCAATTGCGCGATTTCTGGGGCAGGGGGCGGATCATGATACGCCGCGCGCTGACAAATACCGGATGGCTGATGGGCGCACGCGGGATCAACGCCGTGTTCAGTCTGGTCTATCTGGCGGTGGCGACGCGCGCACTGGGGCTGGAGGGCTTTGGCCAGTTCATCCTCGCCTTTACCTTCACCCAGTCCGTGGTCGGCTTCTGCAGTTTCCAGACATGGCAAGGCATCGTTCGCTGGGGGCAGGACAAGGCGCAACTGCCCGATGCCACCGGCTTCGCGCTGGCGCTGGATGGGCTGACGATTGTGGTTGGCACTGTCGTCGCGGGCGCGCTACTGGCCCTTTCGGGAGACTGGTTGCCCTTGTCGCCCGACCTGCGGGTGGCGACCTTCGCGCTTACCGTGGTGGCGCTGCTGTCCATCCGCAACACGCCGATCGGCATCCTTCGCTTGCATGATCGCTATGCCAAGGCGGCATCGGCAGAATCGCTCACCTCCACCGTGCGCGTGGTGGGGGCTCTGCTGCTGGCTTTTCTCGCCCCCTCGATCCTCGGTTTCATCGTGGTCTGGGCGTTGGCGGAGGTGGCGACTGCGGTTGCCTTCTGGTCTCTGGCGCGTGGTGTCCAACCACTGTTCTGGAGCCATGTCAGCCTTACCCGTATCCCGGCGCAGGAACCCAAGGCGTGGAGCTTTGTCTTCGGCACCTCGCTGTCAGCCGCAGTGGTCACGGCATCGCGGCAATTGCTGGTGCTGCTGGTGGGCGTGCTGGGCGGCGCGGCGCTGGCGGGTATCTACCGCGTGGCGATGCAGATCGGCGAAGGGCTGCTCAAGCTGGCACAAGCCCTGCTCAAGGCGACCTATCCCGAACTGGTGCGCTCACCGGAAGCGGCAAAGGCGATTGCGGGCCGGATAACCCGCATCGCGATCATCACCGGCCTTGGCGCGGTGGCGTTGGCCTTCCTTGGCGGGCGCTGGCTGATCGGCGTGATTGCAGGCGATGATTTCCTGACCGCCTACACGCCCATGATCCTGCTTTCCGCTGCTGCCGCGGTGGAACTTGTGGGCGCGAGCCTCGAGGCGCTGTTGCTCGCGCGCGGCAAGGCGATGACCAACTTCCTGCTGCGCGCCGTGCCCACGGTGATCGCACTGCTGGCGCTGGGCTGGCTGATCGCGGTCCACGGCGTGGCTGGCGCAGGTATGGCGGTGCTGGGCGCAAGTTCGGTGACGGTTTTGGGACTTTACCTCGCCAACAGGCGTTTCGAGAAGCGCGAAACAAGATCAAGCCAGTAGCAAGTAGTGCTGATACCAACCTGCAAGGTTCGCAAGCGCGAACGCGCCCGCAGGTGCTCCGCAGCGCAGCGAAGGAAACCGCACCGAGGATGCTCACCCGGATGGGTGAGCGTAGCCACAAATTTTCATAAACTGGCTGGGGCGGCAGGATTCGAACCTGCGAATGGCGGCACCAAAAGCCGCTGCCTTACCACTTGGCGACGCCCCAGCAGAACCCGCATCACCTGCGGGAGTGCGCCCATATAGCCGCCCCGACGCAGATGGGAAGGGGGTGCCGAAGGACTGCATGGCACTTTCACCAAATTTCGGACATGTTTTGCTGACATAACAGTAAGCAGGCCCGCAATAACACGACAATTGGGCCAGCATCAGGGGAGGATCACATGAAACCTGCAAAGCTGCATTCGCGCGCGGCTGTCTCGTGCTTGGCACTGGCAACTGCTCTCGTATTCGGGGGGCTTGCTGCTCCCGCCCACGCACAGGAGGATGACGCCGCTGCGGAAGACGAACAGCGCGGCAATACCATCGTGGTGACTGGCCTGCGCCGTGATAGCGAACTGCAGGATACACCTGCCGCCGTCACCGCATTTGGCGCACAAGCCATCGAGGATGCGCGCATTGTCCGCCCCGCGGATTTCGTGAACCTCACTCCGAATGTGAACCTGGTGGAGACGCAGAACGCGGGCAACGCCTTCGTGATCATTCGCGGCATCACCCAGGCGCGCAATTCCGAACCTTCCGTCGCCGTGGTGGTGGACGGGGTGCTGCAGGTGAACCCTGCGCAGTTCAACCAGCAGCTGTTCGATATCGAGCAGATCGAAGTGATGAAGGGCCCGCAAGGCGCGCTCTATGGCCGCAACGCCATTGGCGGCGCGATCATCGTGACCACGCGCGATCCCAGTGACACCCTGGAAGGCAGCTTCACTGCGGGCGTGGACAATGGCTTTGGCTATTCCCTGCGCGGCGGCATCTCCGGTCCGTTGAGCGACAGCGCATCGTTCCGGCTTTCGGCATCCTGGCAGGATACGGACGGCTACATCCCCAACGAGTTCCTGGGCGAGGAGGCAGACCCGGTCGAGAACCTCTCGATCCGTGGCCGCCTGAACTTCGAGCTGAGCGATACGGTGGAGCTGGACCTGCGCGCATCGATGGATCAGCTGCGCACGCAGGCGCTCTATTTCAACATCGTGCAGGATGTGAACGATACCAGCCTGCCGGTGCGGGTGAACAATGCCGGGCAGAATGATCGCGATATCTACAATGTCTCGGCCAAGATCACGATGGAGAACGACAGTTTCACCGTCACCTCCGTCACCAGTTATGACTGGCTGGAGGAAATCCTCACCGGCGACGCCTTCGACTTCCTGCCGATCGAGGAAAGCTATTTCTTCACCGCACCGCCTGAATTCGGCGGGCTGGGCTTCGATCTCAACCAGAGCCAGTATCTCGACGTCGAAGCCTTCAGCCAGGAGCTGCGGTTTGAAAGCCCGTCAAACCAGGATCTGTTCTGGATGTTCGGCGGCTATCTGATCGCGACCGAACGCTACATCTCCACCGGCAATATGGTGGATACCGGCAACGGCGTGTTCCCCGTGTTTCGCGAGCCGAGCATGAACCCGCTCAATCCGCAGGCGACTTTCCTCGCGGATTCGCAGGATAATTTCGCATGGGCGCTGTTCGGCAATGTTGGTTACCAGTTCTCCGATGCTTTCCGCGTCGATGCCTCGCTTCGCTATGATCATGACAAGCGCAAACAAGTGACGCTGACGCCCACCGGCTTCCTGCCCAACGTGCCGGGCTTCCCGCAAGGTGCCTCCGGGGATATCCGCGAGATAAGTTTCGATGATCTCCAGCCCAAGCTGACGCTGACCTATACCCCCAGCACTGACGTGACGCTTTACGGCGGCTATTCGCGCGGTTTCCGTTCGGGGGGCTTCAACCAGACGGGTGTTGGCGCGGTGGCGTTTTCCAACGGCATTGTGGGTGTGGAGGACATCTACGAAGCGGAAACGGCGGACAGTTTCGAGCTTGGCACCAAGCTGCAACTGTTCGACCGCATGCTCAGCCTCAATGCTGCGGGTTATTACACAACGTCTAAGAACAGCTATTTCTTCGTCTTCCTCGCCGCAAACTCCACCCAGAACCTCGGCAATGTGGGTGAGGTTGAAATCTACGGTGTGGAGATGGAAGCGGAGCTGCGCCCGACCAGTGATCTCAGCTTCAATGCCGCGTGGGGCCTCACCTATAGCAGCATCAAGGAATTCCCCGATCCGTCCGTGATCGGGAACGAGGCTCCGCTGATCAGCCGGTCCACGCTGAACCTTGGCGCGCAGTACAATCCTGAACTGACTGCCGATCTCGACCTGCTGCTGCGTGCTGACTATCGCCGCACGGGCCGCACATGGTGGGATGTGCCCAATTCCACCGTGCGTGATCCGATCCATCTGGTGAACGCCCGCGTCGGCGTGGAAGGTGACAGCTGGGGCCTTTATGGTTTTGCGACCAACCTCTTCAACGAGGAATACAACGCCGAGTTCTCACCCGGCGGCTTCGTGTTCAAGGCGCGGCCAAGGGTCTACGGCGTAGAAGCAACATATAGATATTAGGCATTTTTGAGGTGCGCCCGCCCATCCGGGCGGGCGTCCTCGGGGCTGATCCCTTCGCTCCGCTGCGGGGCCCCTGCGGGCGGGCGGTCGCCCTTGCGGTCACTCGCGCGACCGTTTCCAGCGCACGTCGAGAGGCCGGGAATGGTCGCTGAGCCGCAGGCTAAGCCAGCGCGTTACCACGCGCCGCCCGGAAGGGCGGAAGCCAAGCGGGGCGGATGCCCCGCGCCCGGCGTTTGAGGGCCTACAGAGAATCAGGCCTTGTCCGCATGGGATCGAACAGGCTGCGGTCTTCCACCTTGTCGAAATCGGCGGGCGAGTGGCGTTCGGCCATCGCTTGCGTGTTCACGATGCGGCCACGGATTGCGCCGGGGCGCTTGTTGATGGTCTTCACCCAGCGGCCGACATTCTCGTATTCGTCCAGCGACAGGAAGATGTCGCAGCGGTTGTAGGCGCCGTGATAGAGGTTACCGAGCCATGTGTAGGCGGCGATGTCGGCGATCGTGTAGTCATTACCGGCAAGGTATTCGGTCTTCGCCAGCTGCTGGTCTGCCACGTCGAACAGGCGCTTGGTCTCCATCGCATAGCGATCGATGGGATATTTGTAGCGTTCGGGCGCATAGACATAGAAATGCCCGAAGCCGCCGCCGATGAAGGGCGCGCTGCCCATTTGCCACATCAGCCAGCTGAGCGTTTCGGCGCGGGCCGGGTTGCTCTTCGGCAGCAGGTAATCGAACTTTTCGGCAAGGTGGAGCAGGATCGCGCCGCTTTCGAAAACCCGGAACGGCGTGTCGCCTGACCGGTCAAGCAGGGCGGGGATCTTGGAATTGGGATTGAGGTCGACAAAGCCCGATCCGAACTGGTCACCGTCGAAAATCTTGATCAGCCACGCGTCATATTCCGCTTCGGAAAAGCCGGCTTCCAGCAATTCCTCGAACATGGTGGTGACCTTCACCCCGTTGGGCGTGCCCAGCGAATAGAGCTGGAAGGCATGCTCGCCCAATGGCAGCGCCTGCTCTTCGCGCGCACCGGCCGTGGGGCGGTTCACGCCGGAGAACTGGCCGCCGCTTTCCGCAGGGGCCCAGACTTTGGGCGGGGTGTAGACGTCGGAATTGTCGGACATGGATTGCAAACTCCTGAACCTGTTGGGTCGATGCAGGTGAACAAGGGTTGCCTAGCCGCTTAGCCAAGCAAGGGAAAGTTTGCGCGCCCATGGGTTTTTCTTTGTAACCCGATTTGCGCGCCCTATCGTGGTAGGCAGAGAGGGAGTGAAAACGCATGACGTTTAGGCTGGCAGACTGGCTGGAGGATTTCGAGACCGGCAGGCGGCAGGTGATGCATCTGACCGTGACGCAGGCTGTGCTGCAGGCTGTGACACAGCTTGAGCTGTTCCATCATCTCGATATGCCGATGCCGGTGGAGGCCCTGGCTGCCAGGGTTGGCGTGCGCCAGCAGGGCCTGTCACGCATCCTCACCTTCCTTGCTGCCGAAGGCGTGGTGGAATGGGATGGGACAGGCGATGTCGCGCCCAATGCAAAATCCGTGCAGGTCCAAGCGCTCGCTTCCACCATCAGCAATTACCGTATGCCGGCAGAGGCGGGGCTGGTGCTGGATCAGGCGTTGCGCGATGGCAGCGTGGCCTTTGATATTGCCAAGGGCATGCCGGTGTTCGAATATCTGCGGCAGGACGCTGAGGCCGCCGCAATCTTCGCAGACGTGATGCGGGTGACCACGCGCGAAGTGGAAAGCTATCTCTTCGCGCATTATGACTTCCCCGCCTTTACCTGCGCTGTGGATGTCGGCGCGAACCAGGGCAGCCTTCTGCGCCGCCTGCTCAATGAAAATCCCGGAACCAGCGGCGTCTTGTTCGATCTGCCGGCCACTGCTTCGTCCGCAGGCGCATCGCTCGCCGGAACGGAACTGGAACACCGCATCACTTGCGTAGGCGGCAGCTTTTTCGACGAGGTGCCGGGCGGCGGGGATCTCTACCTGCTCAAGCAGATCCTGCACGACTGGAGCGACGAGGAAGGGCTGCAGATTCTTTCCACCATCCGCAAGGCGATGGCGCCGGGCGTCCCGCTGGTGGTGATCGAGCGGCTGATGCCGGACGTGCCCGCGCCGTGCGAAGCGGTAGATGTCGATATCCTGATGATGCTGTGGACTACCGGCCGCGAACGGACGGCAGCCGCCTATACGGGAATGCTGGAACAGACAGGTTTCGAGGTGCGCCGCATTGTGGGCGAAACCGGCGGGCAGGGTGTGCTGGAAGCCATCGCCGTCTGATTATTGCGTAATCAGAGGAACCTGTTCGCCAAAGCGGGAGTTATCCTACTCATGGCGACTTCACCGCTCCAGCTGAGAGCGGCCTTTTTGCCTTGCTGGAAGACAGCCCGACCGCAGGCCAACTGCTCAAGGCTGCCTGACCATGGCGCGTCGCAGTGCCTGTCTTGCCGCCGCTTCAGCCTGCCGCTAGCCCTGACAGGAAACCCCTCGAGGAGGAAGAATTGTCCCAGCTTTATGATGGCGTATGGCGTGACAGCCCGCCTGCTGCCGAGGAAATCGGCGAGGATGGCGAGTTTCGCCGCATCGAAAGCCCCTGCGCGCCTGGATCGAGGACGATCCCGATGCGGAGTTTCCCGCAGAGGCGGGGCGTTATCACCTGTTCGTGGCGTGGGTCTGCTCCTGGGCCAGCCGCACCACGGCCTATCGCGTGCTGAAGGGGCTGGAGGACGTGATCTCGCTCTCCGCATCGCACGGAGTGATCGGCAATGAGGGGTGGATCTTTGA
>Ga0181601_10002445_pt1 | contig 15876 bp, 15 predicted proteins | sample 041ome_8_FD_133020 | JGI IMG/M metagenome (GOLD analysis project Ga0181601, IMG submission 133020) | Coastal salt marsh microbial communities from the Groves Creek Marsh, Skidaway Island, Georgia - 041407BS metaG (megahit assembly) | ecosystem: Environmental > Aquatic > Marine > Intertidal zone...
ATAGGGAAAAACTTTGTATTGAATCCCGATATCATAAAGAATATGGAACAACTCAAGGTTTAGGTTCTTGCATTAGCATCAATAATCAACAATTTCATCTTCAAGATTCTAATGAAGTAAATGATCATTTAAATCTTTTTAAACAAGAGTTACCTCCAGTATTTCAATTGTTAATCATCGGAGCAGAACACGATGCCGTTCAACTTTGTAAAGCAGCTTCTGCTTTAGGGTGGAAAGTGAGTATTATGGCTTCTGCTGACGAACAAAAGAGTATTGATTATTTTCCTGGAGCAACTAAATTACTTACTCCCTTGATGGATCAAATTGATACTTCATTTATAGATGATCAAACAGCAGTGCTACTAATGACTCATAGCTATAATAAGGATGTTAGATATTTATCTGCTTTAAGAGGAGTTTATCCTGCATATTTTGGATTATTGGGTCCAAAACATCGCAGAGAACGCCTTGTAGAACAGCTTTTTGAATATCATCCTGAAATAGACTTTGAGTTCATTGATCAACTCAGAGGACCTGCAGGAATTAATATTGGAGCTGAATCTGCTCAAGAAATATCTGTATCCATAATTGCAGAAATATTATCGGTGATACGAAATCAAACACCAGTTTTACTTAAAGATAAACCAGGAAATATTCATGCTTAATATTCCAATACTTCTTTTAGCTGCAGGCACTTCCTCTAGAATGGGTTCACCTAAAGCACTTTTGGATTGGAAGGGATCGCCTTTAATTGTTTCAAGAATCAAAACTTTAAATAAGACCAATCAAGCAGTTATTGTGGTTTTAGGGGCTTATGCAGATCAAATAATAGCTCATATCAAAACTTTAAATTGCTCTTATGTAATCAATGAAAATTGGAATGATGGCATGGGTTCTTCTATTGCATTTGGAGTTGATTATTTAAAAAGGTATTTCAATTCCATTGATGGAATAATCATCACAACAATTGATCAGCCATTGGTTGATGAGAATCATTTAAGCAAATTAATCAATCGTTTTAAAAAGAGTCAAAAACAATTATTAGTATCTAAATCAAATCAAAATTGGAAAGGGATACCTGCTCTTTTTGATGCCTATTATATAGAGGAACTATGTATGCTACAAGGAGACTCTGGTGCTAAAATCATTATTCAAAACAATATGAGGAACGTGCTGAGCGTTGATGGAGGAGATCAATTGATTGATATAGATACCCCAGAAGATTATAAAGCACTTATAAAATCAACCACCAATTGTGATCATTGATCTGTTTTTTTTGTGATGTGTTGGATCTTCAAATTGAGCTGACGTTTCTAAACCGGCTCTGATTGCAGCTTTATTTAGAACAGCTTTTTTGATAATGGGTTCAATAGGTGATCCTGATCGAAAAGCAGTTAATAAATCAGCTTCTTGTTCAGAGAATAAACAGTTTCTAAGTTTTCCGTTAGCTGTTAGTCGCAAGCGATTACAGGAATCACAAAAAGGATTAGTTACGGTACTTATAATAGCATAGGAGCCTTTGAAATTTTTTATTCTGAAATTTTTGGCTGTATCATTTGGAGCATCCTCTAGTTTTTGAATTTGTTCTAATCCATAGAATTGACTTATGATATGATTGATATCTTTGAAACTAACCGTTTTAGAACGATCCCATCGATTACCATCAAAGGGCATGAATTCGATAAAACGAATAGAGATGGGAAGTGCTTTGGTGAGTTCAATGAAATCAATGATTTCAGTATCGTTTTCTCCTTTAAGGAGTACAATATTTACTTTTACTTTAAATCCTTCTTCAATGAGCAAATATAAGTTTTTGATGACCTTTTCAAAACTTGATTTTAGAGTCATTTTTTTAAATCGATCGGCATTAAGAGTGTCTAAACTGACATTGATGATTTGAACTCCTGATTCTTTAAGTATTTTAATATATCGATCGATATTTACTGCATTTGTTGTAATAGCAAGAGAAACCTTTAAACTCGAAAGTTTCATGATAATATCACTAAAGTCTTTTCTAACTAGGGGTTCACCACCTGTTAGTCGAATTTTATTAACGCCATTTGAGACAAATAGTTGAGCAATTTGATAGATTTCTTCAGCAGTCATTAAATTAGATGAAGGAGATAAAGGAACTCCTTCTGCAGGCATGCAGTAAGTACACCTTAAGTTGCATTTTTCTGTGAGTGAAATTCGCAAATAATTATGATTCCTTTGATATGAATCAATGAGTATGTCAGAGGTCTTATTCATCAGTGTTTTTTACCATTAAGCACATCAAATAGATGTAGTAACGTTGGCATGATTGCTTCTAAGGATTCTGTTGCGCCCTTTGTTGATCCTGGTAATGCCAGAATTAAACTTTCATCGATAATCCCAGCAACAGATCTTGAAAACATGGCCATTAAGGTACGTTGCTGTCCATAGGATCGCATAGCTTCCTCTACGCCTATGAGTCTCTTATCGAGTAATGGAAGTAACGCTTCAGGAGTATTATCCCTTGGTGAAACTCCTGTGCCACCACAAAAGATGATAAATTGTATTTGTTCAGCTACAAGTTTTTTTGCTTTTATTTGAATGCCTTCAAGATCGTCAGGGATGACCTCATAAGTATTAATGCTCATTCCAAGAGCCTCAAGTTGATTACAAAGAGCTACTCCAGCCTTATCTTCACCTTGACCAATTGAAATGGAATCTGAACAAACTATAACAGCAGCATTGATATGAGATTGAACTATTGGAAGGTCTGATTTACCTCCTGTTTTAGCTAATAACTTTATTTGTTCTATACTGATGTCTTTGTCAATAGGTTTTAACATATCGTACATATTGAGTGCAACTATAGAAGCACCATGCATCGCTTCTACTTCAACTCCTGTTTTATAAATAGTCTTTATAGTACATTTAATTTGAATTTCAAGTCCATTAATTTCAAAATCAAAACCAGTATATTCTATTGGAAGAGGGTGGCAATCGGGAAGTAATTCAGGGGTTTTTTTAACACCCAAAAGACCTGCAGCTTTGCTCATTTCAAAAACATTTCCTTTAGGAACATCATTATTGTTAATGGCATCAATCGTCAATTGCGTTCCAACCTTAACAATTGCTTGAGCGGTTGCAATTCTAAGACTATTTTTTTTATGTGTAATATGAACCATAGTTATTGATTTTCTTTCCATTGATGGCTATGATCTTCAAAGTGTTCTTTGCCAAAAATGGGAACAGTTGCTTTAATTTCATTAACGACTTCTTGTAGTGCTTCAAATACAGTTGTACGATGTGCAGCAGATACAAAAACAAAAATACAGATTTCACCAGCCATTACCTTTCCAATACTATGATAGATATGCATACAGTGAATAGGGTATTTTTTAAATGTTGCTTCTTTTATTTGATGACAAACTTTATTTGCCATTTCTAGTTGAGCTGTAAACTCAATAGATTGAACCGTTTTACCATTTACATGATCGGCTCTGACTTGCCCTAGAAAAATATCATGTGCTCCAATTCCTGTCTTGGATTGGTGCGCTGCAATAGACTTTGCAATTTTATCAGGACTAATTGCTCCTTCGACAAATATATCTTTAACAGTTTCTTTCATTAATTTAATTTACAATCATTTAATGCTATAAATACTAATTCCCTATTTTTAATAGATTCGATTTCAGCTTTATTTTTATTAAAACGAAGAAGCCTTTGATCATTGGTAAGCAAGTTGATACTTAATAATTGCCCGCTAAGTATTGATCCAATTGATAAGATGATTTTTAATACTTCATTAGCTTGATACATACCCAAAACACCCGGTAGGACTCCTAATACTCCTACTTCTTCACAATTAGGAACTTCTCCAGTCTTTGGAGGGGTTGGAAACAAACAACGATAGGTTGGACCCCCTTTATAGTTAAAAACAGAGAGTTGTCCTTCAAACTTATAGATGGCAGCAAACACAAAAGGTTTGCCCAGCTTAACACAGGCATCATTGATAAGGTACCTGGTTCTAAAATTATCAGTACAATCGACAACAATATCGTAGTCTTGCACTAAATCTAGTGCATTAGAAGTATCAAAAATATGAGGATAACTCTTTATTTCAATATCAGAATTACGAGCGTTTAAGAGCTTCTTGGCACTAATAGCTTTGTTTATATTGAGGTCTTGTTCTCTAAAGAGGACTTGTCGTTGTAAATTAGATTCAGATACCTTATCGAAATCTACAATACCGATGGTGCCAACTCCAGCAGCTGTTAAATATAGTAGTAGCGGCGAACCAAGACCTCCTGCACCAATAACCAAGACCTTTGATTCAGCGATTTTGAGTTGACCTACTAGTCCAACTTCAGATAGGGTGATATGTCTGCTATAGCGCTTCATAATTATCCCCCAGAAAAAGGTGGGAAAACATCAATATTTGTTGATATGATAGGATCTTCTATAAGTCCAATACGATTATTTTGAGCAATTTTTATAGTTAATTGATTCAATTCTGGATATTCGTTTTCAAGCCATAAAATGAGTTCTTTTACAGTGATTTTTTCAATACTGAGGACCTCTTCAGCCTTGCCGATTAATTCGACTAATTTTCCGTAATATTTAAGTGTAATTTCCATTATAAGAGTAATAATTTAAAGGATGCTGCTGCGAGTACTACGATCAAAAAATATTCCAACTTTTTATTGCTCCATTTTTTTGAACCGTAATAACTTCCAATGAATCCTCCAACTAGAGCAACAGCTATCATCGGTAGAATGGTAGTTGGAAAGCTACTACCTATACTGAATTGACCTAAAAGTGCTGCAGCGGAGTTAACCCATATAAATAGGGCAGAAATTGTTGCTGCTTTTTTCATAGAAGACCAATTCATCAGCAGTAATAAAGGAGTTAATATAATACCACCTCCGATTCCTATTAATCCAGAGAAGAATCCAATTAGGATACCAAATATGATAGCTTGATAAGGAATAATCGTTTTTGTTTGTGAATTATATGAAGGCTTGAATAATATTCTCAAAACTGCAAAGATTAATAAGACACCCAGTACTTTTTTATACAAATCTGGTTCAATATTAATTGCACCTCCAATATAGGCTGAAGGAATTGATCCTATTGCAAACCACATAAAGCTTTTAAATTTAAAATGCCCTCCTTTATAGTATTGGTAAAAAGCGATTCCAGCAACAAAAAGGTTTAAAATAAGAGATGTTTGTTTCATTAGTTCATTTGGAAATGAAAAAAGAGCCATCAGAGCCAAATATCCACTAGCACCACCGTGACCTACACTTGAATACAAGAAAGATACAATGGGCAATATCAATATGAAGTAGGTAAAGTGCTCCATTATGAATTAGGGATTAACCAGGTTTTTACTTGAGTTCCAACATCGAAATGAGAGGAAGAAGCGGGGACATAAACAAGTGCATTTGCTTTTGAAAAACTTATCAAAGTCGCAGAATTGTGTTCATCGATAATCGTTGATTTTAAATTTTTAACCATAGCTTTTAAAAACAAGGCTCTACCAAATTTATTTTCAATTTTAGTAGTTAAAGTTGTTTCAATTATGGGTAAATCCTCTATTTTTTTACCTAAAAATTTATGGAGTATCGGTATAACATAAACATAAAAACAATTTAGGGTTGAAGCTGGATTACCAGGGAGGCCAAATACAATTTTTTCATCTTTGGCTCCATAAAACAATGGTTTACCAGGTTTTTGTTTGACTTTATAAAAAACTTCTTGGACTCCTAAATTGATTAATGATTGCTGAACAAAGTCATAATCCCCAACTGAGATTCCACCTGAAATTAAGACCATATCAGATTCAAGTGCTTTTTCAATTGTGCTTTGTGTTTCTAACAAACTATCCTTGCTGTAAAAAACTCTTATGTCTTCAATTCCTTGTTGTTTAAGAACAGATTCTAAGACGATACTATTACTCTCGTATACCTTGCCATCTTGTAAAGAGTCCGAAGCTTTGAGTAATTCATTTCCAGTTAGAACAATTGAAACTGAGGGCTTCTTATACACCTGTATTGAACGAATACCGAGACTCTGTAAAAGACCTAATGAGGAAGGATTTAGTACATGTCCCTTGGGAAGCACTAAATCTCCTGCTTTAACCTGACTTCCAATAGGCCGAATATTTTGTTCGTATTGAGGTTCATAGTTTAAAATTATTTGATCCTTGTTCTTTTGAACCTTTTCTTGAATGACTACAGAATCAGCAGAGAAAGGAACTTTTGCCCCTGTGAAGATGCGTACCGCTTCTCCAGGTTTCAAATCAAAATCTTTAGATGAACCAGCAGCTACTTCACCGATAAGCTTATAGGTGGAAGATTTGTGTTTTTTTATGGCATAACCATCCATTGATGATTGCGCAAAATGAGGCAACGAGATTAGAGCGATGATATCATCTGCTAAAACAGCACCACAACTATGTGAAGAAACAGCTGTAAAAATGCTTCTTAATTTTACAGCTGTTTGATGAATGATTTCTAAAGCTGTTTCAACTTCAATCATTGAATGTATTTATGAATTTAATTCATTGATGAAGGGCTGATGGTAAAGACGTTTACCACTAGCACTATAAATTGCATTTGCAAGAGCACCTTGAACGGGAGCATAAGGAGGTTCTCCCATACCTGTTGGAGCAATATCACTTTTTACAAAGTCCACAGTTACTTTTTTGGGAGCTTCGTGATGTCTAATTTGACGGTATTTGTCAAAATTGTCTTGTTGAGGCATGCCATCAACAAAACTGAGTTCACCATACATTGCAGTTCCAATTCCATCTACGGTGCCTCCTTCTGCAAGGTTGGTCGCTGCATCTGGATTGACAACAATTCCACAGTCCACTGCAGCATATACTTGATCGACAATTGGAGTATTACCATCCATTCGAACATCAACAACATTGGCTACATAGGATTGGTGACAGAAATAAGCTGCTACTCCTCTTTTTAGATCTTTTTTATCATCAGATCCCCAAGATGAATTCTTCTTCACGAGTTCCAATACTCCAGCATAGCGTTTTGCATCGTAATCGTTACGCTGGCCTACTGGATTCTCCTGGGCTCTTTTTAGGAGTTCCAATCTAAATTCTAATGGATCTTTTCCAAGAATTTCAGCGAGTTCATCTAAGAAGGATTGTTCAGCTGAAGCATTAAAATTAGATCGAGGAGCTCTATAAGCTCCAATGGTTATATTAGAAGGCACGAACCATTTTTCAGCTAAATAATTATCAAGTGCTCCGGCTGGGAATCGATTCTCATGTAGGGGATTCTCAGCAATGCCACCACCTATAATATGCATTGCTGTTAGATTATTATCTTTATCGATAGCAGCTCTATAGGTTAAAGTATAAGCAGGTCGATAGGTTCCATAGGTCATATCATCCTCTCTGGTATATACGAGTTTAACAGGTGATTTCATCTTTTGAGAGATCAGCGCCGCTTCAACCACAAAGGTTCCATATAGCCGTCTTCCAAAACCACCACCCATTCTGCTGAGGTGAACTTCAATTTTTTCTCTTGGCATTTTTAATCGGGTCGCAACAGAACCTTCAGCAGCTTCAGGTGTTTGAACTGGACCTGAGAGAATTGCACGATCCTCGGTGACATCTGCAAAAAAGTTCATTGGTTCCATGGTGTTGTGAGCTCTAAATGGAGCCGTATAGGTTCGTTCTAACACTTTAGCAGCTTCTTTAAAGGCCTTTTCTGGATTACCATCCCTACGAGCAGTTTGTAGTGGTAGGCCAGAGTAATCATTTAATTTTTTATTGTGATCTGTTGTATTTTCTAAATCTGTCGGAATGGACACATCAGTTAAATTACCACCCCATCCTGCTTGCTTAATGGTTGTTTTTGGCATATTCTGCCATTCTACTTTAATGGCTTTTTTAGCTTTCATCACCTGCCATGTAGATTCACCAACAATGACAACTTGAACGTTAAAAGCGGTAATATCAGACCAACCTCTAGCGTCCTCATCATTAAAGGTATTGATGGTAAACACATCTTTAATGCCAGGCAAATTGATGACCGAAGAGGCGTCAAAAGACTTCAATACTTTTCCAAAAGCAGGTGGATGCACGATCATTGCAGTAAGCATTTCTTCTTTATAAATATCCAATCCAAAAAGCGGTTTACCAGTGACTATATGTTTACCATCTACATTCTTTTTAGAATGTCCTATGATTTTGTAATCCGCTAATTCTTTTAGTTCAACTTCTTCTGGTACCGCTAGCTGAGATGCTTGCTTCGCAAATACGCCATAATGATCTGATTTTCCAGAAGCTTTATGAGAGATGATTCCATCAGAAGTTGTGAGTTCTTCAATGGGGACGTTCCAAGAGGTAGCTGCAGCTGTCAATAGCATTTTACGAGCGGTGGCTCCAGCTTGTCGAAGTGGAACCCAGCTACTACCAATGGATCTAGAGCCTCCTGCAATTTGCCAATTACCGAAAAGACCTACATTTAAAGGAGCTTGTTCAACTAGCACGTTCTTCCAGTCAATATCCAATTCTTCAGCAACGAGCATTGGCATAGAAGTCTTCACATTTTGACCGATTTCTGGGTTGGGGGACATTATGGTCGCTAAACCATTTTCACCAATTTTTAAATACCCGTTTAATTCATACCAATTTTCTGGTAAGGCTAACAGTTCTCTTTCTGTTGAATTACAGGAAGCAAGCCAATTGAAACTCAAAATAATACCTCCGCTTCCAAGGGAAATATTTTTTATAAATGCTCTTCTAGAGTTTTTTGTTTTAAATACTGACATAATCCTAAATTTAACTGTTAGATGCTCTTTTGATTGCTTTCTTAATACGTGTATAGGTACCACATCTACACAAATTTCCACTCATTCCCATTTCGATTTCCTCATCAGATGGATGAGGATTGCTTTTAAGAAGCGAAACTGCAGTCATAATTTGTCCTGTTTGACAATATCCACACTGTGGGACATCTTCTTCTAGCCACGCTTGTTGAACAGGGTGATCTCCATTTTCAGAGAGACCTTCAATAGTAGTGATCTCACTACTACCTACCATTGATACTTGCAATTGACACGAACGTGTAGCAATTCCATTTAAATGAATGGTACAGGCGCCGCATTGTGCAATACCACAACCATATTTAGTGCCCACTAAGTGTAAGTGATCTCTAAGTACCCATAAGATGGGGGTGTCCGGAGCTACATCAACTTGATGAGAAGTTCCGTTGACATGAAGTGTGAATTGAGCCATAATAGTAGATATTAGTTTGTTAGTTTGTCGATAATGAAAAGAACACATAAGATAAGAATTATTTCCGTTTGACGTCAATAAACGATTAAAGATTTTTTAGCAATTATTTATTTTAAAGATTGTACTTAACTCCAACTGTCCATTTCAATTCTCCACTAGAAATAATTTTTGTGGCAAAGGCTTTTAAACTGAATTGATTACTCAATTTGTAAGCTATAGTTTCTGCCATACCATAGGTGTTATCCATATCTAAAACATAAGCTTGGGTGAGAAAACTCATTTTACCATTTACAACTGTTGTGTTCAATGATAAAAAATTAGAGTTATGATCAAAATTTCTTCCTTTTCCGTGGAGGTAAAATGTTCCAATAGTCAAAGATTTTGAAATAGGATAAGTGATGGTAACATCTTGTGAAAAAAACTATTAAGCTATAAATTAAAGCTAAGAGAATCTTACTCAAGCTTATTTTTGCACTAACAAAAAGATAAAAACTACTATACTTTTACATAGAAAAAGAATAGTGGTTTTGACCGTTTTCAATAAGTTACACAGATATAAATTTTAGGTTATATAATGATATTGGGGATATTACTCCAAAAGAAAAACAAATTCTTCAAACCCAGGGGGTGGTTATTTTTAAGCAATGCGACCAAACTTTTTAGGTTTTTATATCACATAGTACGAATTTTCGGTACAAAATAGCATCCTAAAACAAAAAACCCTTGAAAATCAAATGATTAACAAGGGTCTTTGTACCTTGGGTGGGAATCGAACCCACACTTCCGAAGAAACTGGATTTTGAATCCAGCGCGTCTACCAATTCCGCCACCAAGGCTTGAATGCGGGCACAAAATTAGAAAAATAATCTAATTATCAATTAAAAATATCTTTAAAATAAACTTGAGCAACTCAAATAATTGTATAAATTTGCAGTCCTAATTAAAATAGGATTTAAATAATTAATTAACAACAGCTTACAGATGACAGTTCCAGTTCCTCAGCCAAAGATTTTTGCTTGTACTCAAAGTATGGATCTTGGAGAACGAATAGCAAAAGCTTTTGGGTCTCCACTAGGAAAAGTTAAATTCTCGAGATATTCAGATGGAGAATTCCAACCATCTTTCGAAGAATCAGTTCGTGGAGCAAGAGTTTTCTTAGTAGGATCAACACATCCTAACTCAGAACATCTTATGGAGTTACTGTTAATGATCGATGCTGCAAAAAGAGCTTCAGCTCGTCATATCACTGCTGTGCTACCTTATTTTGGATGGGCTAGACAAGATCGAAAAGACAAACCAAGAGTGCCAATTGCTGCTAAAATGGTAGCTAAAATGTTAGAAACTGCGGGTGCCACTAGAATCATCACAATGGATCTACACGCAGATCAAATCCAAGGATTCTTTGAAGTACCTGTTGATCATTTATTTGCATCAACCTTGTTTTTTCCTTACTTGAAAAACCTAAATCTCGATAACTTAACAATTGCATCACCTGACATGGGTGGTTCTAAACGTGCTTATGCATACTCAAAAGCATTAGAATCTGATGTAGTTGTTTGTTACAAACAAAGAGAAAAAGCCAATGTGATCTCTCATATGGAACTTATTGGAGAAGTTAAAGGAAAGAATGTGGTTTTGGTTGATGATATGGTTGACACTGCAGGTACGTTAACCAAGGCTGCGGATCTTATGATCGAACGAGGAGCCTTAAGCGTCAGAGCAATTTGTACGCACGCCATTTTATCAGGTGAGGCATACACTAGAGTAGAAAATTCAAAATTGGAAGAACTAATCGTAACTGATTCTATTCCACTAAGACAACAATCACCTAAAATTAGAGTTCTTGAATCTGCTGAATTAATTGCTGATGTGATGCAACGCGTTCAAACCAACGAGTCAATATCCTCTAAGTTTATCATATAAATAAGAATTATTAACAATTAAATATACACAATGCAATCAATTACCATTAAAGGATCAGAAAGAGAAAGCGTAGGCAAAAAATCAACAAAAGCCTTACGTAATGCTGGAAAGGTTCCTTGCGTTATATACGGAGGAGATCAACCAGTGCATTTTGAAGCGGATGAATTCGCTTTTAAAAACCTAGTTTATACTCCAAACGCATATACGGCAGTAATTGACTTAGGTGAAAAAGGAAAAGTTAAAGCAGTAATGCAAGACATTCAGTTCCACCCTGTAACTGACGCTATTTTACATGTTGATTTCTATCAATTATTTGAAGACAAGCCAGTAACTATGAGAATTCCTGTTCGCTTAGAAGGAAACTCTCCTGGAGTTAGAAATGGTGGTCGACTTTTATTTAGAAGAAGAAAGCTTACTATTAAAGCGCTTCCAGAAAACTTACCAGATTTCTTCAATGTAGATATCTCTAAATTAAAAATCGGTGGAAATATCACAGTAGCTGAATTGATGAATGAAAAATTCACTATTCTTCACCCTGAAAGCAATGTTGTTGTTCAAGTTAAAGCTTCAAGAACTTCTGTTGATACAGCAGATGAAGATGAAGACGAAGAAGGTGAAGAAGGTGCTGAGGTAGCTGAAACAGCTGCGGAAGAATAAACCAATTTTATTCCAACTAATAAGCACTACTTCTTAGGAAGTGGTGCTTTTCTTTTTTATATATTTAAATCAAAGTTTATAAGGTGAAAAAATATTTAATTGTAGGTTTAGGGAATATCGGTTCTGAATACGAAAACACAAGACATAATATTGGGTTTAAAGTCATCGATCTATTAGCTAAAGAACTGGACAGTTCCTTTGAAACTAAAAAATTAGGATCCCTTGCTTGGGCTAAACACAAGGGAAGAACTCTGGTATTACTAAAGCCCAATACCTATATGAACCTCAGTGGAAAAGCGGTAGCCTATTGGCTACAACAAGAAGCTATTCCTGTAGAAAACCTATTGGTGATCACTGATGACATCCATTTAGATTTTGGAAGCTTTAGACTTAAAGCTAAAGGATCCGATGGAGGACATAATGGCTTAAAAGACATTCAACACCAATTAAACACCACCAATTATCATCGCTTTAGATTTGGAGTTGGCAATGGATTTGGTCAAGGCAGACAAGTTGATTACGTTCTAGGAAATTGGAACCCTGAACAAGAAAAAGCACTTACTATGCGACTTGGAGAAGCTACAGAATTAGTTAAATCATTTGTATTTGCAGGAGCTGCAACCACCATGAATACGTTTAATGGGCCAATGCCTAATTAACCTTAAAATCAAATACTGGAGATAAAGAAAAGTTTCCCTGTGCATCGATGACTTTAATTTGCCAATAGTAATAGGTATTTGAATTGACATCTACATAGGTTGATGTGCTAGCTCCATTTCCTAAATTAAGTTGATTGACTGGAGGATTTTGAGTATCAAAGGTAACAACAAAACTCACGATATCATTATCACTATCAGCCGCAGTCCACCTAAGATAAACTTGATTGTTTTCAGTAGCATCAATAAAAGATCCTTGGTTAGGTTCCAATGGATATGCTTGGTAAGGAATGTGAGACAAACTAGCCCCGGCTACGTAAAAATACCACTCTTCAGAAACAGAGGTCTCTAAGACCTCATTATTTGAAGCAATTACGCTCCATGAATAAGCCTTTTTAGCATCAAGACTTAACTCAATTGAGGTAGATGAAGTCGTTCTAGAATAACGCATTCCTGATTCTAAATCAGCTATATTGATTTGATATTGATCTGTATGAGTAGCTGGAGCCCATTGAAAGTTGATCGCTCTAGAGGTATCACTCACAAAGCTACCTTCAGTACATTCTAAATTTTTTGACGGATATACTAAAAAAACATCCCCCGGAGGACTTGGTGGCTTCTTACAAGAAAACACGCCAATAACAACCCCTAATACAACTATAAACTTTTTCATTCTTTAATCAATTTGTAGATAACGGTTGTACGTTCAAATTTCAATTGCATCACATAAACCCCCTTAGACCAATATTTGGTATCAAAACCAAATTCATCCTCAACCATTAACCCATTATAAGAGTACATATTTGAAGCATTCAGATTAGTAATATGAATAGAAACGTGCTTTCCTTTTACAAGATCGGTATTAATGAAAAAGTGATCTTCAATTGGATTGGGATAAACCACTGGTAATTTAGAAAAATACACCTCTTCTTCATAGGTTCCCATACATGATAAATCCCCACTTACTTTAATTTTATTATACCCTTCCTCAAGAGGAACATCGATTGATTTACCACTTATAAAATAGGATTGATCATTAACCGCTACGGTATAATACGTAGAACCCTCTAATTGAAGTTGAAGGTGTTGATTTTCATAAGTAACTGCCGTCAATACACTTAAAGGTTGTGGTTCGCTAATATTCGCACTAAGACATACTTGATCATACGTAATTTCATTCTCTGTTCCTGTGATACAAATTTGATATTCACCAACTGCCAAGTTTAAAAGGGTTGTTTTAGAGGTAAAACTACCATCTTTAGAATAGCCATTGGAACCGCTGACTGTGTAGGAGTAATTCATAGCGGTAGTCGCTTCTAAAACAATCATTCCATCAGGATTATCAACACAAGATTGAGAACTTACTGTTACTGAAAAATTATTTTTATCAAGCTGATATATAGCACAACCACGGGAATCAACCCGTTGACCAAAAGGAGTGTTTAAACAAAAATCATCCCCATCGTCAAAGACTCCATCACCATCAGCATCTGGGCGAATCGATCCCTGAAAACATGCATTGAGTTCAAAAGCTTCAATACTTCCACCATCTTGTTCTGCAGCATCGATCACTTCTAAGATCCAAGTTCCTTTAGCTTGTTCTCCTTTAAATGAGGAAAGCGGACTGTAGGGTATTACAGTTCCACTCACCGCAGTTCCATTAGCATCACAACTTAAAGAAACTCCTTCATCACTAAAAACCGCATCAATATTAGAATCATAATTTCCACATGGATAGTTTAACAACTGAACTTTAGTACCGGAAGGAGCAATCAAACTCACCGATAAATCATTTACCCAAGTATGATTAATTTTAACATAAACCTCCATCGAAGCTAAGGGCAATTCCTGTTCTATATTAATTTCAGATCGCACAGTTACAATTCTGGCATCAGTGATTGTTTTTGGCAAATCACTTGCTATTACAGTAGCACAATCTTGAGATGCCACTTGAAAGCTATAAATTTCAGAAAAAGCACCCACACCACAATCATTAAAAGCTCTAACCTTCCAATAATAAATGATATCTGGTATTAAATTATGAACATCATAGGTAGTAAAAGTCGTTGTAGCTGTAGCAGCTATGGTAGTAAAATTTTCATCTTCAGCTAAAATTACTTCATAATACGCTGCATTAAAATTACCGTTCCATTGTAAATCAACATCCTGTAATACCGATTGTTGCATATGATTTGGAGTATTCAATTCAATCGGTGCGATGGTCTCATCTCTTACTATTACATCCAACACAAGAGCCCGCCGCGTATCACCATAATTCGTCAAAAGCGTCACCGAATAACTACCAGCAGCAATAGATTGGTCAGCTGTAAAACGCACCTCTAAAATTTCACCCGCTTGACTTAAAGAAGTTGAAGATAGTTCAGCACGTAAACCAGAAGGAAGCCCCTCTACTGAAACAGAAGCAGCCTGAGAAGTATCTGCTACATCAAAGGTAAAATTAAGACCTTTAGAAGTTCCTTTACAAAGCACCAAAGCACTGGACTTTCCTACTAACGCAAATGGCTGTTGAACAATACTAAAGTCGTTGTCGTTGATAGCAAAAAATATATTGTGATGCGCCGCAACCATAAAGCGGGCATTTGAGGTGGATACATTAGGTAAAATCACTTTTGCTGAGCCCTTATTTGGGATTCCTTCTGCAAGTAAACTATCAAAACTAATTCCTCCATCGGTAGAGAGATAAATATCTACTAATGATTCATTGATGTAGGAAAGGTTGGTCCCAGCCACATCCCATACTACCTCTTGAAGGCTTCCAGCTGCATAACTGAGGGGTTCATTTTGAGAAACCACTTTAAAAGGTCCAGCACTCTTAATGACATCAACAGTTGTTTCAATTTGATCTACTGCTCCAAAGGTGGGATCATTATCTCTTGCCGTGAGCATAAAACGATAGGATCTTGGGACTTCAGAAAGGGTCTCCCAACTAGAACCTAACACTGGATTCACAAGAGTTAATTCTCCATTCTTAACACTGTTCAAACTTGGAAAATAACGAACTCCTGTTGCATTTGGAGGATACGACCTAAATGCAGCACCAACAGCTAGCGTAGGACCAAAATTAGCTGCAGCTACGACCCCTGAATCTACTTGTTCCCAACAATAGGTAAGACGTGACTGTGTTTCTTGATCGATAGCACTAGTTTCTAACTTAAAAGGTGTTTTTATAGGGATAGTGAAATTTGCTACGGCAGCTAATTCAGGGAGGGTATTGGATACTGTTTCAACAACACCACAGCTACTCGCATTCAAAGTCGCTTTTATTTGCACTATACTTATTCCATGAAAATAATCAGCAGCTGATGTGGTGATATTTTCACCTGCAATAATACCGGCATAACTCATGATGGTAGTTCCTGATCCAGGTTCTACTTGAGC
>Ga0181601_10002447_pt1 | contig 15869 bp, 5 predicted proteins | sample 041ome_8_FD_133020 | JGI IMG/M metagenome (GOLD analysis project Ga0181601, IMG submission 133020) | Coastal salt marsh microbial communities from the Groves Creek Marsh, Skidaway Island, Georgia - 041407BS metaG (megahit assembly) | ecosystem: Environmental > Aquatic > Marine > Intertidal zone...
AATACATCAGAATATGGAATTATATTAAATAAAAATGAATATACAATTAAAAATAAAGGATTACCAAATTTTAATCAAAATAAGAAGGGTGATATGATAATATGTGTAGAAGTAAATAATGTTAAAATTAAAAAAGGTATAAATATAGATACATTAAAAAAGCTTCTTAAAGATAATATAGAGTAAATAAAATATAATAATAAGAATATTAATAAAAATTAATATATTAATTAATACTTTTTTAAAATATGTTTTATAAATTTTCAAATATCTTCTATAACTGTTTATTGAACGTTTATTACCTAAACCATATTTTCCTAAATATAAATTTGCGATATAATTATTATATGAATTAAATACATTTATAATTTTTTTATAAACTTTAGCTCTTTTTTTCTCAATATCTTTATCATCTATCCATATTTTTGGTTCCTTAGTATTATATAAATGATAAACTATTGTCTCATTAGGAACATATATATCATATCCATGTGTATAAAATCTTAAAGAATGTAATATTTCTTCACCTTGATGTAAATAATCTAAAGTGGGATCGTATGGAATTTCTTGTAAGAATTTAGATTCTGTAAATAAAAAATTACCTGTAACAAATGGTGTTTTAATAAATGAATTATTACTATTAATAAATCTTGCACCATCAAATTTAATAATATCTACATCCTTCATATAGTAGTAGAATTTAACATAAGTAATATTAAAATTATCGTTTTTTTGTATATCTGTATAATCTCTGGGATAATGACTTAAAACCGGTTTTTGAGATATGTTATTTTTTTTTAATTGTTCAATTGTATAAATACATTTAATATCCCAATTTTTAATAAAATGAGTGTGACTATCTATTTGTAAAAAATATTTCTCATTTTTCCATAATGTTGAACATAAGTATCTTGCGTGTGTAACTCCTTTAGTTTCTTTATAATTAATTCTAATAATTCTAATTTGTGATTTATATTTTTCATCTAAATTTTGTAAACAATCAATATCAACTTCTTCATTGTTTTGTTGACAAATACCTATAAAAATATTTTCAGGATATTTAGCATTTTCATATATTGATTTGATAGTTTTAGTACAATTTTTATCTCTATAACTTGCTATAGATATAAATATATTGTTATTCATTTAATAACTGTCTATTAAATAATTAATATATATTATTTTGTAGTAAATATATTTTATAAAGGTAAATTATTCAGGATGATGAGTATTAAATCTATCAGTCAATAAATTTAAATTAGATGTTAAAGTATTAATAATAGAAATTAAACTTTCATTTGTATTAGATATTATAGTTTTTTCATTTATAATTCTTTCTTCCCAATTTTTGTAATCTGCTTTTATCATTATATTTTTCAATTTAAGATTTGTGAATGTATTTTGCAATTGACTAAAAAGAATAACAAAAGTATTAAAACTATCACCTATATCAAATTCTTGATTATAATAATAAATAGATTCTATGGAAGATTTATTTAATGTTGATGGTTTATTTAATAAATTCGTAACATTTATAGTATGTCCACTCTCTATCTCACCACTAATATCATTATTTGTTGCATATATTTCCAAACTATTTATTGAGTCTGCGTTTTCACCAGTATTAATTTCTATTTCTTTTATTTTTATTTTTCTGTCAAATCTAACTAATATCCAATCTCCATAATATTCACTACCATCATATATAATATAAGGGGAATCGGGGTTTCGATAAGGCTCACCATTTGAAGTATAATTATCAGGCCAAGTAATAATTACATTATTTTCTTTATTAAATAAATTATATGCTAACTCATTATAAGATGGTGTAGTTGGAGAAGAACCTATATAATAATAATTTATATCATTTATTGGAATTTTAACAAGTGAATTATCATTTTGAAAGAATTCATAATCATGTTGACTAATAATATTGAGTTTATTATAATAGTTTAATGATAATGTATCATCAAATATATAACTATCTGTATTCATCGATGTTAAATTTTCAGAAATAATTGTAGTATTCCAAAAATAGGCACGGTTATCATAGTTATAAATATTATCATATATTTTAATATCTATTTTATCAATATATATATACTTTGTATTATCATTGACAATTTCTTCTAAATCTATATCACTATTTGTTGTTATATATCTATAAGTATCTATAAATCTTTCTGGAATATAGTCATTAAACTCATCAGATAGATATGCTTTTAATGTTATTTCATATTTAAAATTTGTATTAACGGTATTATAATCAGTTAGTTTATTATTAATAATTATATGTGAGTAAGATTGATCGATATATATAATATCAAATAATTTATCGCTTGATTTTTTCTTAAACTGTATAGTTATATTATAGTTTCCGTATGTATTTAGTCTTGAAAATAAAAGATTTTCTTCTATTAATTTTAAACGATTATCTAGTTTATTTTCTAATACTTGTAAATCATTTTTTTCAATATTATATTTTATTATAACTATACCAGAACCACCTTCACTTATATCATTATTTCCATCAGTTCTATTAAATCCCCCCGAAGCTCCTGCTCCCGAATGTTTAGCGCATATATAATTAGTTTTTACATCTTTAGAATTTAAATTAATAGAATTAGTACCTCCTCCATTACCTTTAAATGTTATAGTATCATCAATATCATCAATTATTGATCTATTATCAAATGTTCCAGAAGCTCCACCATAATATGTTGGAATTTCAGTTAATGAACTTAAATTATCAATAAATTCTGGTCTAAAACCATGTTGACCATTAAAAACGTTACTATTATTTAGATTTAAACATGATATACCACCTCGATTATATAATGGGTCATTCGAATATTTTTTGATATCATGTTCATTTTGTTTTATTAAGTAATCATTCTCTATTTTATAACCATTATAAGCACCTGTTACATAACACTCATTACGTACTTTACTATTTTCACCACCATATACTGTTACTCCAAAACCTTCAGTATTAGTACTATTTGTAATTAAACTATTTGAATTATTTCCACCAGAACCGATATAAATATCATAAATACCATTATATATTGTAATATCTTTTTCGAATAAAACACCACCAGCAGAACCGGATGAAGGAAGATTATAATAATGTAATGATAATTTATATAATCTATTTGTATCATTTATATAATAAATAGTAGTGTTATCGATATCGATATTAATATTTTTAATGCTATCTATATTATCTATACCAATATCTATTTCATTTAATTCTCTTTTATACTTAATATAAAAATTTCCAGTAGTTATATATATATATTCTATTTGACTATTTTCAAATTCTTTAAAATATTTAATTTCTTGATTATTATTATTTATACTAAAAGACCAATATTTATTTGTTTTTAAGTTATATTTAGTTATTTCTGAATTAGTAGAAGGATTTGTCGAATAACTACAAATATATAAAATATTATCATCACTACTTAAATTGATATTTAAAATTTGTTCATGATCACTTTTAATAGTGTTTAAGTCTGTTATTATTTTTTGATTTTTATTTTTTATATCTATTTTATATATATTATATAAATTAGTAAAATAATATATATAATTATTATCATTTGTAATTACAAAATTTAATACTAATTCATCGTCAGTTTTAATTTCATATGTTTTATCTGTATCATATATTTTTATCCATATTGAATTTAAAGAATTTATATTATAAACTAAAATATTATCATTTTTAGATAATTTAAAAATATCAATATTATGAATATTTTCACTCCAACTAGTAATTTTATTATAATCATTAATATTATATTTAAAAATTTCATTGGAATGATATCCATATAAATAATTATTTGTTATATAATAATTATCGAAATTACTTACTTCTCCTTCTTCTATTGGTATTGGAGTTATTTCTATTGGAGTAAATGATGATGGTGGATAAGTGAAATTATTTAGAACATTAGAACCACAACCACCACCACCAACCATCAAGATATCAGCAGATATATTATATGTTAATGAAAGTTGATAGTGTTTTCTACTTGTATTTTCATTATTTTTAAGTATAATATAATAATTAGACATATTATCATGATAGAATATATTATTAGTATCGAGATTATTAATTGTATGAATTATTGTATTATCTGATTCATCATATTCTTTAACAATAGGATGTTTGGGTTCTTCTTTAAAAAAATCTTGATTATTTAAATTTATTAAATTATTATCAACATCTACAATATAATTTGATGTAACGTCAAGTCTATTACTAATATAACTAGTATAATTTGAACTATCATTAAATTTTTCAATAATATCTTTATCGATAGTGCTCAAATATTGAAGTTCTTGTTTTGTTATTTGATTTATACCTTCAACATGTAAAATATAATTTTGATCTAAATAAAATTTATTTTCATCATGTTGATTTTTAACTTCAATTATATTATTAGTATTTGTATTTTCATCATTTATAATTTCTATACTTGGTCCATCATTAAAATAATTAGTTATATAAATATTTTCAGTTTCGTAAGTAATTGTATTAATTTTTGTATAATCACCTAAAACTTGTAAGTTACTTGTAACAACACTACTAACTTTTAATTCACCATTTTCACAATTAATATTACCATTTATAATATTTATATCATTATCTATAATTAAATCATGCGAATGTAAATTTGTTGTTGAAATATTACATGAATAAATATTACTAACGTTAAGATTGCTTAAATTTAATATATCAATATCAGCATATGGAACATTTAAATTACTATAAATGTCTAAATTACTTGCTGACAAATTATATAAATTTACATCACATAATATATTCAATATGCCATTATCACATTCTATATTACTTGAAATTTTAATATTATTTACAATTAATTTATCACTATGATAATTAAATTGAAAAATGCTTTGGGATAATAAACTATTATCATATTTTCTAAATGATAAAGTATTTACATCATATTTAATTTCAATATAATCAGAATTAATACCTCCGTTATCGTATATAGCAATTTTATTTAAATTCAAATTTCCATAATTATTTTCATTGACATTTTTAATATCCAAGCTGTTATTATTACTATTATAAGATAGTAAATAATTAGAATTTCCAACAATATTTATATTATGAGAATAAATAGTATCAAAAGCATTATTTAATGAACCTAAATTAATTCCATCTGTTTCAAATGGAATTAAATCATTATATAAAGTTATATTAGATGATTCTGTAGCTTGTAAATAATCTATTAGAATACTACCTAATATATTTATAGTATTGACCTTAATAATATTGGCATCTAAAATATTCGTAACATCTATATCAGTTGTGTTAATAGTACCACCTACTTTTAAATCAATATTATCATCTGGTTCAGTAGATATACCAATACAAGCTTTTCTATCAATATTTGAAGAACCATATTGTACATAAACTTTCTCTCCTCTATTTTTAATATCCATTAAAGTAATATGACCATCAATTTCTGTAAAATCACTTCCTTTATTTTTATACCATTCAATACTGCGTTCACTAATTAATCTATCATAAGGAACAGAAGTTATATCGAAAATTTTATTAAATGTATTAATATCATCAATTAAATTATAATCAAATTGTGTTATATCTTTTATTTCAAATTTATATATATCATTAGTTATTAAATATATTATTTCGATATTTATATCTGTTTTTTTATTAATATTAAAATCCGTTACTTCATTATCAACTTCGCGTATTTTAAAAGCATAATTATCTTCTGAAAATTGTATTAATACAAAGGTAGATTTATTATTACCTTCGGAATTATTATAGTCTAATACTAATAGATAATCACTATTTATTAATTGAATTTTTTTTATTTCTTGAAATCGAGTATCATATACTTTTCCATAATTGTCTCCTGAACTATTTTCTAATCCACCAATATTTATTTCATTTAATCTTGAAGGTCTTAAGTAATGATTTTCTTCATTATAACTAATAATAATATAATTATTATAATGTACATCATTAATTAAGTTATAATCTATAGCAAGTTCTCTTTCTGTTAATATTATTGATGTATTACCATTTCTTAGTTCATCTCTTAATTTGTTTTTTAAATTAATAAACTGTTGGTATTTATAAGCATCGCCACTATCTTCTTCTATTATATATTGTATATAATAATCATTTTGTTGAATATCTTGAATAGATATTTCAGTCCATGTATCAACACTATTTATATTAATTCTTTTAATAGAATAACCTAGTGAATAATATAAATAATTTGATGTATTATCATATGCCATATTATCAATATTTTTATCAGTATGAACAATATTTGTAATATTTTTTATAATATAATTTGATGTATTATATTCATAAATATTATTTTTTTTTGATAAAAATACTTTATCATTATCTTTTTCAATAATAGTGTTTAAATCAATTAAATCAAAATTTTCATATTTAATATATATATTTGTAGGAGTCATTGTTAACGCACTATTATAATAATGATAATCACCTTCTGGTTTATTTATTAAATAAATATATAATTCACCAATATTTATATCATTTGTTAAGGTCAAAGTAACCGTACCACTAAATATTTTTATTTCTAGTTGTTGTTGTCCTCCATTTTCGTCATGAAAAATAATATTCCCCATTATATTTTCACTAGTATCATCAGTTATTGTTAATCCTCTAACTTCTCCCACTTTAGTATCTACTATACTAGATACTACAGGATAAATATAATCATTACTTAAATCTAAATTAACAAACCCAATACCAAGATTTGAGTATTGATGATTAACATTAATATTATATAATTCTGTTTCTCTAAAAATATAATAATAATTACTAGTATTACCGCCTACGTCTAAAGTATAGGTTAAATAATCATGAGGTCTATGTATATAATCTCCTAAATCTTCTGTTCTTTCTATAATAATTTGTTCAGGAGGAGTTGCTTCAGCCTGAATTTTATTTATTAATAAAGTATATATATTATTAAAATTATCAGTAGTTATATTTCTTGATGATTCTGAGTCAGTTGGTGCTGATTGATACTTAATCCAAATATAATTAGCATTATATTTTCTAATTATTAAATTTTTATCTAATTCTAATGTATAATTTCCATTATCATAATAGAAAGGTAAAATTACATTACCTTTAGTTAAATATTCAAATTGATTATAGTCAATTTTATTGTCAAAACCTTGATAAAATATGTAGTCGGTATATTCGATGATTGAATTATTTTCAACATCATATCTATTTAGTTTATTAGAAGATTTATAATATATATTACTTGTAGAATTAACCAGATCACTCATAAAAATTTTATCAATATTTGGTAATATATTAGTATTACTCGTAAAATTACTTGAATAATAATGTAAACTGTTATCACTAAATAATACAAAATTTGAATTATTAAAATCATATAAAAAATTTTGGATATTTAATGGTGGTTCTTCAGTATTTTGTTGTATTGTTATATTACAATGATTAATAATAATATTATTATTCCTAACATTAACTAAATTTTTATTTCTTAATTTGTTAATATTAAAATAATTTTGATTATTATTAAATAATGCAACATCAAAATTACAAGTAGCTATTTTCATATTGCTAGCGTTTAAATTTATATCATGCACCCAATTAACATATGCTTCACTATTTATTTGAGTTAATAATAAACTTAGATTATTATCATTTAAATCATATATATTATTTACATATAAATTTTTAGTTCTAATATTATTTACTCCACTTAAGAAATCATTTTTGATATCTAATATTGTATTTTCTCTATAATTTGTATCTACACTTGTTATTTTAAAATTACCATTAACACTATAAATATTATGACCAGTATCGCTACTATCTCCAATTAATTTAATATGTGGTTTTTTTTTCATATTTATATAATTTCTTTTTTTTATATTAATACTTCCATTAGTATATAAAACATCATCATCATTAAATTTTTCAAAATTAATACCTATACCAACTCTAGCATTATTATGTCCTATATTTAAATAACTTGTTGTATTAATTACATGCATACTCATTAAATTATTGGGAATATTACTTGAAATTATTTGAAATATATTATCTCTTTCATTATTATTATGGTTGTAACTATCTTTATAAATAGTAAATTTTGATAAATTATCACCATTTATTTTTATATTTAAATTACTAGAATTTAAGTTAATATTTCTTGAATTAAAATCTACATTTGAGAAATTATAAACAGATTCTATTGTAAAATCGTTTGGATTACTAATATCATGTAAAATACTATTATTAGTATGTTTACTTATTATATCATCAACGTATAATTTTTTTACAATTAGGTCACCGTTATTGATTTCTACATTTCCATTATTTTTAAAATTAATAATATCAATATTAGTATTTTTATTATCATCTTCATATTTGATAACTAAATTTTCATTAAAATCTTTATAAATATTATTAATACCTAAATTTTCTTTATTTTGATTTTGAAATGTTAAATGTGGTTTTAATTCTGGTATATTTATTTCTAAATCATGAGTTTCATAATTATTACCATAAACTTCATAAAAATTTGTAAATTCCAAACTTAAATTACAATTTAAATTATAATTACAACCTAAAAAATTAAATGAGAAATCAAAATTTTTATTTATAAAAGATATATTTGATGATAAATATATAGGTAGTTGAAATGATGTAGTTCTATCAATATTATTTTCTAAATAATTTGATGTTATAAAATAATATTTATTATTATCACTAATTAAATATCTTTCAATAGAATTACTTGTATTTGAAGTAGAAACAGGTAATGTTATTATATTTGAAAATGTATAATAATATTTTAAATATAAATCCAAATTAATAGATTCATTTATATTACTATTATATGACAAAAAGTTATAAGTATATAAATTCAAATTATATTCATCAATATAATTTGAAGTATTATATATTAAATAACTATCTGTATTAATATTAGAGAATAATTCATTATCATCAATTTCTATAATGTTACTTAAGAATAAATTACTATTCGAAAGTTGGTCTGTATTTTTATCTATAGTATTTTTAATATAAGTGTTTGATAATACATTATAATTATTTATAAAACTAAAATTAACATTACAATTAACTCCATCTATATTATTTAAATTTAAACTTGAATTTAAATTACAATTAATTGAATAATAGTTACTATCACTTATAAAAATATTATAATGAGAATCATCATATATAGGTAATAAATTATTTATAATACCACTTTCATTATAATAAGGGAAATTAAAATTAATACTAGTATCAAAATTTTGAGAATTATTTTTGATAAAATCATAACTTATATTACAATTTTCAATATTGATATTTGAAAAATTTAATTCATAATCAATTATCGCATCATAAAATATACTTGTTATTAATTCATAATTACTTGTAATAATTTCTGTATTACGAATAATATCATTATTTCTTCTTAAATCTTCATATATATATGTATTATCTGTCGAATTTAATGGTATATTGCTATAATCAATATTAATTATTTGATTATAAATAATCATATTCTCATCGTCTTGTACGTTAGATGTTGTAATATTATTTAAATTAGAATTGTAAATATTTATATATTTTACATTATATATATTATTATTTTCATAATAGTTATTTGTTAATCTACAAGTGCTATTATGAATACTTGATATATCTAGAGTATAATCTGGTTCATTATTATTGATACCAATTTTATTTGTATTATTTACTGTAAATATATTATTAATATAGGTAGGTATAGGGGTGTCATTATTATTTGAACCATAATTAATATTTAAATTATCATTTGAATTTTCAATTATCCATGATTTATTAATATATTGTGTTATTTTATTGTTTAAATTTATTTTAGATGTAATTTGTTTTCCTGATATAGTTAATTGATATTCTTTATCATCATCTATATGTAAAGCTATATTACTCGTAATATTTTCACTATATCTAATTCCTCCTTTATTATTTTTTCCAATATTGATATAATTGTTAATATAACCATTATTCGAAGAATTATAAAATGACATTATATCACTGTGACTACTTTTAATTTTAAATAAAGTAGGGACATAATCATCATAATTATTAATAGTACCAAGTGAAAATATTACATTATTATTTTTTATCATAGAGTTATCTGCATAATTTTTCAATGTTGCCAATTCAAATTCTGTATCATTAGTTGTTTCATTATAATCACTTTGAATTGATAATACATTTTTATTATAATTATATATTATTACATTACTATGATTATGTAAAGATTTAATTGATAAATAATTTTCAATTTTATTTTGGTTTAAATCATTAATTTTTCCTATAAAATAACTTTTTTCATATAAAGATACAATATCATTGGCAGATATTGAAATGTCATTATCACTTCTTTGAATCGTTAATGGTGTATTTATTATATTTAATTCATTTGGTTCAGATACTATTATGCTATTTTTATAAATATTACTAGTACAAGTTATATTTCCTTCAACAGTTAAATTACCATATATTGTAACAGTATCTTTTTTATTTAAATTTTCTAAATCTAAATCACTATTTTTAGGTCTATTGAAAACAAAAAAGTAACTCTGGTCGTCATCATCAGTTACTTCATTGCTAATAGCACCAGCTTGTGGTATAAGTTCCGTATTTCTCATATACATTATTTCTAAACCAGATTTTTCAGGTTCTACTATGTTATCAGCATAACCAATTTCAAATATACCAGGATAATTGTTAATATTGATTTCTGTATTAAATGTTTTAAATTCTTCTTTATTATTTCTATAAATGTACCATCTATCTTTATCTGTATCTCCTGTTATTGGATTCCAGTCGCAAAAATCTATACCAGTATAACTTGCGTCATCATTAACAATATTATTATTATGTTTGCCTCTATATAATCTAATTATAGTATTATTTTTATAATGTCCTGTTGTATTTCTTACACCAAGTACAGGCATATCAATTCCAGCATGTAAATTTTTATTTTCATTTGATAAATTTTCAATTCCAATTAATAAATTTTTATTATCAAAATATGTATTTTTACTATTATTATCAAAATGTTTAATTAAACCTAATTTACTATTATTATAATAATATCCACCTGTATTATCATAAGAATATATATTAATACTATTATTAATATTAAAACTTTTACTATTATTTAAAATGTTTGTATTATTCAATAATATATTATCATAATTTATAAAAAATTTATTATTATTTGTATCAGAATTTAATTTATATATTTTATTATTTATTGTATTTATATGATTGACAAATAAAAATGCTTTATTATTTTCATCATCTATATAAATATCATTAGCATATATTTTTCCATTTACATATAATTCATGAACAAAATTATTATTATAACTTCTACTAACATTAATACCAATTTTATTATTTTGTAATATTGATAATGTGGGTTTTTCATCAATTATATCAGAATCATTTATACCTGAATAAAAATATATATTTCTTTTTTTACCAGCACCGATACCATGATTAGTATTAAAAATCAAACTATTGTCATCAGCATCATCAATATAATTAAAATGACCTATATTAGTTCTTATATTATTATCTAAATCTGTTATTGCTATTTCAGTTCCATTTGTATTATTTCTTTTTATATATAATTGATTATCAGAACTGGAGTCAGCATTATCTAAACCAATTGACATTTTACCTTTAATTGACATATTACTATTACTAACATCAAATCCCGAAGAATCATCTAGATGATAATATAAAATAACATTACTATTTAATTCATAATCACTTATAACTCTTCCAGCATTTATATTGTAATATCCTGAACCATCATTACTATTTACTAAAAAATTAACATTATTTATTGGTAATGGTAAAATTTTATCATTACCAATAAATAAATCTCCATTAATATTTGTATTTCTTAAAATAGTATTTCCTTCAAAATTAATATGAGAATTAACAATAGATGTTTCACTAACATCAATAATTTCTAATTTTTTAGCAGTTAATGTATTATTTACAGTTAAAGGATTGTCAAAAGTTACATAATTATATATATTTATATTTGAAATATTTAATGTATCTCCGTATATAGTATTAATATCAACATTACAATTAAATTTAAAATTTTCATCAGCAAATGTACCACCTTTTATTTGGTTAGGTTCAAATGATCTTCCCAATGATTTAACATAAATATCATCTAAATTTCTGATAATACCATCATTAGTATATTTATAAATATTACTACTAAATAAACTATTGCCATGAACCTGAAAATCAGCTTTTATATTATCACTAACATTTATATAATCAACATAATTTTTTTTTATTGCTATATTTCCATCACCCGTTATAGTCATATTTGGTTGTATAGCATGATTATTTTGATAATAATCTGGTAAAGTATTACTAGCACCATAAGCATCGTCTATTTCTTTTCCAAATCTAGATATATGAAATTCTAAAGGCATATTTTTAGTTGTTGAAATAATAGCAGGAGATTCATTACTACTGCCTATTATACCAATATTCAATGAAGCAGGTTCATTAACTGTTATAGTTTCTAATTCAAAATTACTGTAAATATATGGCGGAGCATTTTGTTTATTTTTAATAGATAAATGAATATTTTTAATTTGATTTGTATCTGTTTCTGATACAATATTAACAGGATTTAAATTATTAACTGTATCACTTACACCACCAATATTAATAAAACTATCAGTATATATATTTGTTTTTAATAAGTTTCTTGTTAAATTTTTACTCCAACCTTGTTCAAATCTTATAATTTTAAGATTGCTATTTACTTTATCAATTAAATTATTAATAAAATTTGAATTATTTATAATATCACCACTAAATTCATAGTCATTTCCGCCTTCTAATAATACTATATTTTTTGCCTTAATTGTACCTTCGCAAATAATATCTCCAGCTTCTACATATAAGCCCCTGTTTCCATAAGCTAATAAATTATTATCTAATGTATTTCTACTTGTATTAATACCAATTCCTGTATTATTTATAATTGTTGAATATTTGACATCGCGTGTTCGTATATAATCATTTGGTTCGTTAATATATTTTGAATGATATACTGTATTAAGTTCATTTATATTTAATCCCCTTTCATTTTCACTACTAATATCTCCAATAACTAAATATTCTCTTGTAGATAAATCTAAATATTTTTGATTTAGAACACCTATCCCAAGAGAACGTATTTCTAATTCGTTTGGACTAAAATCACTGATAGTCATTTTATTTTAAATTATGTTAATTCCTTATGTATAATTAATATAAAAAAATTGATTTATATATAAATAATATTATATATTATGCTTCGTATTAACTCTCTTCATAATAAAACTAAAGAAATTGATATAAATGATATGCCTTATAATAACAAAAATATTTTATTAAATGAACAAAATTTAATAGAAATTTTGGAAAAAAATGGAGTTTCAAATATTAAAATAAATGATATTGATTTATATAGAACAGCATTTGTTCATCAATCTTATTGTACTATGAAAAATATAGATTTCAAAAATAGTAATTCTAAATGTCCGGAAGATTGCTTACCATTACAAGATATGTCATATGAAAGATTAGAATTTTTAGGTGATTCTATTTTAGAAATGATAGTATCTTCATATTTATTTGAAAGATATCCCGACCAAAATGAGGGATTTTTATCTAAATTAAGAACTAAAATTGTTAATGGTAAAATGTTAGGTAATCTTTCAAATAAATTAGGATTTAATCAATATGCAATTATTTCTAAACAGGTAGAAGAAGCAAATGGAAGACAAAATTATAAAATAATGGAAGATATTTTGGAAGCATTTTTAGGGGCATTATTTATAGATAATTCAAATAATTATGATATAGTTTATAATTTTGTAATATCTGTTCTTGAAAATAATTTAGATTTTAGCGAACTTATAATAAATAAAACAAACTACAAAGATATGTTAATATATTATATGCAACATCATTTACAAGATACGCCTAAATTTTTAGAAATTGATATAACTACAAAGGATAATAATAAAATTTTCACTTATTGTATTAAAAATAAAAATAATACTGTTATAGCAAAATCAACAGGAAATTCAAAAAAAGAAGCAGAAAATAATACAGCATTAGATGCTTTAAAACATTATAATGTAGATATAACAACATTTAGTATAAATAATTAAATAAAATATATATTAATATATAATAACGATGCCTCCTCAAATTTCTTTGAATACTTTATATGAATTAAAAAATAAAAAAGAGAAAAATAAAAATAATACATATGACGAAATAATAAAAAAATGTCATGAAAAAATTAAAAAAAAAGCTTGTGATGGTGGTTTAAATATAATTTATAAAATACCATATGTAATTATAGGGAAACCATTATATAAAATAGATGATTGTATTATTTATGTAGTGAATGCTTTAAAAAAAAATGGATTATATATTAGACAATTCACTCCTCCACATCATAATTATATATATATATCATGGAATCCCAGTGAATTAAATGAACAAAAAAGACTAAAATGATTTAAATATATTTTATATTTAAATATATAAATGAATGATATAAAGCATTTGAGTAATTATAATTTTATTATTGAAAAATACAATAAATTAAATATTAATAAACAAAAAGAAACGATTGATTTAATTAAGCTTTTATTAATAAATATAGAAAATAAATATAATACAAGATTATATTATAGAAATATGTATAATATCAATATTACAAATTTTGATATATTACTTATTAATTATATTATTCAATATATGGTCGATTTAGATATAATTGTAATGTTTTCATTAACTTGTAAAGCATTTTATAATGAAATTAAATATTTTATTACAAATTCTAATTCAATTATATTGAAAGTTTTTAATAAAAATAACAATAATTTATTTAATCATATTCTTGAAAATAGTTATTATAAATATTGTAACTTTCAATATTATTTTAATACATATATTATACCATATCCAAGTAATTATAATTTAATTAATAATTATAATATAGATAATACATTAATAATTTATAATCATTTCTTTTATGACAAATTTAATTATAAAACAAATATAATAAATTTTTATTATAAAATTTTTCGTATTTTATATGATAATGATTTTCATATTAATAATGATAAAAGTATATTAAATAATTATTTTAGTATAACTGAATATTTTCAATTATTTAAAACAAAATATTCTTTTTATTTAAATAATTCTTTATATTATTATAGTTATGAATTACATAATAATCATTTTAGCGGTGATACTTTAGTTAGTTGTTTAAATAGTAATAACATAAATATAATAAGATATAAATTTGATATCTATAAAATTTTAGTGTTTATTAAATATAAAAAATTCAATAAAATAATAGAAATTTTAAATAAAATAGAATATATATATGATTTTGATTATATTTATTTTGATAATCTTATGAATAATTATAAATATATAATAGGAAATAATAATTATAATAAATATATAAAAATTATTTTTATATTAATTTATTTAAAATATTATTATCAATTTATAATATATCAAAAAAATAAAAATTTATTTGATTTAAATAATCATATTAATATAATTAAAATAAATACAATTGATATTTCTAATTATTATTATAATCTTAAAAATTTAAAACCTTATTATTTTAATAAATATATAGAATATAATTATTTTACTTATATTAATTTAATATTAAACTTGTAATGATAAATAATATATATAATTA
>Ga0181601_10002458_pt1 | contig 15837 bp, 13 predicted proteins | sample 041ome_8_FD_133020 | JGI IMG/M metagenome (GOLD analysis project Ga0181601, IMG submission 133020) | Coastal salt marsh microbial communities from the Groves Creek Marsh, Skidaway Island, Georgia - 041407BS metaG (megahit assembly) | ecosystem: Environmental > Aquatic > Marine > Intertidal zone...
AGCGTTGCGGATGTATTGTCCCGCGCCTTCGCCGATGACGTGCCAGTGTATGGGATAGCGGGCGAGAGTGAGATGCTGGCCCATGCGGCTTAATTCGACGCTGTCGACGAACAGCCTGGAGCCTGCCATCGCCATGATGTGTCCGCCGAAAAAGCTAGTCTCCGCATCTTCGGATGCCTGGACACGGATATTGCGCGTGAGGTTCGCCACTTCGCCGCGCTCATCCACGCCGAAAGTGATCTCGCCGAAATGCATGTACTGCAGCGGGCGGTCGATGGTTAGCGTGTTGCCATTCACCCCCGTGATTGTGCGCCGCTCTGCCTGACGCGGATTGAAGTCGGTGGAAGCGAGAACGACTTCGTCGCCAGCGCGCCAGCCACTTGCATCAAGCACCGTGAATGACGTTCTGCCGGCTTCGGCCGTGGCGGCAAGCTTGCTCCATGTATGCTCGCGATTGCCATGCAGGTTCAGGGTTCCACGCAGCAACATGATGCCGCGATCGCCCATGGTGTTGACGTCCTCGCCCTTGACGGTGTCAGTCAGCGTAATCGTGGCCTTGTGCCGGAAGGGATTGGCCTCGCTGCCGATCTGCACCTCCCCTCCGGGGACGTAGATCCAGTCGGTAACCAGTTCGAGATCGCGTTCGTCGGCAAAGGTCAGCTTGCCTTGCACCGTAAGGCTGCGGAGCGCGGGCGGGCTCACGTCGAGCACGATCTCCGTGTCGCGGGGAATGGTCACTTCCTCGCCCGCTACAGGCAGGCGGCCCGAAGGCCATGCAGACGCGTCGGACCACCTGACCGTGCGCGTAATAGCCCCGACCGGCGCTGCTTGCACCGCCATGCCGGCATGATCCTCGTGGCCCATCTGCGCTTCGGCAGCCACGCCGGTCGCAAGCAGAAGCGCGGCGGGAACCAGGCGAGTGCAAAGGAACAGGCGAGACTGCTTGCGCATTGCTGGTTTCCCCTCCCGGAAAATAGGTCCTGTATTCTCTTCTTGTGCGGCGGATTGTGCAGCGAATGAGCGTATTTGCCAAGCGTTCGATCAGTGCGCCGTCAGCCCGGCGCCCCGCAATGCTAAGATCCTTCATCGCTGACAGAAAACTCGGCCCGCCGGTGATGGTCAGGGCCGGACGGCCATGCCGCTTCAGCGCATACTCGAAGAACCGCAACTCAGCGGCTTTTTCCCGTTTCTTGGTAACGCAGCTCTCCAGGACTTCTCCGTCGCGATCGACCGCACGCCACTGCCACGTCTGGCAGACAGTGCCCTGTTCTGAGCTCTTCTAGTCAGATCCGGCTTCTGCCCTGCTCCGTTTCACGCAGAATGCGGCAGAAGTTCTGGCCGATGACCTTGCGGATCGTGGCAGGCGGGCAACCCTGTTCGCGAAGCTCTTCAACAACGACATACAGGAAACCGCCGCGCTGCTCGGGCCAGCGTTGGTTGGCGTTGTACATCTCGCCAGCAACCCCGGTGTCACTTCCGATGCCCACGTGGTCCTCGCCCACGGTGTTGACGAGATCGATGATCGCCGCCGCATAGGCGCTCACGGTCGGGAAGAGGTGCCAAACGCCGATCACGCCGCCGCCATCTGCAATCGCGCGCGCGGCATCAGGCCGTAGCAGGCGCATGGGCAAGCGCGTGTCCGGCCAGGTGGGTACCGCGCCAAGGCCAGCAGGAGAAAGCAGCGCGGCGTGCGAGAAGATGATCGGAACCGATGACACCTCCAGCGCGTCCCTCACCGTATCTCCGCTCGAATGCGAGAGGTCGACCACGATACCGAGGCGATTGCACTCCTCGATAACGGAACGGCCAAATGGTGTCAGTCCATCGAACTTCGGCTCCAGAGTCTGCAGGTCGCCCAGCGGCGCAAACGGATCCCGGAGTGAGTGGCCAAGCTGGAGATGACGAAGTCCGTCATCATATGCTGCGCCAAGCCGTTCCAGCCGACCTTCGAGAAATTGTGCCCCTTCGGTATTTTGCAGGATTCCCGGGACGCGATCACGATGACAGGCTTCAAGATCGGCCAGGCTCGTAATTTCGCGGATGCCGGCATCGCTCGCCAGCCTCTTCATGTTTTGCACCCAGTCCAGGAACACCTGGTACCACTGGCCTTCTGCCCGCCATGGTATGACATCGACGGGAAAACCCGCAGAGATCGCGGTCAGTCCGGCCTGTTCCATACCTTCCCTGATCGCGAAGTCTGCCACGGTCACATCGGGTGAGAAGTGGCTGTGCATGTCGATCGTGATCGACGAATCCACCAGCTCGCGCGTCGCATCGCTCACGCCAGGACTGGCGAGCGTGCGGGAAGCGGCCAGCGTTGCTCCCGCTGCGAAACATGCCTGCAACAGGTTGCGTCTGTTCATCTCGGATCTCCGGCTATGGATTTACGCATGACTGTCCAATCAGACGCGGTACACAGTCCGCATTCCTCGCCAGTGAACAGCTCGCCGGCTCGGCTTGAATTGCGCAATTGCCAATCGAGCCAGGCAACCGCGAGGCGCGCGCCTTCTCCACCATTCGGTTGGCGGAAGGTGCCGCCGTGGCCAACATCCTGGCTGGCAATGACCACCGGTTGCGATTCCAGTGCGGCAAAGTCATCGAGCGCGTTCTGCCAGGCGATGTCGCTCTGCCCACCCATGATGTAGATCACCGGTGTGTGCAGGCCATCCAGCAGGTTCCGGCTGCCGTCGACGCCGCCGACCATAATCTCTGTGCCGACAGGAAAGGTTCCGCTGTTATGGAGCACCACCGCTTTTACACGCGGGTCCGCCGCAACACGCAAGGCCAGCAGTCCGCCGCAACTGCGCCCCGAAACGGCAATCTGCTGCGTATCGATTAGCCCGAAATACTCGCTTTCCCTTCGGGCGTTCTCCGTCAGTGCCCAGTCAATGCCCGCCGCAAGATCGCCCGCTGATACCGCCGCAGCGGGGAGCGCGCCATCGGCAGCAGGCTGGGCCACAGTCTCGCGAGCATCGGCTGCGCCGGGGCCGCTCAGTATCCGACCCGCGGCGATGACAAGATATCCGTGTGAGGCGATCTCGAGGAGATGCAGGCGCGAACTGGCGGCGTCCGCGCTGCAGCCACCATTACCCCATACGACGACCGGCAGCGAGCGGCCATCAAGCCGTGAAAGATCCGCGGGTCTATAGATCACATGCTCAGGCAAGGCAGGGTCAACCACCATGATTGCCGGGAAATTACCTGAACCAGGCCCATTGGGCATGGCTGCATAGGCATCCAGCTCCGCATCGGCGACTTGCACCTGCGCGGAGTCGGGAGCGCTCGCAAACGAACTGCACGCGCTCAAGAGTGAAAGCGCGATCCCAAGCAGGCCAAGCCGCGCAAGGCGCCGTCGGTTCGCGATCGGCCTGGTTGACGTCTTCACCCTAACTCTCCCGACCTAACGAGTGGCCGTACATCTGCTGAGTACGGTCGCGATGATTTCGTCACGCCGGACACGCATCTGCTCAGCTGAATGGGCGTCGATCTCGAAGACGTGCCCGAAGGTGTGAACATTGGCGATGTAATGGAAGCACAGCGCGCTGACCGTCAGGTGGACCTGCAAAGGGTCCAGCCCGCTCTTCAGCGTTCCTTCTGCTGCGCCACGATCGAGGATGCGGCGCATGGTATCAACGGCAAGTTCACGTTGCTCGAAACTGTCGATCAGCTGTATATGTTGGCCGCGATTGATGTTTTCCGCCATGATGATGCGGACGATTGCCGGATGCGCGGCATGCACATCGAAGGTGGCGCCAGCCAATGCGGCAAGAGCTTCAAGCGCCGGTAGATCATCATAATTGACTGCCCCTTCGGCAACGCGGAATTCCTCGTAAGCCTGCTCAAGCACAGCACGGTACAACCCGTCCTTGCTGCCGAAATGGTAGTAGATCATGTGTTTGCTGGTCGCGGTTCGCATGGCGATTTCCTCGACCCTTGCGCCGGCCAGGCCCTTTTCCGCAAATTCGTCGGTAGCAACGGCAATGAGTTCGGCCCTTGTGGCCGAGGCATCACGCTTGCGCCGTTCCTTTGCAACTGCCTGTGCCACGATCCTCACCCTCGTCTCTGCCCGGCTACCACAGATGTCATAGCCGCCTAAAGTCACCAGAGGCAACAACCTGCTGGCGCTGCAATTGCCCGAGCTGGCCCCGATTATGAACCTCAATCCGACCGATGCCGAGCTGAACGCGATCATCGCACAAGGGCTGTTCAGTCGTCCGCCTTCCCCGCTTGAACTTGAAACCACCGTCATCGTCGATGGCCGCAAGGTCAACCTGGGCGCGAACAAGACGGACGGGCTGGAGTTTATCGGCAGCTACGAGAGCTTCGAGGATTGGGGCTCCTGGCGGATAGGTGTGAATGCGACGAAGATTCTCTCCTTCGATCGCTCGATCATTTCCGGCCAACCCCTGCGTGATGTGTTGAACACGATCAACAATCCTGCTGCCTTCATCGCTCGTGCCTATGTCGGCACGGAAGTAGGAGGCTTCTCGGGCACGGTGTTCGTCAGTCACTACGGTGGCTATGACAATGACTCGGTCACCCCAGTTCAGAATGTGCCGTCTCACACGGAGTTCGACCTGGCCCTGCGCTATACGCTGGAACAGCCGATCACCTTTGTCGAAGACCTGACCTTCTCTCTCGACGTGCAGGACATCTTCGATAACGATCCGCCTTACGTGCAGAACGGCAACCTGGCGTTTGATCCCAACGCCCACAGCCCGATCGGACGAACAGTCTTGATTGGCGTGCGCGCAGGGTTCTAAAGAAGAAGCGGCCGGCAAATCTCCCATTGCCGGCCGCTTTTTTATCAGCTTGAGGAACGAAGAATGAAGATCGCATCGCTGCAGCCCGCTGTCCTTGTTCTGGCCGCCATTCTGGCAGCTTGCACACCTGCTAGCCAGGAAGCGGCGGAGCCCGAAACGGGCGAAGATGCGGCAGCGCGCGAAGCTTCCGATGCCGCGTTCGCCCTGGCAGCCGATCTGCCCGGAACCGGACCCTATCCTGCCGAGCGGGACGTTCGCCCGGACCTTCCCGATCACATCGTCTATCGACCGCGCGATCTGGACGCGATTTCAGATGGCCAGCTTGGCGTGCTGTTGTGGGGCAATGGCGGCTGTTCTGACAATGCGGCATCTGCCCGTTTCCATCTGCTTGAGATTGCCTCGCACGGCTATGTCGCAATTGCGCCGGGCAAGGCCTACAGCGGCCCGGACGCACTGCCCGAACCACCACGCGAAGCTGCACCCAGCGAAGACAGCTTCCCGCCCGTTGAAACCTTGCCTGCAGACCTGCTGTCCGGGCTCGACTGGATCCTCGCCGAGAATGACCGCGCCGACAGCCCGTTTCACGGGTTGATCGATCCTGAAAAGGTCGCGGTTGCAGGGCATAGCTGCGGCGGTTTGCAGGCGATCAGCGTTTCCGCCGATCCGCGCATTGCAACCACCATCGTGCACAATAGCGGCGTTCTGAATCCCGGCTCGTTCAATCCCATCACGGGCTTTTCCGTCGCCAAGGAAGAGCTGGGCAACATCCACGCGCCGGTGCTCTATATTCTCGGCGGCGAAGGTGACATCGCCTACCCCAATGGCACGGATGATTTCTCCCGCATCGATCATGTGCCGGTGGGCCTTGCCAATCTGGACGTCGGCCATGGCGGCACCTTCCGCGAACCGAACGGCGGCAAGGTTGCCACTGTAGCGGTGCAGTGGCTGGAATGGCAGTTGCGCGGCGACGAAGCCGCATCGCGCTGGTTCATCGGCGAGGAATGCGGCCTGTGCCAGAATGCTGAATGGACTTACGAATCGAAGGGCCTCTGACGTGCTTTGCCGCCGGACTATATTGACCACACTTGCTACGGCCTGCTTCGTAATATTGCCCGCCGCACCTGCGCTGGCACAGCAGCAAGTGCTGGACCTTTATGACGGCCCCGCACCCGGCTCGCAGGACTGGGACGAGCCGCTGGTCGTGCATCCTACCGTTGGCGGGGAAGACCGCTACAACACCACCCAGCCGCGCTTGCAGGTGTTCCTGCCGGAAGCCGAAAAGGCCAATGGCGCTGCCGTTGTCCTTCTGCCGGGCGGCGGGATGCGGGTTCTGGGTATGGGCTGGTATATTCAGGAAACCGCGGCCCTGCTGAAGGAGGCAGGCGTAGCGGTGATCGTTCTCGAATATCGTACGCTGCAGCGCACGCCGGAAGAAATCGCCCAAGCGACAGCGCCGCGACCATCTGCGACGGGACCGATCGTGTTTCCCAGCATGGAAATCCGCAACGCCAACGCCAACCCCTCGCCGAACGATCCGGCGCTGAACGAGGTTTTGCGGTTGGCTGTGAATGACGCGCAGGCAGCTTTGCGCCTTGTCCGAAGCAAGGCTTCGGATTGGTCTATCGATCCAGATCGCGTGGGGATGTTCGGCACTTCTGCTGGCGGCGGCGTAGCCTTCGGGGCGATGATGGCCGGCGAGGAAGGCGCGACGCCTGATTTCATCATTTCCAATTTCGGCCCCGCCCTGCAGGACATCACCGTGCCGCAAGACGCGCCGCCGCTGTTCCTGATCACGGAAGCCTGGCACGGGCCGGTGACCGATGGGCTGATCGCGCTTTTCCAGATGTGGATCGAACAGCGCGAGCCTGCCGAACTGCACGTCTATGACGTTCCAAATTTCACGATGACGCCGGAACTGTGGGGCCCGCGCATGCTGGAGTGGATGGAAGAACAAGAGTTGCTGGAGGTGTCGCCGGATGCCTAGTCTGGCCTTTTGCTACGAACCTCTGCGGAAAGAAGGATTGTGAGCCAGTTTACACTTCATCGGATGTCGACCGTCCTGCTGGTCGGTGCATCGCTGGCAGTTGGCGTCTCCGCCATGAGCCGGGCCGCCGAGGATAGGGGAAGCCAATGGTGGGGACCGGGCGAGGAACACCTGATCGGGGAGGAGTTGGAGTTCGCCAATGCAGACGGCCGCCTGCGCCTGATCAATACGGGCGATCCCATCAACACGGCCGGCCATCCTTTCTTCGAACCCCTTGGCCAAAACGGCCGCGCCTGTGTCACCTGCCACCAGCCATCCGACGCGATGAGCCTTTCGGTCACGACCATCCGCGCGCAATGGGATGCGACCGATGGCAAGGACCCGCTGTTTGCGGCGATTGACGGCTCCAACTGCCCGAGCTTGCCGCAAGGTGTGGAGGCATCCCATTCCCTGCTACTGACCAAGGGCCTGTTCCGCATTCCTCGCCCGTGGCCGCCAAAGGCTGCGGACGGCAGCGATATCGAGCCGGAATTCGAGCTGGAAGTAATCAGCGATCCGACGGGCTGCAACCTCGACCCCGAATACGGCATGTTCAGCGATAATCCGGCAATCTCGGTTTTCCGCCGGCCGCGACCGGTGGCGAACATGAAGTACCTGCTAACGCTTCCCAACGGCGTGGCCCCGCACGAATACTTCATGTACAACGACAAGAGCCTGCTGCCCAAGGATCCGGAAGCCGGCGAGTTTGTCTCCGTGCAGCTGATGTCGGATGGCAGGCTGCCTACCCTGCGGGGTCAAGCGACCGACGCGGGTTTCGGGCATCTGGAAATGTTTGCCGCACTGACTGAGGATGAGCTGCGCCAGATCGAGGCATTCGAACGTGCGATCTACGTTGCACAGGGCTTCAGCAACCAGGCAGGAGAACTGAGCGTCCCCGGCACTCCGCCAGGCCTCGGCCCCGAAGCGATGCGCGATGGCCCTCCCGGCGAGCTTGGCAATAATCCGGTGAACCGCGTGTTCGGCACCTTCGCGATGTGGCTCAACCCGCGCGGTGAAGGGGACGGCGAACCGACGCCCCAGGAAGAATTCCGGGCATCGGTGGCGCGCGGTGCCAATGTCTTCTTCGACAAGCGCTTCCTCATTCAGGATGTGGGCGTTTACAACGACAAGGGCCTTGGCAATCCCTTCAAGCGCAGCTGCGCATCGGGTTGCCACAACACGGTACTGGCAGGCATGGACCTGGCACCCGGCTTCATGGATCTGGGGCTGAACAACTGGCCCTGGAACCGGCGGGAAGACCTGCCCCTTTTCAAGGCCACCTGCCGCGATGATGCTGTGCCGCAATCCTATCTCGGAAGGGTCATTTACACGCATGATCCGGGCCGCGCGCTGGTGACAGGCAAGTGCAGCGATATCGGTGCCAGCATGACCCAGCAGATGCGTGGACTGGCTGCCCGCGCGCCCTATTTCATGGGCGGCGAGGCTGACAATCTGCGAGAGATGGTGGACTTCTACGACCGGCGCTTCAATATCCGCTACACCGAGCAGGAAAAGCAGGATTTGGTCAACTTCATGAGTGTCTTGTAATCATGCGGTTTGTCCCAACAGGCCCACTGCTTGCGTTTGGCGCGCTGGCCGTATCTGTCCCGGCGGCTGCGCAGCAGCACGTCAACTTCATCGCCTGCCCGGTGGCGCAGGATACCGGCGAGCGTAGCGACGTGTGTTTTTTCGTGCGGCATGAAGGTGTGCGCTACGGACTATCCAGCCCTCCGGACTGGGGCAATCCGCAGCTGGGCCATAAGCTGCTGGTGGAAGGCGTTGTCACCGACGGACCGCAGGCATGCGCTGGCGTGACGATCGAGGGCAGGGCATCGGTCCTGCCGGAACTTTCGCCAGAATGTGACGAGATCGCGCCTGCCACACCGGAAATCCTCGCGCTCGAGCTGGGCCGCAGGCCTGACATCACCGAAGAACAGCGGGCGATGATCCTCGCCGATCCGTCCAGCTCTTTGCAGATCGTGCGGCTGCGCGCGCTGCCCGTGCCCGAAGTGGCACTGGACCGGACGGAAACGATCTACTTCCCCTTCGAGCGCGACCGTGCTTCCGGGCCGGATGCAATGGTAATGCTGGAACTTGCCCGCCTTGCTGAAGCGACGCCCGGTGTGGAGATTTCAGTGCGCGCGTTTCGCGGTGCCACCTTGCTGGACAACGGCGAGACCCTCACCGAGCGGGAAGATATGGCGCAAATGCGGGGCGAGAAGCTTGTTGGCATCCTCTCGGGGCTGGGCGCGCCGGAGGGTTCGATCCACCTCGAGATTGTCGATGCAGTCCCGGAATCCACCGGCAAAGCTGACTGGCAAAGCCGGCGGGTGGAAGTGCATTTATCAGCACCGCGCTGAAGTTGCGTGGGTCGACCGTTTGAACGTTATGCAGAAGCGCGCTTCCGCCTGTTAAGTCCGAGCCCACCACAGGTTGCTGTCAGCCTAAGGCAACTCGTCTTCGGCTGAAGAAGTTACTTCAGCGTGTGCCAGCAATTCAAGCACCGAGGTTTCGCCAAAAAGCCGGCCAGCTTTGAGAGCACCCTATCGGCTGACGGTAATGCTCGCTTGCAGGTCAGTCGGCCGGATAACCTCGATGGGCGGGGTATCCGCCACCAGCTTGACCCAGACGGCGTCTTGATCCTTGAACCAGGATGTCTCATTCGCTGCGCGCAAGGCATTCATGCTCGCTGCTTCCTGTCCGGAAACAGGGTGGTCGAAGCCAGGAAGTTCGAACATCACCCACGATCCCTCGTCCATTTCGGCAATGCTGAGCGTGACTTCTGGCCGTTCGGTTCGCACCTCGATCTCGGTTCCGGCGCGCACGGTGCTTTGGTCACCATTGACCTTGAATTCCCTGCCGTTGCGAAACAGCGTGACGGGCGCCTGCGGGGGACGACGCGAGAAAAGGGCGGCCCGCTGGGAACGGACGAGCGGTGTATCCGGCGCATTGGGGCTGAGCGAAGCGAGCAAGGCAAAGCGCGCGGTGCGCGATTCCAGATCGACCGCGGCGGGGAGTTCGCCCCTGCTGTCCGACAGGTTGAGGCGGCCGATGTCGCCCGTGCATACGGACGCGTTCCACGTCGGTCGGATTTCGCAGCTGTCGTCGGTGGCGACGCTATCGTTCTCGCCATCGTGGAGTATGACCTGGGAATTGGGGATGCCAGTCACCGACCCGTCAAGGTCGCGGAATGACAGGGTTCGGTAGGCATTGCCGCCGCGGTTGTCGTTATCGAAGCGGGCGTCATATGTCGGGAAATATACCGGCTTGGCGTTGACGAACTCTGCTCCGCTGATGGTGCTGTTCGTGCTGAGCCCGGCACTGGTGAACAGCAGGAAGGACAACGCGCCGGTCTTGCGCTGCGCATTGTCCTGGAAGTTGACGAAAGTCGTATCCACAACGTCATCGCGATAGTCGTAATATTCGTAACCGCGGATCGGGAAATCGGGGATGGATGGCTTGGGCAGGCTTCGACCATAAGCGATTTCTTCCGGCGTGGTCGGGTTGCCGATGTTGGCAGTTTCGCCCACGACCAGCCCGTTTTCGAGCCGAGAACTGAAAGGCAGGCTACCGATGTCCCCTGCGGCCTGCGTCATCCCGATGGCGTTGTCGGCCAGTTTGAGATTGCTGTAGACATATAGGTCTCCGCGTCCCCACAGGCCGCCATTGCGGTTCTTGTATGCAGTCAGGTCATGGAAGTGCGTTTCCATGGCCTCGCTCTCTAGGTCAGTGGGATCTTCCAGAGGCAGCAAGGGGATAGACGCAAGGCCGAAGGTGTTGTCCTGGTCGATGTGCCGGTCAATCAGGAAACCGTCGAAATTGGAATGCGCCGTGTTGCCGCTGAACTCGCGCAGCGGCGTGCGGCGCGGCCAGGTGTTGGTGCTGACCTCGGTCCCCTCGAAAGCACCGTTGGGATGCTGGGGTATCGAAAGCCAGAAGCCCACCTGGTCGGAACCTGCAGCGACATTGTCGACATAGGTGTTGTCAGGGTTGGTGATCCAGAAGCTCGCCACCGTGTTGTCCGATGGCAGCAGGGTGTTGCCGCCGTGGAAGCTGGCTTCGCGATAGGCCGCCATATTGCCGTAGGGATTGTCGATTTCCCCATTCGCGGCGAGATTGGTGGGCACGCAGTCCAGCGTAGGGTGACACTTGGTCTGGATGGCGAGGTTCCGGCGGAATTCATTGCCTGTCTCGATGCCGTCTTCCATGAAGAAGCAGTGGCCTACGGTGTTGTAGGTCACATTATTCTCGATCCGCAGGTTGTGGGTGCCGTGCACCGTTACGCAGCGGTTGTAGTTGTCATGGATTGAAGCATTGCGAACATACTGGCCCAGTCCTTCGCCGAGCACGTGCCAGTGGACCGGATATCGGGCGAGCGTCAGGTGCTGCCCCATCCGGTTGAGTTCGACGCTGTCGATCTGCAAGCGAGAGCCGACCATGGCCATGATATGGCCGCCGATATAGCTCTCTTCGGCATCTTCCGAAGCCTGGATGCGGATATTGCGGGTCAGGTTGGCAACCTCGCCGCGCTCATCCACACCGAAGGTAATCTCTCCGAAGTGCATGTATTCCAACGGACGGTCGATGGTGATGGTGTTGCCATTGACGGCGGTAATGGTGCGCCTCTCAGCCTGCCGCGGATTGAAATCGGTGGAGGCGAGCACGACCTCGTCCCCTGCTTGCCAGCCACTTGCATCCAGCACTGTGAAAGCCGTGCTGCCCGCATCTGCCGTGGAGGAAAGCTTGCTCCAGGTGTGATCGCGATTGCCATGCAGGGTCAGCGTGCCGCGCATCAGCATGATCCCGCGATCCCCCATGGTGTTGATGTCTTCTCCCGACACATTGTCTGTGAGGGTGATCGTGGCCTTGCTAGTGTGCGGATTGTCAGCAGTACCGATGGTCAGCGAGCCGCCGGGCACATAGATCCACTCGCTTTCGAGGCTGATATCCCGCTCGTCGGAAAAGGTCAGGCTGCCCTGGATGGTTAGGCTGCGCAGGCCCGGCGCATCGACATCGAGCACCACGTCCATGTCGCGGGTGACTTCCACCGCATCGCCCGCAGCAGGCACCTGCCCGCTCGGCCAGGTGGAGGGGTCGGACCACAACGACTGGGCATGGGCGCTCGAAGCCGTGCCCAGCAAGGCTGCGGTCGACAGAAGAATGGCAATCTGGTGCGAGCGAAACTGCAAGTTCACGGGTTTTCCTCTCCGCCGGACGCTGATGGCCCGCCATTTTTGATTTTGGCAATAAATATGCAGAAAAAGGCTCGAATTGCCAACACTTCAGGGACACGCTCAGGCGAAAGGCCCGGTGATCGAGCGGGTTGGCAATATCACCACAAAGGCCGCATCGAAATTGGTCGCGAAGGACTTGGCGGCTGATGGAGCTGCCGCAACACGTCTCCTCGTGGCGGTCCGCCCCCAAGCCACACTGTGCCTGAGGCGAGGATGTATCCTGCTCAGCCAATTTGCCTTTCCAGCACCCTCTTGATTTCCGCTGAGAGTTGACCCGGGAGGGGAGATAATTTCCATCGAGATTTGACCCATGTTTGAAGTGCTTCTGACCAAGAGGTTGGAGGCGACATGGAGTGATCGAGATGGATTTATTGAGTGTTATCTGGCGCTGGCGCTTTCGCGTCAAGCTGCCGATCAGGGAGATAGGGCGGCGGACGGGTTTGTCGCGCAACACGATCCGCAAATATTTGCGCAGCGGCGTGGTGGAGGCTGTGTTCAAGGTTCCCGATCGCCCGAGCAAGCTAGATCCGTATACTGACAAGTTGTCAGCCTGGTTGCGGATCGCTGCGGGACATGATCTCAGTCCATCCGTAACGATCACTTCGGCCTTGCCGTGGCGTTTCAAGGTCTTCTTGAAGAACCGCAAGGCCGCAGATTTGGCGCGTTTCTTGGGTCTCGGCATCCCATCGCCCTACCCTCACCACCTCATCCGTCAAACAGGTGCATTTGCTCTGACAGTGCCGTTTCAGGCTCTCCCCGGCGCGACGCTGGACGAGAGCGTCAAGGCAGCGAAGCCTCCCCCTCCCTTATCCGATGCGCCTTGCCAGTGCCGTTTCACCGGACAAGGCCAAACGATTTGCTCCGCGAATGTTGTAATGATAGCGTTTACATAATTGGGCAGAACGATAGACTGGCGGGATTGGGAAGGACCGTAATCAATGGATATTGAAAGCAAGATAGGGCGCAATGTCGTTTGGCGGCTGGTTCTGCCGACGGCGTTATTTGTCCTGCTCGGATCAATCGACCGCGCGAATATCGGCTTTGCCGCGTTGCAGATGAACGAATCGCTTGGTCTCGACGGATCGGAGTTCGGCTTTGCCGCGGGCATCCTGTTCGTCGGCTACATGATTGCCAAATATCCCAGCGTGCTGCTGTACGAGAAGATCGGCATGGCCCGCTGGCTCTGCATCATCTCCGTCACCTGGGGCTTTGCTGCTTCTGCCATGGCTTTCGTCCAGAATGACACGCAGCTTTACATACTGCGTCCCATGATCGGCTTCGCCGAAGGCGGCTTGTCATCTGGTGTGATGATCTACCTGAGCAACTGGGCAAGCGACCGCAACCGCGCCACCATTCTTGCACTTCCCATCATGGCGATCTCCATTGCACAGATTATCGGCGGGCCGCTTTCCGGGTGGCTGATGGAACAGGGCAACCCGACTTCCTTCGAAGGATGGCGCTGGATGTTCTTGGTGGAGGGTATACCCGCTGTGCTGCTCGGCATCTTCGCCTGGTTCTATTATCCCGATACGCCCAAGGACGCGCGCTGGCTGAACGACGAGGATCGCGAGTGGATGGCGCAGAACATTCGCGGGGCCAAAAAGCCGGGCAAGGTCGGCGGCGCGGATGGCCGGTGGGATGCTCTGAAGACATCTGTCGGCTGGCTGGGCGCGCTGATCTGGTTCTGTATCCTGGCAGGCAATTACGGGGTGATGTTCTGGCTGCCGCAAATCGTGCAGAACCTGTCCGGGCTGACGACATTCCAGACCGGCTTGATCGTGGCACTTCCCTGGATGGCCAGCGCGATCGGCCTGGTGCTCAACGCCAGGCATTCGGACAAGACCGGTGAACGCTATTTCCACGTCGCGATACCGGCGCTGGTGGGTGCCGCAGGGCTGGTGGCCGCCATCCTGCTCGGCCCCAACCTGCTGGGCCTTCTGTGCCTTGTCATCGGTGGCGGCTGCGTTGGCTGCACGGTGGCTGCCTATTGGGCAATCCCCACAAACCTGCTGGCCCCGGCCGCGCTGGCAATGGGGATCGTCATGATCAACATGATCGGCAGCTTTGCCGGCATGCTGGTGCCGCCCGCTATGGGATATTTGCTCGATACGACTGGTTCGTTCCTGGCACCGATCCTGCTTATCGCCGCCCTGCAAGTCACGCTTGCCGTACTGGCAATGGCAGCGCGGTCGCTTGATCCGAAAGTCCGCGCCGCAGGGCAGGAGGAACAACCGGCATGAGAACCGCGATGCGAAAGCTCCTGTTATCGTCGCTGATCACCGTCACGGCCATCAGCGGCATTCCGGCTGTTGCCCGTACGCCGTACCAGCAGATCCGCTTTGCTGACACTTCGCTGGAAGCGGGCGCGGTCAGCTGCGCCCAGCTGACCCAACTGCGCCAGCCTGATCTCAGGATCGAGCGTGCCACCAGCGTGGCGGCGAACTCCACCTGGGATCTCGCCTCGCTCATGACCACCCGGGTCGAGCCCGGTTTCTGCCGCGTGGAAGGCAGCATCGAAGGCACCATCGATTTCGAGGTATGGCTGCCGCTGAAGGAGGACTGGAACGGGCGCATGCTGGGCACCGGCAATGGCGGCTTTGCCGGCACGATCCTCACCAATGGTCTGGCGCACGGCGTGCAGCGCGGCTTTGCCACCAGCAGCACCAACACCGGCCATCACGACTGGGAACAGAACTGGGCCGTGGGGAATACAAGGGCGCAGGAAAACTATGCCCACCGCGCCCAGCATCTCACTGCCGTCAATGCGAAGGTGATCATCGAAGCCTTTTATGGCCGCGCGCCCGATCACAACTATTTCATGGGGTGTTCGGGAGGCGGGCGCCAGGCAATGGTCGAGGCACAGCGGTATCCGGCGGATTACGATGGGGTCGTGGCAGGTGCTGCCGGACAGTCCATGGTCGGCATTTCGGCTCGCTGGGTGGAAAGCGCCCTGATCGGGAGCCGCTGGCCAGGCGAGCGGTTGAGCCAGCCGCAATGGGCATCCATCGAACAGGCCGCCATCGCGCAATGCGATGCCGATGACGGCGTATCCGATGGGATCATCGGCGATCCGCGCTCATGCAGCTTCGACATTGCCGATACACCGGGCCTGACGCCCGGCCAGATCGCCACGGCAAGGCATACCCTTGGCCCGATCACGGGTGAAGACGGCAGGGTTCTGTTCGCCGGCTACCGCCCCGGCGTCACCTTCCCTGCTATGGATGATCCCGGCATACCCGGCGCCTTCTTCCAGGGCTGGCTTTACAACGACCTTGGCTGGGACCTGGCACAATTCAACGCTGCGCGCGATGTGCCGGCGGCGGAAGATGCGGTCCCGTTTCTCTCCATCCGCAATCCCGATATGTACGCCTTCCAGCGGCGCGGCGGGAAGCTGATCAACTACCACGGCTGGAGCGATGGCATCGTGCCCGCCGATTCCACCATCACCTTCCACCAAAGCGTGCGCCGCACGCTGGGCGATGAGCTGACGGACAGCTTCTATCGCCTGTACATGGTGCCGGGCATGGATCACTGTTCCGGCGGATATGGCGCGGATTTCTTCGGCCAAACCTGGGTGGCAGACACACCGGAAGAACGCTCGCCGCAGAATGACGTGCTGCTGGCAATCATCGACTGGGTGGAACACGGCAACGCCCCCGGCACGCTGCGCGCAACGCGGATCGAGGATCAGCAGGTCACCTATTCCCGCCCGCTCTGCCCCTATCCGGCTTCGCCGGTCTATTCCGGCTCCGGCGATCCCGCACTGGCAGAGAGTTTCACTTGCGAGCAGCCCTGACATTCATTTGCGCGGCGGCAT
>Ga0181601_10002464_pt1 | contig 15821 bp, 17 predicted proteins | sample 041ome_8_FD_133020 | JGI IMG/M metagenome (GOLD analysis project Ga0181601, IMG submission 133020) | Coastal salt marsh microbial communities from the Groves Creek Marsh, Skidaway Island, Georgia - 041407BS metaG (megahit assembly) | ecosystem: Environmental > Aquatic > Marine > Intertidal zone...
ACCGCGTCATCCCCGTGATGCGCAAACAGGGCCACGGGCGGATCATCAACAACTCGTCGGTTCTCGGACTGGTGGGTATGCGCTGGCGCGGCGCATATGTTGCCACCAAATTCGCTATGGAGGGGCTGACCGACACGCTGCGCCTTGAAATGCGCGACACCCCGATCAAGATCATCCTAATCGAACCCGGCCCTGTCACTTCGGACATCCGCAAAAACTCGATCCCACATTTCGAACGTTTCATCGACTGGCAGAACTCGGCCCGCGCCGAACAGTACAAAACCCTGTTGCACCGTTTGTACGACAGTAAAGGTCCCGACACGTTCGAACTGCCAGCGTCAGCCGTCACTAAAAAACTGATCAAAGCACTGGAAACCCCCAATCCAGCACCCCGTTACTTCGTGACGACCCCGACCTATATGATGAATATCCTAAGGCGTATCTTGCCCACCCGTTGGCTCGATGCGGTTCTTTCGCGCGGCTAGGCGTATTTTTCTTCGCATTCCGACGCAAAAAGACTAAATCGCCTTCAACACCCATTTGTGGAGGCCACCATGCTGAACGACCCTCTTTTTATCCTTGTCGCAATCGCCTGTATCGCGGTTGTCCTGATCCTTGCCCGCGGCCTCAGCTATTTCGGCAAAGGTGGCGCGGAAGCAGCCAAAAAATCTAACAAGATGATGCAATACCGGATTGCCGCCCAGTTCGTTGCCGTGCTGTTAGTGATCCTTTTTGTCTGGATGCGAGGCGGAAGCTGATGGTCGTCCTAAACAAGATCTACACCCGGACCGGCGACAAAGGCGACACCGCGTTAGGTAACGGCGATCGCGTTGCAAAACATGATGCCCGCGTCAACGCCTATGGCACCACGGACGAGCTGAACGCTTTTATCGGCACGGCCCGGCTGCATTCCAACGGCGAGCTGGATGACAAACTCTCGCTTATTCAGAATGATCTTTTCGACCTTGGCGCTGATCTTTGCCGTCCCGACATGGACAAAGACGCCGACGCCGAATACCCGCCGCTGCGTGTCACCGACGCACAGACAGAGCGCTTGGAAGCTGAAATCGACGCGATGAACGCGAACCTTGCCGCGCTGCGCAGCTTTATCCTGCCCGGCGGCAGCGCGCTTTCGGCGCATCTACATGTTTGCCGCACCGTCGCCCGCCGCGCCGAACGCCTTACGACCGAACTTGCCACGACAGAATCGGTCAATCCTGCCGTGATCCGCTATTTGAACCGCCTGTCCGACTGGTTCTTCGTCGCCGCCCGCGTTGCCAACGACAACGGGACCACCGACGTACTGTGGGTGCCAGGAGCGAATAGGTAAAGTTCCGGTACCAACTGCCCCTTTCATCTTACCAAAAATACTCAAAAAAACCGGATTTCGCAGAAATCCGAAAAAACGCGACGTCCGCGAACGCTAACGTGACGATTTTGCCCTGTTTTCCGTGCGGGCGACTCGCTATCAAACGCGGGAGAGCTTGAATCGGCCGCCCCGGTGGTCAGGTGTTAATTAAGGGAGAAACACGCCCATGAAGGTACTGGTACCTGTAAAACGCGTGATCGACTACAACGTGAAGGTTCGTGTTAAAGCGGACGGATCGGGTGTTGATCTTGCCAATGTCAAAATGTCGATGAACCCCTTCGACGAGATTTCAGTTGAACAGGCGATCCGCCTGAAAGAAGCCGGAAAAGCAGACGAAATCGTAGTTGTCTCGATCGGCGTCAAGCAGTCTCAGGAAACGCTGCGCACCGCACTGGCAATGGGCGCGGATCGTGCAATTCTGGTTGTGGCCGCAGACGACGTGCACACCGATATCGAGCCTCTGGCCGTTGCTAAAATCCTGGCCAAAGTCGTCGAGGAAGAGCAGCCCGGTCTGGTTCTGGCCGGCAAGCAGGCCATCGACAACGACATGAACGCCACCGGTCAGATGCTGTCGGCCCTACTGGGTTGGTCGCAGGGCACCTTTGCATCGGAAGTCGACATTGACGGCGACCACGCTGTGGTTACCCGTGAAGTTGACGGCGGTCTTCAGACCATCAAGGTTGCCATGCCAACCGTGATCACCGTTGACCTGCGCCTGAATGAGCCGCGCTATGCATCGCTGCCGAACATCATGAAGGCGAAGAAAAAGCCGCTAGATGAAAAGACCGCTGCCGACTACGGCGTCGGTGTCACTCCGCGTCTGGAAATCGTCAAAACCGAAGAGCCCGCAGCGCGTGCCGCCGGTATCATTGTAGGCTCGGTAGACGAGCTGGTTGAGAAACTCAAAGAAGCGGGGGCCGTATAATGTCTGTTCTTCTTCTCGCAGAAGTCACTGATGGTGAACTGGCGCTGGACGCCACCGCCAAAGCCGTCACCGCCGCGAAAGCGATGGGCGATGTAACTGTTCTTTGCGCCGGAGGCTCTGCCGCTGCTGCAGGTGAAGCCGCCGCGAAAATCGACGGTGTGTCGAAGGTTCTCGTTGCCGAAGATGCAAGCCTTGGTCATCGTCTAGCGGAATCCACCGCAGCACTGATCGTGTCTTTAGCTGGCGCTTACAGCCACATCGTAGCCCCTGCCACAACCGACGCGAAAAACGTCATGCCGCGTGTTGCAGCGCTGCTGGACGTGATGATCATCTCGGAAATCACCGCAGTTGTTGACGGCGACACATTCGAGCGCCCAATCTATGCAGGCAACGCGATCCAAACCGTCAAGTCGTCAGACGCGACCAAAGTGATCACCGTCCGCACATCGACCTTTGACGCCGCAGGCGAAGGCGGCTCGGCCTCGGTCGAGACCGTTGGCGCAGCTGCTGATCCGGGTCTGTCAAGCTGGGTTGAAGACAAGGTTGCCGCAAGCGACCGTCCGGAACTGACCTCGGCTGGCGTTGTTGTCTCGGGTGGCCGTGGCGTTGGTTCGCAAGAAAGCTTCGCCGTCATCGAAGCGCTGGCCGACAAGCTAGGCGCTGCCGTTGGCGCATCGCGCGCAGCGGTCGACAGCGGTTATGCTCCGAACGACTGGCAGGTTGGTCAGACCGGTAAAGTTGTTGCACCGAACCTGTATGTCGCCTGCGGCATCTCGGGCGCGATCCAGCACTTGGCCGGTATGAAGGACAGCAAGATCATCGTCGCAATCAACAAAGACGAAGAAGCCCCGATCTTCCAGGTCGCCGACTTTGGACTGGTCGCAGACCTGTTCCAGGCAGTGCCGGAACTGACCGAGAAACTGGGATAAGGCGTCAGCCATATCAAACAAACACAAAGGTCCGCCAAAGAGCGGGCCTTTTTTATTAGGTAAGGATGGAATGAACGGGCCGTCACACTTGCATGTTTTCTGCACGACAGCATAAAGTCGACTAAACGCAAACTCGGAGGCTCGAGCTATGGAAATCAATCGGATCGGTGTGATCGGCGCAGGACAAATGGGCAATGGCATCGCCCATGTGATGGCTGCGGCTGGATATGACGTGATCCTGAACGATGTCTCGCAAGATGCTCTTGATGGCGCCATCAGCACCATCACCAAAAACCTGGACCGTCAGGTAAGCCGTGGCAAACTGCCCGAAGACGAAAAAAACGCTGCCTTGGCGCGGATTTCCACGACGCTAAAACTACCTGAAATCGGCGCGACCGATTTGGTCATTGAAGCCGCGACCGAGCGTGAATCGCTTAAAACGGCCATTTTTGAAGACCTTGTTCCACATCTTCAGCCGCATACAATCCTGACATCGAACACGTCTTCCATCTCGATCACTCGTTTGGCCAGCCGCACCGACCGCCCCGAACGCTTCATGGGTTTCCACTTCATGAACCCCGTTCCGGTCATGCAGCTGGTTGAGCTGATCCGCGGCATTGCGACAGATCAGGAAACCTTTGCTTCATGCCTGAAAGTCGTTGAAAACCTGGGAAAAACCGCCGCCAGCGCCGAGGACTTTCCCGCCTTCATTGTCAATCGCATCCTAATGCCAATGATCAACGAAGCCGTCTATACCCTGTACGAAGGGGTCGGCTCGGTGAAATCCATCGACCAGTCGCTGAAACTAGGTGCGAACCATCCGATGGGACCTTTGGAACTGGCCGATTTCATTGGCCTAGACACCTGCCTTGCCATCATGAACGTCCTGCACGACGGACTGGCTGACACCAAATACCGCCCCTGTCCGCTTCTGACAAAGTATGTCGAAGCAGGCTGGTTGGGCCGGAAAACCCAACGTGGTTTCTATGATTATCGCGGAGACGAGCCTGTTCCGACCCGATAAGGATCAGGTCTCTTTCAAGCCCAATGTGCGCGCGCGGAGCCATTCCATAAAGGCGCGCGGGTTTTTGCTGCGTTCTTGCGCTTCTTCTGGGGAAACCGCTTCGCCAATGACCGGTTTCTGAGGCTTATCAAAGGCATGCGCAACTTCGAACAAAAGCAAAGACTGCCGCAATGTCGCTGAAATATGGTTCGCCATATGATACCAGCGCGAGTTCGACCCGGGGAAGAACATCGGCACGACCGCTGCCTTCGAGGTCCGGATCAGCTTGGCCGTAAACACATTCCACTCAGCCTCGATAGCGGGTCCAAAGAATGTCTCGGAACACGCCACTGTGCCCGATGGGAACAGTGCGATCAGTCCACCATTCGCAAGATGCTCACGCGCGGCATTGCGCATTTCCAGCATTTTCTTCTGAGCATCGTCTTCGTGCGGGAAAGGAACCGAAATCATGTACTTTCCAGCGCTTTCATCAATGCCGGTCAGCAGCGAGCGTGTCAAAATGCGGTAATCATTGCGGCGGCGACCGATCAGGTCGGCCAAAATCATGCCGTCCACCAATCCGTGAGGGTGGTTCGCCACCAAAACAACAGGCCCTTCGGCCGGGATATTTTCGATCTGCTCTTGCGGCGTCAACAGGTCGATACCCATGACCTTCATCGTCGCATGCCAGAACTCTTGCCCCTTTGGCTGTTCGGCCAGCTTTTCAAAGCGGCGAATGCGACGGACAATACGTGGCTTTGCGGTAATCAGCTCGATCGCGCGGATCACTGTGCGCTTTGTTACACTGTCAAATGTCTCGGAATAGGTAAGGCTGCGACGGTCATAAACCGGAGCCTCATCAGGCATCGCCTTAGTATTTACACCATCTTTCCGAGTCACGTTCGCCACGCCAGAACCACCACTTAATGCAAAACTAGAAAGCTTCGCCGAATTTATCCCCGACCAATTCTTTCAGAGCTTGTGCCAATGCATCAGCCTCGGGCCCCGTGGTCCGGACCTCAATAGTGGTTCCTTTCGAGGCTGCCAACATCAAAAGCCCCATAATACTATCACCAGAGGCGCTTAATCCGTCTTTTGTCACCTCTGCATCCGCATCGAATTGCTCAACGACTTCAACAAACTTGGCCGAGGCGCGGGCATGCAAACCTTTTTCGTTTATAATTTTCAGCTCCAATGGGGCCTCCTAAAATCAGGGTCAGCACGACCCGTCATGACAATCAATGTATTTGCGACCAGCCGCGAGCGATGCTTGAACGGCATCCTCGAACGGTTTGAACCGGGATTTAGCCAGCTTCACAAGCATCGGAAGATTTGCGCCATAAAGAATTTTGCGATCCTTGGATTCGCAGGCAAAAAGCGAAAGATTTGAGGGGGAGCCGCCGAACATATCCGTGACAATCGCCACACCATCACCCTGATCGACAGAATCGGCCGCTGTACAAATTTCGGCCTGCTTAATCGCACGATTATCATCAGCTCCGATAGCGATTGCGATCAGATTCTGTTGTTTGCCGACTACGTGTTCGACGGCCAATTTATATTCGTTAGCCAGCCCACCATGGGCGACGATTATGATGCCGATCAAGGCATGCCCACCTTACGTTTTAGCGCCTGATCCCATATTCCGACGCTCAAGTTCACGATGTCGAATAGACACCTGCCAATCATTCTGTGCAAGGGTTTTACCCAGCTTTTCCGCCATAGCAACCGAACGATGTTTCCCGCCGGTACAGCCGACACCGATGGTTATATGTGCCCGACCTTCTTTTTGAACGGCCGGCAGCATCATTCCCAGCATTCCGTTGATGCGGTCGAAGTAGTCCGCAAACAGCGGATCTTCATCAATATAGGCGGTCACCGCCCGATCCATACCGGTTTTCTCGCGCAGATCCGGCGACCAATGGGGGTTGCGCAGGAAACGGCAGTCAAACACCAGATCCATCCCGGGGGGCATCCCGCGCTTATAGGAAAAACTCTCGACAGCAATCGCCAAGGGCAGGCTACCCTCGGACATAAACCAGCGTTTCAATTCGGCCTTCAGATCATGCGGCGAGAACTGGGATGTGTCGATCACGATATCGGCCCGCGAACGGATCGGTTTCAGCATTTCAAGTTCGGTATCGATCCCCACATGCGGGCTGTCATCCTCGGCCATCGGATGACGCCTGCGGGTTTCCGAGTAGCGGCGTAACAGCACATCACGGCTGCATTCGACAAACAACAATTCGGGCCTGATCGTCCCATTCGCCGACACCTCGCGGATCATATCCAGCACACCATTCACGCTGAAATCCCGCGTCCTTACATCCAGACCCAAGGCCATCGGTCGCGTGGGAACGTCATCTTTCAACAGTCTGGCCACATACCGCAGCGGGATATTGATAATGGTCTCGAAGCCCAAATCCTCAAGCACGTTAATCGCGGTTGTCCGTCCGCCACCGGACGGGCCAGTGACAAACACCACCTGAGGGGGTGTTTTCGCTGCAAATGGATTTTGTTGCGTTTCAGTCATGCGTTTCGACCGGCCTTGAGAAGCTGTAAATATGCGGCAGCGTGAAGCCCCTGTTCAGGCTTGCTATAGAGAGGGGTGGTGACGCCCATTATTTTCCGGCTTTTAGCCTCAGGCAAGCGCGCAGTTTCGATTTCAGTCAGATCAAGGGCAAATTGAACGTCCGCCTGTGGCGCATAGGGCGCATTCAGGATGCCAATACCCCGAGCTTCGATTTTTCCGACAATGCTGTCCGGCGCGGATGCGATCAATCGGCCATCCTCAACATCAAGCACACAGCGATCATCTGCGACCAGTGTGGCTCCAAGCGCCATCATCTCTAGTGACAGCCACGATTTCCCCGAACCGGACGGTCCAAGGATCAACATCCCATTGCCGTTTACGCTGACACAACTTGCGTGGATGACTGAGGGTTGCGATTTGCTATTACTGCTCATTTGGCAGCAGCATCAGATCGGCATACCGACAACAAAACGCGCGCCCAGCGGCTCGGAAGAGATATCGGCATCCGCCGGGCGGATATTTTCAGCCCAAATCACGCCGCCGTGCGCTTCAACGATCTGCTTCGAAATAGCCAATCCAAGACCAGAGTTGTTGCCGAACTGTCCCTCGGGGCGTTCCGAATAGAAGCGTTTGAAAATTTTGGTCAAAGCCTGCTCGGGGATACCGGGCCCAGTGTCCTCGACCACAATCAATACGCGGCTTTCTTTGACGCGGCACCACAAACGAATGGCGTCGCCCTGCTCGCAAAAGCTGGTGGCGTTGCTGATTAGGTTCACAAACACCTGCGCCAATCTCGCCTCAAGTCCGCGGATCATCACAGGTTTCCCGGGAATATCCGTGATAAAGTCTACACCTTTGCTTTGCGCTTCTTGCCCCAGAAAATCACAAATGTTCTGAAGCATTTTGTTCAAGTCAAAGCTTTCCTCTTCTTCTTTGACCAGTTCGGAGTCTAAACGCGAGGCGTTGGAAATATCGCTGACCAAACGATCAAGCCTGCGCACATCGTGATCAATAACGTCCAGAAGGCGTTCACGCTGATCATCGCGTTTTGCAACACGCAGCGTCCCCACAGCTGAACGAAGACTTGCCAGAGGGTTTTTGATTTCATGGGCCACATCGGCGGCGAATTGCTCGTTGCTTTCAATACTTTCGTATAGCGCATTGACCATGCCGCGAAGCGCGCCTGACAAACGGCCGATTTCATCCGGTCTGTGGGTCAAATCAGGGATTCGAATGCGGTTGTGTGCAACCCCACGGCGGTTCCGATCACGCCCGACTTCTGCCGCGTCCGCCAAATCAGACAAAGGATTGGCGATAAGTGACGCCAACATCAAGCTTAGCCCGACTGAGACGAGGATGACAACGATCGCCAGCTTCAAAACCTGCTCGCGCTCAGCGGCAAGCATTTTATCCATCGCGGTGTCTTTTGTGGTCACAACAAGGGCTCCAACGATCTGGCCATTGTCCGTAAGCGGAGTGCCCACAGCAAACAGGCTGCCACCGTCAACACCTTCGGCAGCGCGAACGTCAATTTGACCCTTCAAGGCATTCTGGGACACGCCGCCCGCCAATTGCCTTGAACTGACACGTTTTTCCGAGATCAGATCTTCCGAGCCTAAAGCACGCAGGAAAAAGGTGCCGACACGATCAATAGTATCCGAAAGGAACGTCCCATTCCCGCTTTCGTCCTTTATCGGTTGGGCCAAGGCCCCGTTCAGGGGTAATGCCTGCGCTAGAAGGGTACCATCCATCCCGAACACGAATACCTCGTGCTGGCCGCGCAGTGCCAATCCATCGATCATTGCTTGCGCCTGAGAAGGCAAATTCTGCCCGTCGATGGACGCCTCGACCGAGGATGTCACCAATTGGGATACGTTCACCAACGCATCACTACGTTGGATGATCATCGTATCGCGAGACGGGTTCAAATACAAAATACCCGCCACAAGAATGGCGAGCGCGATCAGGTTGAAAGAAATAATCTTCCGCGCCAACGGCGAGCGGTTCAAGCTTCTAAGGCCCCGTTTCGCGCGGCCTTTCCGAAGTCTGCCATCAATGTCGATATTCGGAGCAATCCAGTCGTCGCCAAGAACCACATTAGTGTTTCTTGGACGTGCGACTGCGTTCTTATGATCTTGCTCGACAGACACCATCACTCTTCGTTGTATCTGTATCCGATGCCGTAAAGCGTTTCGATGGCGGAAAACTCATCATCAGCCGTCCGCATTTTTTTGCGGAGACGTTTGATGTGGCTATCGATTGTGCGGTCATCAACATAGACTTGGTCATCATAGGCTACGTCCATCAACTGGTCGCGGCTTTTGACGAAACCGGGGCGCTGCGCAAGCGATTGCAACAGCAAAAACTCGGTCACGGTCAGCGATACGTCCTTGCCTTTCCAAGTTACCGAGTGACGCAATGGGTCCATCGTAAGATGTCCACGTTCGATCACCTTGGTTTCTTCTGTCTGCCCAACCTCGTTGCTTTCCATCGGCTCTTGGCGACGAAGAAGCGCGCGAATGCGCTCGACTAGAAGACGTTGCGAGAACGGCTTTTTGACGTAGTCGTCAGCGCCCATTCGAAGACCCAGAACTTCGTCGATCTCGTCGTCTTTCGACGTCAGAAAGATAACCGGCATGGACGTCTTCTGACCAAGACGGTGCAGCAGATCCATCCCGTCCATTCTGGGCATCTTGATATCCAGAACCGCCATATCCGGAAGTTTTTTGTTAAACGCGTCCAGTGCGGACTGTCCGTCATTATATGTTTCAACATCAAAACCTTCTGCCTCAAGTGTCATCGACACCGAAGTCAGGATGTTGCGATCGTCATCCACCAGCGCAATTCTCGACATGGAACCGCTCCTTGCTCTTGTTTGTATGCCTGCCTTATTTTTTTGTTCATATTGTACTTTTTGCGTTTGTCGATCAACTGCAAACTGCGAATCAGGCACTTTTCAACCCTAAGGACACGTTAAATAGGGTTAAATCGGACCTAACAAAGGGGCAAAAATTTCCAATAGGCGAAATGGTTGCGCTAACGCCGACAAGTTTGCGCTAACTGCGGTAAACCGCCCTGTACCCATTCGAAAAGCGCATGTTAGAACGACCTCACGAAGATGAATCCTCTTCGCTTCAAAGATAACAGTTCGCGGCAATAGGAGCGCACACCAATGACATCTGGACGGGTAAACCCGCAAAACCGGCTTGAAGATCACGGCATCGCAGAGCTGGGGAATGTCTATTATAACCTTCTGGAGCCCGCGCTGATTGAAGCGGCCCTAAAACGTAACGAAGGCACCTTGGGCAATGGCGGGACATTCCTTGTCAGCACCGGCAAGTTCACCGGCCGCTCGCCCAAAGACAAGCACGTCGTCAACACCCCCGATGTAGCCGATAAAATCTGGTGGGAAAACAACGCGCAAATGTCGCCCGAAGGGTTTGACGCGCTGTACGAAGACATGCTCGAACATATGAAGGGCAAAGAATATTTTGTACAGGACTTGGTCGGGGGCGCTGATCCGGCCTATTCGATCAATGTCCGCATGGTGACTGAACTGGCCTGGCATGGCCTTTTCATCCGTCACATGCTGCGCCGCCCCGACCGCGACGCGCTGGACGATTTCGTTCAGGACTTCACCGTCATCAACTGCCCCACCTTCCAGGCTGATCCTGCCAAGCACGACTGCCGTAGCGAAACCGTCATCGCCATGAACTTCGAGCGCAAGCTGATCCTGATCGGCGGCACCGAGTACGCAGGCGAAAACAAAAAGTCGGTCTTCACGCTGCTAAACTACATGCTGCCAGAAAAAGGCGTGATGCCGATGCACTGTTCGGCCAACCACGCGATCAACAATCCTGTGGATACCGCCGTTTTCTTCGGCCTGTCGGGCACCGGCAAAACCACCCTGTCGGCTGATCCCGAACGCACCCTGATTGGCGACGACGAACACGGCTGGTCGGACCGTGGCACCTTCAACTTCGAAGGCGGCTGCTACGCCAAGACAATCAACCTGTCGGAAGAAGCCGAGCCAGAAATCTACGCAACCACCAAGAAATTCAGCACCGTGATCGAAAACATGGTGTTCGACGAAGAAACGCTTGAGCTGGACTTCGAAGATGACAGCCTGACCGCCAACATGCGCTGCGCCTACCCGCTCGAGTACATCTCGAACGCCAGCGCGGACGCTATGGGCGGTCATCCGAAAAACATCATCATGCTGACCTGCGACGCCTTCGGTGTTCTGCCTCCGATCGCCAAGCTGACACCGGCCCAAGCGATGTATCACTTCCTGTCCGGCTTCACCTCGAAAGTCGCCGGAACCGAGCGCGGTGTAACCGAGCCTGAACCGACCTTCTCGACCTGCTTTGGCGCACCGTTCATGCCCCGCCGTCCCGAAGCCTACGGCAACCTGCTGCGCGAAAAGATTGCCAAGCATGGCGCGACCTGCTGGCTGGTGAACACCGGCTGGACCGGTGGTGCCTACGGAACAGGATCACGCATGCCGATCCGCGCCACCCGCGCACTGCTGCACGCCGCCCTTGACGGATCGCTAGCCGAGGCAAACTTCCGCAAAGACCCGAACTTCGGCTTTATGGTTCCAACATCAGTACCAGACGTTGCCGAGGTTCTACTGGACCCGCGCCGCACATGGGAAGACGCCAACGCCTATGACGCACAGGCCCAGAAACTGGTGCAGATGTTTGCCGACAACTTCGAGCAATATGTTCCTTATATCGACGCAGATGTGAAAGCGGCAGCCATCGGCTGATCTGCCGCAAAGAATGCAATCTGAAACCCCGGCGTCGAGCGTCGGGGTTTTTCTTTACCCAATAAAGCCACGTCGCAGAAGATTAAGCCCTGCCACGAACAGCACAACTAGCGTCGCCCGCTTGAACGCCTGCTGGTCAATCCGGTCATGAATCGCAAAGCCGATGAACAGACCCAGCATCGCCGGTACCACCAGCACAAACGACAGCGGAGCAGTCTCGCGGTTAAAGACCCCCGAGACCGTATGCGCAATCAACAGAACAACCGCCCCAAGGCCATAGATTACCCCCTGAATACGCACCTGATCTTTCTTGTCCGTATTCATCGCCGTCAGATAGGTCACCGTCGGCGGCCCCCATATCCCTGAAAGCCCGCCGATCAGACCTGCCAGTGAACCCACCAACATCTCCGACAGCGGCGTCGGCCTGTCTATTTTTGGCTGCCAACCCCAAAGCTGCATCGCAGCAAATCCGGAAATCAGTACACCCAACACCAAAAGCAGGATCGTCGGCTCGATCAGCGGAACAATCTGAGCGAAGACGACCATAAACACGCCACCGGCACATAGAAACCGCCAGTATTTTCGAACCGAACCAAAGGCCGCGTAAAACCCCTGTCGCAAAGCCTGCCAACCGTTGGTCAACAATGTTGGAACAATCAAAGCAGAAAGCGCGATTTCCGGTGAAATCAAACTACTTACCCCTGAAAGTAGGATCATCGGCATAGCAAACCCAACCACACCTTTCACAATGCCCGCAACAATCGCCACGGCAAAAACGGCAGCAGCCAAAGCGGGATCAGATAAAAAAAGGATGTCAGTCATAAGTCTTTGTAGCAGCCGCGCAGACCAAGCGGCAAGACAATGATGCGCGCAACTATATTAACTAATTTGCCCTTTTTTGCGCATTTATGTTGCGCTGCAACTGCGAACAAACTAAACCACACTCAAACTAATTGGAGAGTATAATGCCGCTCGACAGACAGGACAGCACTATGACGCAAACAGCCATCCTTCCCGACCTTCTTACGTTGACTAAAGCCGCCGTCGCCCCGGCCGAAGCCCTTTTGGATCAGGCAAAATCAGCGGTTCGGGATGCGGTCACAGCAGACGGACGCATCAGCGGCGCCCTTCTGGAAGAGCATCAAGCGGCCGCGCATGGCTTGTCGTGGCTGGCCACATATGTCGAATCCCTGCGTCAGATGCAGAACTGGGCCGAACGCCTGCAAGCCGACGGTAAATTCGGCGAGATCGAGCAGCTGATCCACCAGATCGCCTTTGGCGAATACTTGGCCCAGTTGCGCGGCGGTATCCCTATGTCGCAGGGCGAGATCATTCGATTGAACGACATCGGCGTCGATGCCGCTGGATTGAACACACCGGAAATCGACACGCTTGCCGCCAAGGCCAACAATCAGACCGCGCGCCTACGTCTTGTCGAGCTGATGCAAGAGCAATCCGCCAACGCCACTTTCGGCGCCAGCGGTCTGGACGAAGAGCTTGAAATGATCCGCGATCAGTTCCGCCGCTTCGCCGTTGAAAAGGTCGAGCCGTTTGCCCACGAATGGCACCTGAATGATGAGTTGATCCCGATGGAGATCATCGAGGAACTGGCCGAAATGGGCGTTTTCGGCCTGACCATTCCAGAAGAACACGGCGGTTTCGGCCTATCAAAAGCGTCTATGGTTGTGGTCTCGGAAGAGCTTTCTCGCGGATACATCGGTGTCGGATCACTGGGCACCCGCTCGGAAATCGCAGCCGAGTTGATCATCGCTGGCGGCACGGACGAGCAGAAAGCCAACTGGTTGCCGAAAATCTCCAGCGCTGAAATCCTGCCAACAGCCGTCTTCACCGAACCTAACACCGGCTCCGACCTTGGCAGCCTGCGCACCCGCGCCGTCAAAGACGAGAACGGCGATTACAAAGTGACCGGCAACAAGACATGGATCACCCACGCCGCGCGCACCCATGTGATGACCCTTTTGGCGCGCACCGACCCCAACACAACCGACTATCGCGGTCTGTCGATGTTCCTGGCCGAAAAGACCCCTGGCACCGACGAAGCCCCCTTCCCCACCGAAGGGATGACCGGCGGCGAAATCGAAGTGCTGGGTTACCGCGGTATGAAAGAATACGAGCTTGGCTTTGATAACTTCCACGTCAAAGGGGAAAACCTGCTGGGCGGCGAAGAGGGCAAAGGCTTTAAGCAACTGATGGAGACTTTCGAATCCGCCCGCATCCAAACAGCGGCCCGCGCAATTGGTGTGGCCCAGTCTGCTTTAGACGTAGCGATGCAATACGCCCAAGACCGCAAGCAGTTCGGCAAGTCCCTGATCAACTTCCCCCGCGTTGCCAACAAACTGGCGATGATGGCGGTCGAGATCATGATCGCGCGTCAGCTCACCTATTTCAGCGCATGGGAAAAAGACCACGGCCACCGCTGCGATCTTGAGGCCGGTATGGCCAAACTTCTGGGTGCTCGCGTAGCGTGGGCCGCAGCCGATAACGGTCTGCAAATCCACGGCGGCAACGGCTTTGCACTGGAATACAAGATCAGCCGCATCCTGTGTGATGCCCGCATCCTGAACATCTTCGAAGGTGCCGCAGAAATTCAGGCACAGGTCATCGCGCGGCGTCTGCTGGGTTAAGCGACACTAAGACGCCTCCTTTTGGCGACAGAAATATAGTATACTCTCCTTAGGGTTACGCGCAGTAAGGAGGGTACTATGTCTGATTCAAAAAAGCGTGACATCATTCGCGAAAGGATGACCGATGCAGCGACCGGTGCGGCAGTCGGTGCTGCAATGGGAGCCGCCTATGGCTCGGCTGGCGGCCCAGCGGGTGCTGCGGCGGGCGGTGTAGTCGGGGGCGGAATTGGTGTTGCCGCAGGAGGCGTCTATCAACCTGTGAAAGACGCAGTTGAAGCCCACAACGAGTGGATAAAAGAGGAAGAATACGCCTCTCAAGCTGAAGAAGAAGCCCGCGAAGCTCAAGCAAAGCTACAAGAGAAAAAAGACCAGCGCCAACAAGCGTCGCTACATCCTCAGCCGAAGCCGACGCGCCCGTTGCGCTAGGGTCTAACCCCAGTCCCGGCCAAGCAGTTTTGCTTCCTGAAGCAAAGCCGCCAAAACCGGAGTGTAAGGCTCGCGGTGCGGTGCGATAAGCCCGACGCGGTGACTGGCGTCGGGCTTTTTGATGGGCGTTGCGTGCAATTCGCCATTCGTCAGATAGATCTCGGCGGCCTTGATCGGCAGGATCGTGGCCCACCCGCCGCTTAAAACGTGACTGATCAGAACCGTTATCGTGTTCGCCTCGACCCCCGGCAGCGTTTGCACTCCGGCCTCGGACAAGTGCTTGTTAATAATCCGGCGGTTCAACATATCAGGCGTTAACAAGCATAGCGGAAACGCATCCAGTTCCGCCCATGTCACCGAAGTCTTGCAAATCGGCTCGGAAGTGACCAGCACATAGTTTTCCGAATAAAGCGGCTCAGTCACCACTCGCCCCAAAGGCTCATCGTCCAGATAAGACACGCCAGCATCAATCTCGAGGTTGTCCATCATCTCAAGGATCTGCGCAGAACTGCGAGACAGCACCGATAAACGCACATTCGGATGACGTTTGATAAACCGTGCCGTCAGATGAGACACGGCTGTCAAAGCTGTCGGGATCACGGCCATTCGCAGATTGCCTGAAAGCCCTTGGCGCGCCTGCCGCATTTCCTCTTTCATCGCACGTGCGTCCGCCACGATCTGGCGCGCCCATTCCTGAACGCGTTGCCCTTCGGGGGTCAGCCCCCGAAACCGCGACCCGCGCCACACGAGCATCACGCCCAACTGTTCCTCAAGCTGCTTGATCGCCGCCGAAAGGGTTGGTTGCGTCACGCCGATTTCTTCTGCCGCCTTGCCAAAGTGCTGCGTCTTGGCCAATGCCAGAAACATCTCAAGCTTGTCGATCATCCTCTGGCCCTTTTTCTAAGTACATCCATCAACCGGTCTCGCGCATCCGGCAGGGGCTTGCCCACCTGCTCGCCCGCCAATCGGTGCCGCAAGAAATACCCTGTCGTGGCCAAAGCCTCCAGCACTTCTGCATCCGATAAATCCCCATGGCCGATCATGCAGGGCAAAAGCGGCAGTAACCTGTCCGCCCATTCCCCTGCACCGGCGGCAGCCACGGCCCGCCCTGTGCGTGGGGACACATAAACCAATCCTTCGGTCGCACCAGTCGCGGCACAACGATCCAGCTCTAGCCCAAATCCCAATTCCGCAAGCAAGGCCATCTCCCAGCGCAGATA
>Ga0181601_10002468_pt1 | contig 15801 bp, 15 predicted proteins | sample 041ome_8_FD_133020 | JGI IMG/M metagenome (GOLD analysis project Ga0181601, IMG submission 133020) | Coastal salt marsh microbial communities from the Groves Creek Marsh, Skidaway Island, Georgia - 041407BS metaG (megahit assembly) | ecosystem: Environmental > Aquatic > Marine > Intertidal zone...
ATAAAAGCATTGACCGCGATTGCAGCGCTGCTGATCTCGGCCCCGGCACTTGTGTCGGCCGATGAAACAGCCGAGCTGGTGATCAATGGTTCAGAAACAATGGTAACCCGCACGGTTGCGCCGGATCATCTTGATGGGGCACTGACCGAAATCATGTCTGGTTGGGTTTTCCGCGATGATGAAACACAACATATGCAAATGGACGACTTCGACAACCCAGGAATGATCTTCGTCGATCAGGCCATGGACGACTGGGACAAAGTCGAGGGTACCGCGGAGAAATCCTGCGCATCCTGCCACGGCGATGTCGAAGAAAGTATGAAAGGTGTGCGCGCTGAATACCCCAAGTGGAACGAAGCAGCAGGCGAGGTGCGCACGATGGCGCATCAGATTAACGACTGCCGTGTGAACCAGATGGGGGCCGAGAAGCTGGGTTACACCAGTTCGCAAATGGCCCGTATGGAGGCACTGATCTCTATGCAGTCGCGTGGTATGCCAGTTAATGTCGCCATTGACGGACCTGCTGCCGAAATGTGGGAAAAAGGCAAAGAGATGTTCTACGCCCGCACCGGTCAACTTGATCTGTCCTGTGCGTCCTGCCATGAGTTAAACTATGGAAATCGCATCCGTTCTGACCATCTTTCACAAGGCCAGATCAACGGTTTCCCAGTTTACCGCCTGAAAAACGCCAAGCTGACAACGCCCCATGGACGTTTCAAAGGCTGCGTACGAGATACACGCGCAGAGACTTACAGCCCCGGTGGTGAAGATTTCATCGCACTTGAGCTGTATGTAGCATCTCGTGGTAACGGATTGTCCGTCGAAGGCGTATCTGTCCGTAACTAATACATAAAATTGAGGCCCGCGCTTGGAATAATTTCAAGCGCGGGCTTTAAACATCCAAACAAATGCATAAATGCGAATTTGTGCACAAATAATCGGAAAGGCTCCGCTACATGATTTCCCGTCGCGATTTCCTCCAGACTAGTATGGCTGCATCCGCCATTGTAGGTGGTTCTGGTTTTGGTAACTGGGCTGCTCTGGCTGCAAAGCAGAGCCTAACTCAGGATCAGTTGCTTCAGTTTGACACGTTCGGCAATGTATCTTTGATCCACGTGACGGATATTCATGCCCAGCTTAAGCCGATTTACTTCCGTGAGCCGGAAATCAATCTTGGTGTTGGCCCGGCGAAAGGGCAGATGCCCCATATTACTGGCGCCGACTTCCGCCGCGCATACGGCATTGCAGACGGATCTCCATCTCATTATGCGCTGACATACAACGACTTCACCGCCATGGCTCAAACCTACGGAAAAGTTGGTGGCCTTGACCGTGTTTCAACAGTGATCAATTCGATCCGTGCAGATCGTCCCGACGCTCTCCTCCTCGACGGCGGCGATACATGGCACGGATCGTATACCTGTTATCATACCGAAGCTCAGGATATGGTCAACGTCATGAACGCGCTGAAGCCCGATGCGATGACCTTCCACTGGGAGTTTACTCTGGGCTCTGACCGCGTGAATGAGTTGGTCGAAGGGCTTCCTTTCGCAGCTTTGGGACAAAACATTTTCGATGCGGAATGGGATGAACCGGCTGAACTGTTCAAGCCATACAAGTTCTTCGAGCGTGGCGGTGCAAATATTGCCGTCATCGGTCAAGCCTTCCCTTACATGCCAATCGCAAACCCAGGTTGGATGTTCCCTGAGTATTCGTTCGGTATTCGTGACCAGCGTATGCAGGAAATGGTCGACGAAGTTCGCTCGATGGGCGCAGATTTGGTTGTCGTTCTGTCTCACAACGGTTTCGATGTGGACAAGCAAATGGCCAGCCGCGTTTCAGGGATTGATGTTATTCTGTCGGGGCATACCCATGACGCGCTGCCTGAACCTGTTCAGGTCGGTCAAACTTTCATTATCGCCTCTGGCTCGAATGGTAAGTTTGTAAGCCGCATCGATCTTGACGTCCGAGACGGACGTATGATGGGTCTGCGTCACAAACTGATCCCGATCTTTTCGGATGTAATCACACCTGATGCGGCGATCACACGTCTGATTGATGAACAGCGCGCACCTTATGAAGCAGACCTGACCAAAGTAATTGGCCAGGCAGACGGGCTTCTTTATCGCCGCGGCAACTTCAATGGCTCTTGGGATGATCTGATTTGCCAAGCTCTGATTGAAGAGCGTGATGCAGATATCTCGATGTCGCCAGGCGTGCGTTGGGGTCCATCGATCTTACCGGGACAAGATATCACGCGTGAAGACATTTGGAACGTCACATCAATGACTTATCCGAATGCGTACCGCACCGAGATGACGGGTGAATTCATCCATGTGATCATGGAAGACGTGGCCGACAACTTGTTCAATGTGGACCCCTATTACCAGCAGGGTGGCGACATGGTTCGCGTTGGCGGTATGGGCTACAAAATTGACGTCAGCAAAAAGCAGGGCGAGCGTATCAGCGAAATGACCTTGCTGAAAACCGGCGAAAAGATTGATCCGTCCAAGACATACACGGTAGCAGGATGGGCATCGGTCAACGAAGGCACAGAAGGTCCGGCAATTTGGGATGTTGTTGAGTCTTACATCACTCGCAAAGGTGTCGTTGAAGTAAAAGAGAATACCAGCGTGACTGTCACAGGCGCGTAATGGTTTGAGGGCTTTTGGTTCCTCTCTGAGAGCCCTTTTTTGTTTAAGTTGCCTGTATGGCAGAAACTAAGGAGTCAGATATGTCTGATAGCTTCAAGGGGCCTTTGGCTTCTCGTCGTCAGTTCCTTGCGGGTGCGGCTACGGCTGGGGTGGGCGCATTGGCCGCCGGTTCAGCAAAAGCAGCCGGCGATCCGCTGATCACTGAAGTTCAGGAATGGGCGTCAGGGTTAGGGGACGGTGTTGATGCAACGCCCTATGGTATGCCGATCCGCTTTGAAACCGACGCGGTGCGCCGCAATGTGCCGTGGTTGACTGCGGATCCGATCAGCTCGATCAACTTTACGCCGATTCATGCGCTAGATGGAACGATTACGCCACAGGGTTGTGCGTTCGAACGCCACCACTCGGGTGCGATCGAATTGCGCAAGCAGGACTACCGTTTGATGATCAATGGCCTCGTCGATGCGCCTTTGGTTTTCACATACGAAGATCTTGAGCGGTTCCCACGTGAAAACCACGTGTATTTCTGCGAATGTGCGGCGAATACAGGTATGGAGTGGGCGGGCGCGCAGTTGAACGGTGCTCAGTTCACGCACGGCATGATCCACAACATGGAATATACCGGTGTTCCTTTGCGCACCCTGTTGCAGGAAGCCGGACTGGACGCTGCCGGAGACCTGAAGGACAAGTGGGTGTACGTTGAAGGTGCAGATGCATCGTCGAATGGTCGCTCAATCCCAATGGAGAAAGCGCTGGACGACGTTCTGGTTGCTTTCAAAGCCAACGGTGAGGCCCTACGTAAAGAGCATGGTTATCCCGTTCGCCTGGTCGTTCCGGGTTGGGAAGGCAATATGTGGGTCAAATGGCTTCGTCGCGTTGAAGTCACGGACAAACCTGTTGAGAGCCGCGAAGAAACATCGAAGTACACAGATACGCTCGCCGACGGCACCAGCCGCAAGTGGACATGGGTTATGGATGCAAAATCCATCGTGACCAGCCCTAGCCCGCAAGCTCCTATCAAGCATGGAACTGGCCCGCTTGTAATCACAGGACTTGCATGGTCAGGCCGTGGTGCGATCAAACGGGTCGATGTGACGCTCGATGGCGGCAAAAACTGGCAGGAAGCCCGATTGGCAGCCCCAGGGGAGTCAATGGCGCTGACACGTTTCTATCTTGATATCGATTGGGACGGGTCTGAGATGCTACTTCAAAGCCGTGCCATCGACGAAACCGGATATATCCAACCTACCAAAGAACAGTTGCGTGAAGTTCGCGGCGAAAACTCGATTTACCACAACAACTGTATCCAGACCTGGTGGGTGAAACCAAACGGAGAGGCCGAAAATGTTGAAATCTCTTAATCTTTTCGCCGCTGCTGGCCTTGGAACTGCGGCGATCCTAACCGTTGCCGTCAATTTCGCTGATCGTAATGTCAGCACTTTTGGCGGAGAGCCAATCTATCTAGCCGACGGTTCCTCGAACGTGGAATCACTTCTGATTGCGGCTGCGAATGCATCGCCTGAACATGCGGGTGTTTTTGGTTTGGGTCGCATTGCCCTTCCTGAAGAGATTGCCGCGTGGGATTTGGATGTCTCGCCGGACGGCACTGGTTTGCCGGTTGGTTCAGGCTCTGTTGAGGACGGGGAAAATCTGTTCTCGGACTATTGCGCGGTCTGTCACGGTGAGTTTGCAGAAGGTGTAGGAAACTGGCCAAAGCTTTCAGGTGGTGATGGCACGCTCGCTGATGAAGACCCCCTGAAAACGGTCGGTTCTTACTGGCCCCACCTATCTACAGGTTTTGACTATGTTCGTAGATCAATGCCCTTTGGCAACGCACAAAGCCTGTCGGATGACGAGGTTTATGCAATTGTCGCATACATCCTTTATTCAAACTATTTGGTGGAGGACGATTTCGTTCTAAGCAACGAAAACTTCTTTGATGTAGAAATGCCGAATGCCGAGGGTTTCATCATCGATGATCGTCCGGAAACCGAATATTCGCAGTGGTCGATTTATACCAACGAACCTTGCATGAGCGATTGTAAGGACGAAGTGAAAATCACCATGCGGGCAGCGGTTCTGGACGTCACACCGGAAGAAACCAAAGCACGCAAAATTCAGGAAATGGTTGACCAGACCAATCCGCGCAATTCATCTGCATCGCAGATTGAAGCGGCTCCCACGGCTGTTGAATCCGTTGCTATTGAGACGACTGAAGCAACCGCGCCGGTTGTCTCGGCTTCATCAATCGACGCGGACCTTGCTGCAGCAGGCGAGAAAGTCTTTAAAAAATGTAAGGCTTGTCACCAAGTTGGAGAAGGCGCAGTGAACCGCTCTGGACCTCAGTTGAATGGTCTTGTTGGTCGTTCCATTGGTGGTGTTGACGGGTTTAAATACTCTGGCACGCTGGCCGGTATGGGCGCTGAAGGCAAGGTTTGGACTGAAGAAGAACTTGCGGCATTCCTTGCTAATCCAAAAGGCTACGCAAAGGGCACCAAAATGTCTTTTGCAGGGCTGAAAAAGGAAAGCGATGTTGCTGCAGTTATCGAGTATCTGAAGTCAGAAGGTCAGTAACTCATACGCTTGAACAAATAATAGGGCGGCCTTATAGCCGCCCTTTTTTGCATTTATAGCGATAATGCGACGCCGATATTAACGAATATTTTATGCATTCCTCCGCGTCACAGAGATTTCACTGAAATTGTCACTGAAAAGCCGACCGCCCCTTGCAGCCCCCCCATGGCAACACTAAGACTCTTGAGAAGAGTTTTTTATTCAGACAGGCAGGTCATAAATGCGCGATCCAATCGATACCTACATGAATACCCTCGTTCCGATGGTTGTTGAGCAAACCAGCCGAGGAGAACGTGCATATGATATTTTCTCGCGACTTCTGAAAGAGCGCATCATTTTCGTCAATGGCCCAGTTCATGATGGAATGTCTTCGCTGATCGTGGCGCAGCTACTTCATCTTGAAGCTGAAAACCCGAAAAAAGAAATCAGCATGTACATAAACAGCCCAGGCGGCGTTGTGACATCTGGCCTGTCAATCTATGACACGATGCAATACATTCGTCCGAAGGTATCGACTTTGGTCATCGGTCAGGCCGCTTCGATGGGGTCGCTGCTCTTGACCGCTGGTGAGCAGGGCATGCGGTATTCATTGCCCAACAGCCGTATCATGGTGCACCAGCCTTCGGGTGGTTATCAGGGGCAGGCGACGGACATCATGATCCATGCTGAAGAAACTCTGAAATTGAAGCGCCGCTTGAATGAGATTTACGTCAAACATACTGGGCGCAAGCTTGAAGACGTGGAAGCTGCGCTTGAGCGTGACAATTTCATGTCGCCGGAAGATGCCAAAGAATGGGGTCTGATCGACGAAATTGTCGAGTCACGCAGCAAGGGCGGCGACGAAGAATAATCGCGATGGCCCGCGAGAAATCGCGGGCACTTTCGCATTGTAGAGCGTTCATTCCTGCCTTAGGCTGATAGGACAGGGCAAGACGCCAAAAGTTATCTGGGACGAAGCGGGCATCGCCCGAAAGGAAGTGACATGGCTAACTCAACCGGAGACAGCAAAAACACACTTTATTGCAGCTTCTGTGGCAAGAGCCAGCATGAGGTGCGCAAGCTGATTGCGGGTCCAACCGTGTTCATCTGTGATGAATGTGTTGAGTTGTGCATGGATATCATCCGTGAAGAAACCAAGTCTTCGGGTCTAAAATCCAAAGACGGCGTGCCTACTCCGAAAGAGATTTGCGAAGTTCTGGACGATTATGTGATCGGGCAGGCGACTGCCAAAAAGGTCCTGTCAGTGGCAGTGCACAACCACTACAAGCGACTTGAGCATTCACAGAAGTCCGGTGATATCGAACTGGCCAAGTCAAATATTCTTCTGATTGGCCCCACGGGTTGCGGTAAAACTCTTCTTGCCCAGACCTTGGCAAGAATTCTGGATGTTCCCTTTACTATGGCCGATGCCACCACGCTTACTGAAGCGGGCTATGTAGGCGAAGACGTTGAGAACATCATACTAAAGCTGCTTCAAGCCAGTGAATACAACGTCGAGCGAGCTCAGCGGGGCATCGTGTACATCGACGAGGTCGACAAGATCACGCGCAAGTCTGAAAATCCTTCGATCACGCGTGACGTGTCCGGCGAGGGTGTACAGCAGGCGCTTCTGAAGCTGATGGAAGGCACCGTTGCATCGGTGCCGCCACAAGGCGGTCGGAAGCATCCTCAGCAGGAATTTCTTCAGGTCGATACGACCAACATTCTGTTCATCTGCGGTGGTGCATTCGCTGGTCTGGATAAAATCATCGGTCAGCGCGGAAAAGGCTCTGCAATGGGCTTTGGCGCTGATGTGCGTGATAACGATGATCGTGGTGTTGGCGAGCTGTTCAAAGAGCTTGAGCCTGAAGATCTGTTGAAGTTCGGCTTGATCCCCGAATTCGTTGGCCGCCTTCCTGTGATTGCAACGCTCGAAGACCTGGATGAGGATGCGCTTGTCATCATCCTGACGCAGCCGAAGAACGCTTTGATCAAGCAGTATCAGAAACTGTTCGAACTGGAAAACACCGAGCTAAGCTTCACTGACGATGCCCTGAATGCAATCGCCAAGCGCGCGATTGAACGTAAAACAGGTGCGCGCGGTTTGCGATCGATCCTCGAGGACATCCTGTTGGATACGATGTTCGAGCTTCCCGGTATGGATGATGTCAGCGAAGTGGTCGTCAACGAAGAGGTTGTTACCAGCAGCGTCGCACCTTTGATGATCTATGCGGACAGCAAAAAAGAAGGCGCAAGCGCCTGATCAAAGCAGAGGGGGAACACCCCTCGCTTTGCTATTCAAACTCTTCGAAAACTTCGAACTTGCCTTGCAGCACATCGGCAACCTCTGATGCGTCTAAAGACGCCCAGGGTGTGGACTGCTTTTCAATAAAGCCGTGCTGTTCCAGCTGCATCTGGATCGCCGGCATGTCCATTTCGCCGCGTGCCATACGTTTTTTGGTTTTGCCTTGTGGCATCCATGAACGTTTTAGTGACTTGATTGAAACCGGTGGGTTGCCACTGAAGCTGCTAACATGACGCTCGATATGCTCTGTGGCGCCAAAGTGCTGCATTTTCACAATAGCTACCGTCCCCTCTGAATACCCCGCATTTCTGGGTAAAGGCACTCTCCGTCGGTGGTACCACCAAAGCATTCTGGACGGCTTCGATTTCTTGCGACCAGCCACCATCTGGGTCAGGAGGCATTCCAATATGTTCGGCCGATCTTTTGCAGGTCCAAACCAGCCGCGTTGAGACGTCATCGACCTTCTCAAACCCTTAATTGCGCAGAATGTCTTTGCATTCACGCATGCCGTCGACTCCGTAGGCTTCTGGGTGAAACTCAAGCACCACCGCCTTGATGCCGTCCAGATTGGCGTGTCTGAGCAGATCGAGTTCACCACCTTCAATGTCCATCACCAGAATTGTTGGCTTGAACTTCGTGCGCACGTCCTCGAAGTCGCGTGTTTTTACTCTCACCTCAGTCGTATTGCGACCGGATTTCGGAATGAGCGATGATCCAAGGTAACTATTCTGGACGTGAAAGGATACCTCGTGTGGACGGTCGGGGGCTGAAACGAGGACCTCGTTGATCACTGAAATCCGATTCTCAAGATCATTTGCTCGATAGAGGGCGTTGATCGTTGGGATCAGGTTTGGATTGGCCTCAAACGACAGAACCTTTTGTGGTTTTTTATTGTGGGCAGCAACGGCCCCCACGACGCCGATGCCAGCTCCCAATTCCAGAACACGGTCATCTTCCGTTACCGTGGACATGACGCCAAGAATTTCCTGCCCTTCATATCGACCCGCGTTCAGGCGCTCAATTCGACTCTCGTTCAAGAAAGGTGAATTTGGAACTTTCACCCCAAGGCAAGTCGCTACCAACTCCATAATTTTCTGCCCGTGTTTTATTCGTTTCTGAAAGTTTATACGGTAAGTTGTGTTTTCGCCATCGGATTTAGCATCAACTTTGTAGGTGTCTCTGGACCTTCTGTCCGCTGTGAGGCATATAGCAACGAGGTAATCCGGAGATGTCTGATGGGTATCGTAAAAACCATCCTACGTGCTGTAACTTGGTGGCATGGTCAAACGCTGAACACACAACTCTATACATGGCGCAAAGGTGTCAAAGTAGGAGAAGATGAAAGTGGAAACTGCTTCTACACAACACGTGATGGAAAGCGCCGCTGGGTGATCTTCAACGGTGAAGCTGAAGCAAGCCGCGTTAGCCCGGATTGGCATGGCTGGTTACATGGAACTTTTGCGGAAACCCCCAAAGAGAAGCCTCTTGTGCATAAAGCTTGGGAAAAGCCGCATCAGGAAAACCTGACCGGTTCTATGCTTGCTTACGCCCCTGCGGGTTCATTGCGTCAGGCAAATCCGGTCGACCGTCGAGATTACGAGGCTTGGTCGCCCGAATAAAGGCGTCTTCGATGTCTGAAAAACGATCAGAAATATTTGTCGGAGCGGCGGTCCTAACCGTTGCTGCCGCTTTCTTGGTCTATGTTTTCCAATCAACTGGATCAGGTCTTGCAGCAGATAGGTACAGTCTTTCGGCGTCCTTCCGATCCGCCGAGGGCGTCACTGTTGGTACTGATGTTCGGCTCGCCGGTGTTAAAGTTGGTTCTGTAAGCGCAATTGAATTAGATCCGGTGACTTACCGTGCGAAAACCCAGCTGGCTGTACAGTCGGACATTCAAATTCCGGATGACAGCGCAATTATCGTCTCATCTGAGGGACTGCTTGGCGGAAGCTTCATCGAGATTTTGCCTGGCGGATCACCGTTTTACGTTGAAGAGGGCGGAGAGCTTGAGGATACACAAAGCGCGGTCAGTCTGGTGAACCTACTTCTGAAATTCGTCGGTGGTGGGGACTGATGCGGTGCGCTGCTCTCGTCGCCGTTGTCTTAATGGCAACGCCCCTAATCGCACAGGATGCGATTGAGGTTACGCCGCTCGAACCACTCGACCTGGACGCCATAATAGAGGACGTTCTTGAAGAACAACAAAAGGCTATCGTTCGTACAGTAACGTCAGACGGTGTTGTGTTGCGCGGCGTGGACAAGCTAGATGGGACTGTGGAAGAACTGTCCATACCTGCTGGAGTACCCCTTGTTTTCGGTGGTTTATCTTTGACGCTAAAGGAATGTCGCTATCCCGAGGATAACCCAAGTGGAGATGCGTTTGCCTTTTTGACTATTGATGAACAAGGCGTTGAAATTTTTTCTGGCTGGATGATTGGTAGTTCGCCCGCGTTAAATGCTTTAGATCATCAGCGCTACGACGTCTGGGTTCTGCGCTGCAAAACTTCGGACACCGAAGGCGGATAAGCGCGTTTGTAGAACTTCTCTGGCTTGGTGACGGTCTTGTGCAACAGCTCTCGGTAAGCTGTACGGCTAATCTCTATACCACCTAAAGATGCCAGGTGTTCGGTCAAATACTGTGTGTCAAACAGCGCGTAACCGCAGCTTTTCAGGTGTTTTGTTAAGTAGGCAAGAGCAATTTTCGACCCGTTTGTTTGTCTTGAAAACATACTTTCTCCGAAAAAAGCCGAGCCTAAGCTAACACCATAAACACCGCCCAGCAGTTCGCCGTCGCGCCAAACTTCTAATGAATGGGCATGGTCGCGATGAAAAAGTTCGATATAGGCTGCGCGAATTTTTCGGCTTATCCAGGTCTCTTCCCTGTCCGCGCAAGCATCCACGACATCCTCGAATGCAACATCAAGCGTGATTTCGTAGTCCATGCGGGCAATGGCTTTTGCAAGCGATTTGGAAATGTGGAACCCGTCCAACGGCATGATACCACGCGCCTTGGGGTCCATCCAAAGGATGTCCTCGCTGTCTCTGCTTTCTGCCATAGGAAAAACACCAAGCGAATAGGCGTGGATTAATAGTTCGGGCGTCAGATCCATGACGTGACTATTTCTCAGAGCAAAGTTGGTCGCAATATCAAAACGCCACGGAAAACCGCGGCGTTTCTAAACCGATGCTTCAGCCAAATTTTTCTTCCAGCCAGTGCTCCAGCCAGTGAATATTGAAGTCACCCGTCAGGATGTCGTCTTCTTCCAGCAACTGATGGAACAACGGCACAGTTGTGTCGATACCATCTACAATCAGCTCACCAAGTGCTCGCTTTAGTCGCGCCAATGCTTCAGGGCGGTCGCGGCCGTGAACGATCAGTTTGGCAATCAAGCTGTCGTAGTAGGGAGGAATAGAATACCCGTCATACAGCGCCGAATCCATCCGCACGCCCAATCCGCCGGGGGCGTGATATTGGGTGATCTTACCGGGGCAGGGAGAGAAGTTTGGTAGTTTTTCAGCGTTGATGCGCACTTCGATCGCATGACCGTTGATTTTCAGGTCATCTTGCGTAAACGACATTGGCAGACCTGCGGCAACGCGGATCTGCTCGCGTACGAGGTCAACACCGAAGATGCCTTCTGTCACGGGGTGCTCCACCTGAAGGCGTGTGTTCATCTCGATGAAATAGAACTCGCCTTTTTCGTAAAGAAACTCAATCGTACCGGCACCGATGTAGTTGATGTTCGCAACGGCGTCTGCGCAGGTTTTGCCGATTGTCGCACGTTCTTCTTCTGTAATGCATGGCCCCGGGGCTTCTTCAAAGACCTTCTGGTGGCGGCGCTGCAAAGAACAGTCACGTTCGGCCAGATGGACGGCGTTGCCTTTTCCGTCGCCGAAAACCTGAATTTCGATGTGGCGCGGTGTCGTCAGGTATTTCTCGATATAGACTTCGTCGTTACCGAAGTTTGCCTTGCCTTCGGCGCGCGCTGTCAGAAAAGCTCGTTCCATTTCATCGGCATTGTGCGCGACTTTCATCCCTTTGCCGCCGCCGCCAGCAGTGGCTTTGATGATGACAGGATAGCCGAACTCTTCACCAATGCGTTTAGCGTCTTCGACACTCTGCACACCACCGTCAGAGCCCGGAACACAGGGCACCCCAAGAGCTTTCATGGTGTCTTTTGCGGTGATTTTGTCGCCCATCACGCGGATATGGTCTGAGGAGGGGCCAATAAAAGTGATCCCGTGATCTTCCAGAATTTGCACAAAATTAGCGTTTTCAGACAGGAAGCCGTAGCCCGGGTGAACCGCTTGTGCGCCGGTGATTTCACAGGCCGAGATGATTGCCGGAATCGATAGATAGCTCTGCGTACCCGAAGGCGGGCCGATGCAGACCGATTCATCAGCCATCCGTACGTGCATCGCGTCCGTGTCTGCTGTCGAGTGAACAGCGACAGACTTGATGCCCATCTCGCGGCAGGCTCGGATCACGCGTAACGCGATTTCGCCTCGATTTGCGATCAGGATTTTGTCAAACATACCTGATCCTTACTCGATAATAACCAGCGGTGTGCCGAATTCTACAGCTGCACCATCTTCGACCAGAATGCGTTTAACAGTTCCAGACTTAGGAGAAGGGATGTGGTTCATTGTTTTCATCGCTTCGACGATCAACAGCGTGTCGCCTTCGCTGACTTGGCTTCCGACCGATACAAATGCCGGAGCTCCTGGTTCGGCTTGCATATAGATGGTTCCAACCATTGGCGAAGTGACCGCTCCTGGGTGGCTTGCTGGGTCTTCACTAGCTACGACAGCTTCGGTAGCCACGGCAGGTGCCGCCGCCGCCGGAGCCATGGGTGCGGGCGCTGCTGCAACAGCAGCAGCGGCAGCAACCGGTGCGAAGCCTCGGCTGACACGGACGGTCAGACTGTCGTCTTCTCCGTATTCGCGCATGACCTCGATTTCGTTCAGGTCTTTGTCACGAAGTAGTCCTGCAAGCGCCTCGATAAAGGCGACGTCAGCGTCACGAGTGTTATCGGTCATATTTTCCCCTCGACCCTAAACTGCGGTCTTGATCAGTTGTGTTCTGACACATGGTTATAGGGAATAGAAATGCCAGATGAAAGCGTGGTTTTTTGTTTCGGCTGTAACAAAAAAAGGCCGACCCGAAGGTCGGCCAATAAAGAACACACGGAGAGGGGAATTATCCGCGGTTCATTCTGTTTTCTATCAGGTCGTCTAAAACTGACGGATCGGCCAAAGTTGAGGTGTCTCCCAATGCGCCATAGTCGTTCTCGGCAATCTTGCGCAGGATGCGGCGCATGATCTTGCCTGAGCGCGTTTTTGGAAGACCTGGTGCCCACTGGATAAGGTCCGGCGAGGCAATTGGGCCAATCTCAGTGCGGACCCAGTTGCGCAGTTCTTTGCGTAGTTCTTCTGTCGGCTCAGCGCTGTTCATCAAAGTAACGTAGCAGTAGATGCCCTGACCTTTGATCTCATGGGGATACCCGACGACGGCGGCCTCTGCGACTGCAGCGTGTGCTACCAGTGCACTTTCAACTTCCGCTGTGCCCATGCGGTGGCCGGAAACGTTGATCACATCATCGACTCGACCGGTTATCCAATAGTCGCCGTCTTCATCGCGACGGCAACCGTCACCGGCGAAGTAATAGCCGTGGTAATCGTTGAAGTAGGTCTTCTGGAAGCGCTCGTGATCGCCCCAGACGGTACGCATTTGTCCTGGCCAGCTGTCGGCGATACACAGAACGCCTTCAACACCATCGCCTTCAATTACTGAGCCTGATGTCGGATCCAGAACGACCGGTTTGACGCCGAAGAATGGCTTCATTGCTGCACCCGGTTTGGTGGCATGGGCACCTGGCAGGGGTGTCATCATGTGTCCGCCGGTTTCGGTCTGCCACCAAGTATCCACGATTGGGCAGTTTCCTTTACCGACGACATCGTTATACCAGTTCCACGCTTCCGGGTTAATTGGCTCGCCCACTGTGCCAAGAATCCGCAGCGAGGAAAGATCACACTTCTCAACAAATTCTGTTCCCTGTCCCATCAATGCGCGGATCGCAGTGGGGGCGGTGTAGAACTGGTTGACTTTGTGCTTTTCGCAAACCTGCCAGAAACGGCTGGCGTCAGGGTAGGTTGGGGTGCCTTCGAACATCAATGTGGTCGCACCGTTGGCCAGCGGACCGTAGACGATATAGCTATGTCCGGTAACCCAGCCCACGTCTGCCGTGCACCAGTAGATGTCGCCGTCTTTGTAATCAAAGGTGATTTCGTGGGTCATCGACGCCCAAACAAGATAACCGCCTGAGCAGTGCACAACGCCCTTTGGCTGACCGGTTGAACCTGAAGTGTAGAGAATAAATAGTGGGTCCTCTGCGTTCATCACTTCGGGTGCGCACTCGGTCGAGGCTGCTGCACACAAGGCGGTTGCGTCAAAGTCGCGGCCGTCTACCCAAGTGGTTTGTCCGCCGGTGCGTTTTACCACCAAGCATTTCACCGTGTCAGAACAGTGAATCAGCGCCTGGTCTGCATTGGTTTTCAGTGGCGTGTTGCGTCCGCCACGTGGCGCTTCGTCAGCCGTAATGACAACCTTTGCGTCACATCCATTGATCCGCGCGGCCAACGCATCTGGCGAGAACCCGGCGAACACGATCGAGTGGATGGCCCCGATGCGGGCACAAGCCAACATGGCATAGGCCGCTTCTGGTATCATGGGCAGATAGATAATGACGCGATCGCCTTTGCCGACGCCCATGTCCTTAAAGACATTGGCCATGCGGTTTACCTGCTCTGAAAGCTCGCGATAGGAAATGTGCTTTGCGCTGTCTTCCGGATTGTCTGGCTCAAAGATAATCGCTGTCTGATCGCCACGGGTGCCCAGGTGGCGGTCGATACAGTTTGCCGAGACGTTCATTTCGCCGTCATCATACCATTTAATCGAAACTTCGCCAAAGTTGTAATTGACGTCCTTTACTTTGGTAAAAGGCTTGATCCAGTCAATCCGCTTGCCGTGCTCAGCCCAGAAAGCCTCTGGGTCGTTAATTGAAGCGGCATACATTTCGTCGTATTTAGCGGCATCAACGTGCGCATTGGCGGCAAATTCGGCCGACGGCGGATAGGTGGGAGATGTCATGTCAAGTCGTCCAATCGTTAGATCTTAATTGGCCTGCCCTGGGCCGGACAGGCCGGAATTTGGTTAGATAGCAAGATACTCGGCGCGCAGTTCGTCGTTTTCAAGCACTTCTTCGGCGGTGCCGTCAAAGACGATACTTCCGGTGTCGAGAATGACCGCACGATCCGCCAATTGCAGCGCGCGAACGGCGTTTTGCTCAACGATGATCGTCGTGATGCCCTGCTCTTTGATGTGGCGCAGTGTCTTTTCGATTTCATCGACGATCACTGGTGCCAAACCTTCATATGGTTCGTCTAGAAGCAGAACTTTGATGTCGCGACACAGTGCTCGGGCAATCGCGAGCATCTGCTGCTCACCACCCGATAGTGTAACACCTTCCTGTTTGCGGCGTTCTCCTAGACGCGGGAACAGGTCAAAAACACGATCAATTGACCATCCAATTGGAGGTGCAATTTGAGCAAGCTCCAGGTTTTCCTGCACCGTCAACCCAGGAATGATACAACGGTCTTCAGGCACCAGGCCAAGGCCTACACCTGCCGCCTCATATGACGTCATATTGTGCAGTGGCTGGTGGTCTAACCAGATCTCACCACCGCCTACTTGCGGGCTATCCATGCGAGCAATCGAGCGCAGTGTGGTGGTTTTGCCTGCTCCGTTTCGTCCGAGAAGCGCCAGAATCTCGCCTTCATGGACGTTAAAGGTGATTCCTTGAATAATGTAGCTCTCACCGTAGTAGGAATGTAGATCCCAGACAGAAAGAAAAGCTGGTGCAGTTTCCGCCTTGTTGGAGTTCTTTGTAAAATCGGGTCTGACGTTCATATCGTTCCCTCCTTATGCGGCTTCGCCAAGGTACGCTTCTTGTACCTTTGGGTGGCCTTTGATGTTTTCCGGAGTATCTTCCACAAGCGGTGTGCCTTGCGCAAGAACTGTGATCCGTTCCGCCAGCGAGAAGACCTGCAAAAAAGCAGGCCAGTGTTGGGATCGAACCAGAGCAGACGCAGCACTTGGAGGCGACAGAGACTTAAAACGAAGCCCGCTCAAAGAGCGGGCTTCGACTGAAGCTTTGCTTGATTTAGCTAGCGACGGGAACTGCAGTGTCTAACCGGGCTTTCAATGCCGGTGCCATGAGCATTCCAAAT
>Ga0181601_10002475_pt1 | contig 15787 bp, 12 predicted proteins | sample 041ome_8_FD_133020 | JGI IMG/M metagenome (GOLD analysis project Ga0181601, IMG submission 133020) | Coastal salt marsh microbial communities from the Groves Creek Marsh, Skidaway Island, Georgia - 041407BS metaG (megahit assembly) | ecosystem: Environmental > Aquatic > Marine > Intertidal zone...
TGATGGCGAACGCATTACGCCTGATGGCGAAGGCGTCGTTGCTCTCGAGGTGGGCGATTTTGAGGCGTTCGCAATGCCTGATTATGCGAGCGCTGTCATCAGTGATGCTTACAAGAGTTATTTCATAGAAGTCGAGCCAGGGATAAAAATTCATGTGCTGGAAGTCGGTCAGGGGTACCCGGTCTATCTTCAGCACGGCAATCCGACTGCGGGCCTGCTGTATCGCAAGGTCGCTGCATCGCTACCTTTGGATCGCGTCAGGGTCATCATGCCGACCATGGTAGGTCTTGGTTACTCCACTAAGATCCCTGCAAGCGAACACACCCTCGATAACCACATGCGCTGGATGAATCGCGCGCTGACGACCCTCGACCTTACCGAAGCCGTATATGTGGGTCAGGATTGGGGCGGGCCCGTGGGTATGGGCGCCCTGTCCCTGTCACCGGGGATACTAAAAGGCGCCGTCGTGATGAATACCGGATTCAGAGCGCCTCGGGCAGCTATGGACCTCAGTCGTGCGCACGCGCTGGTTAAAACGCCGCTGGTCGGGGAGTTTGTAGTGGAGGCAATGTCCTCGTTTTTCTTCAAGCGTTTGGCCGGTGTGCAGGGTGATCCGACGACAATGCCGCCGGAAGTAATGGATCTTTATCGTCGTCCCCTCGAAGACAGCGGCAATGGCAAGGCGACGCTAGCGCTCATGCGAATGGTCGCAGACGGACCTGAACATGCCAGCTCGCCTGCGCTACGGGATATTGAGCACTACGTTGAGGGATTAGATATTCCGGCAGAGCTGATTTGGGGAATGAACGACCCCATTCTGGCTAGAGGCCTGCCCGTCATGCAGAGCATGTTCCCAGCCGCACCGGTGACCGAGACCGAGGCCGGACATTTTCTGCAGGAGGAGGTGCCCGACGTCATCGCAGCAGCCATCATGCGCATTGTGGATGCCGTGCAGAAAAAGTGAACAAAGTCGTTGCAAGCGCCGTTCGGTGGCTTTGCACATTGGCCTGATTACCCCTCAAGGACGTAAACCGCTACACTCCGCGGCCGCACTGCGGTCAGAGGAACGATCGCGATTGCCAAATGTCCCAGCGGTGCAGCACCGATAATCGGCGGAAGTTGACAGGGTGTAGGGCGCGAAAAGCGCTTGAAAAACGCCACTGTCGGCCCCACTTCAGAGACGATGCAGAAAACGGTTCGTTAAATGACTGACGACAGCAAAACCAATCGGCTCACCCGCCGCCGGCTTATGGGTTCGGCGCTCTTCACTGCTGTGGGGTTGGTGGTCTGCTTTTTAGTCCTCGTGGGTAAGCCTGCAACGCAACCCACTCAATTTCCCGAGCCCCGGCGCCCACTAGTCGATGTCATCGTTGCAGCACCCTCTGATCACAGCATATCGGTGCGAACTCAAGGCACTGTCGAACCGGTTCGGCGGGTCGGATTGGTGGCACAGGTCAGCGGCAAGGTCGAGTCGGTTAGCGACCGGTTTTTGGATGGTCGCTTCTTTTCAGCAGGGGATATTCTGCTGGAGCTCGAAAAAGCTGACTATGAATTCGCTATTGCCAGAGCCCGTGCGCAGGAGGCAGCCGCTGCACAGCGTGTCGCCGAAGAGCGGGGTCGCAACCTTCAGGCGCAGCGAGAATGGCGGGACCTGGGGACGACCGAGGCGAATGATTTGTTTCTGCGCAAACCTCAGCTGCGTGCGGCCGAGGCGTCATTAGCGGCGGCGCAAGCAGATGTTGCGGCGGCTGAGCTTGCATTGCAGCGCACTACAGTGCGTGCCCCCTTCGATGGTCGACTCGAAAAGAAGTCGGTTGATTTGGGCCAGTTTGTTGCTCCCGGTACGGTGCTGGCACAGATCTACGCCACTGACCGTGTTGAGGTGCACCTACCGATTAGTGATTCGCAGTTGGCGCTTCTGGAATTACCTTTGTTTGAGACGGCGGTTGAAACGTATCCAGACGTGACGTTGAGTACCCGTTTTGGCGGCAAGCGCTGGCAGTGGCAGGGCCAGATCGCTCGGGTTGAAGCCAGCATCGACCGTGACAGTCGCGTGACGTTCGCGATCGCCGAGGTAGCTAACCCCTTTAGTCATACGGGCTCTCAGAGACCGCCGTTGACGCCGGGCCTGTTTGTCGAGGCGAGCATTAGTGGTAAGCCTATTCAGCAGTCGGTTGAATTGCCGGCGACTGCCTTGCGGGGCGACAACACGGTGTTACTGGTCAACGAAAACAGTCGGCTGGAGCGTTTCCCCGTCGAGTTGCTCCGCCGTGAACAGGACCTCGTTTGGGTGCGAGGTATTGAAGCGGGCTCTAACGTCGTTGCTGAGCAGAGCAGCTTGCTGGCCGCGGGCGCAGCGATTGAGGTTGCCAGCGTGAGATCCAGTGATGGCTGACAAGCCCGGCTTGTTGGGCTGGTTTATCTCCAATCCTGTCGCTGCCAATCTTTTGATGGTGGTGTTGGTGATTGGCGGCCTTTACAACATTCCCGGGCTCGATAAGCAGTTTTTCCCCACCCCGGTTATCGACCGGGTCAGTATCTCGATGCCTTTCCCGGGAGCGAGTCCTCGAGAGGTCGAAGAGCAGATCTGCGTTCGCATCGAGGAGGCGATCCACGACCTCGACGGCATCAAGGAGATACGCTCGACGGCCTCGGAAGGCATGGGGCGGGTTGTCGTCGAGGCCCTGACTGGCTACCCCACGCAGCGTTTGACCAACGAGATCAAGACGCGCGTGGACGCCATCACTACCTTTCCCACGGATGCCGAGCGCCCAGTGGTCACCGAGCTGATCTATCGCCACTTGCTCGGTATTGTGCAGTTGGCGGGCGACCTCGACGAGTGGGAGCTTAAGGAGCTGGGAGAGACATTACGGGATGACTTGGCACGCCAGCCTTGGATTTCTGTGGTTGATCTGGTTTCACCGCGCCGGTACGAGGTATCGATCAACGTCTCCGAGATTGACCTGCGGCGACACAATCTTGCCTTCGATGACGTGGTTAGGGCGATTCAGTCCGCGTCTCTTAATCTGCCTGCTGGCGCGATTAAGGGCAGCGACGGTGACATTCGCGTGCAAACGCGAGGTCAGGCGTACTACCGAGAGGATTTTGAGCGCATCGTGTTGTTAACGGCGCGGGACGGGACACAGATTTATCTTGGCGAGGTCGCTACCGTTGAAGATGGCTTTGAAGACGTCGACACGGTCAGTAGCTTTGATGGAATGCCAGGTCATGGGTTGTATGCCTACGTCACCACTAACCCCGACGTCGTGCAGTCCTCCCTCGTCATCAATGAGTGGGTGGCGGAGCAAACTCAAAATCTTCCCGAGGGCGCGACGCTGTCGTTTTGGCGAGACGCGGCCGTGCCGTTTAAGGGACGGGTCGAAACGCTGTTGAAAAATGGTATCGGTGGCTTGCTGCTGGTGTTTTTGGTGTTGGTGTTGTTCCTTAGGCCCGCAGTGGCTGTCTGGGTATCGATTGGTATTGCAGTGGCGTTTCTCGGCGGATTCTTCTTGCTGCCATACACCGGTGTCGGACTCAACATGATTTCGCTGTTCGCCTTTCTCTTAGTGCTGGGCATTGTGGTGGACGATGCGATTATTGTCGGCGAGTCCATTCATACCTCCCAGTCTAAGGGAGTGGAGGGAGAAGACGCCGCTTTGTGGGGTGTGAGGGAGGTCTTCAAGCCGGTTCTCTTTGCTGTGATTAGCACCATGGTGTTTTTTGCGCCAATGATGTTCTTGCCCGGTGAGTGGGCGCATGCCGCCAAGGGGATACCCGTAGTTGTCCTGCTGGTGCTCATGTTCTCGTTGGTGGAATGCCTCTGGATTTTGCCCGCGCATCTCTCAAGATTGGGCCCCGAAAAGCCTGCAACGCAGCCGCTACTGAAGCGCCTTGAACAGTGGCGGCACCGCTGCGCTGACTGGCTGGTGACATTTGCGCGAGAGCGTTATCGCCCGTTCCTGCAATGGGCTCTGCAGCACCATCTTTTAGTCGCCGGATTTTTCCTGGTGATGCTGAGCCTGAGCTTGTCGCTCTATGGTGGCGGATGGTTACGCTCGGCGTTTTTCCCCCGCATTAATTCTGACTTTGTCGAAGCAAAAATCACGATGCCGGAGGGCGGGTCGTTCTCGCAGTCAGAGCTGGTGATGCAGAGGGTGCTAGATGCCGCCGAGGCACTGAAGTCAGACTGGAACGAGCGGCCTGAGTACCAGGACAGTCCGGCAATTGGCAGCATTCTTGGACGGGCAGACGAAAACGCCGTGGAGGTGGTGGTCGCAACGGTTTCTGAGGGAGTGGATACCGAGGCCTTCGCTTTGGAGCTACGCGCTGATTCCGGCGCGCTGAGTGAGGCCAAAGAGATCCGCATGGACTACACCATTCGCGATCCCGGTAAGCCCATCAGACTGGTGCTGGCTTCCAGAAAAGTTGAAGAGCTGGAAGCCCTGGCGGCGGATGTTCGCGAAGCGCTGCTCTCTTACCCAGGGGTGTTCGACGTGTCGGACAGTTTCGATAGCCCGCGAGACGAGCTGGTACTTGAGCTGAAGCCGGCGGCCGAAACGCTGGGCATTACGCTCGCCGACGTGGCGCGCCAAGTACGACAAGCCTTTTACGGCGCCGAGGCCCAGCGAATCCCGCGCGGCCGCGAGGATGTGAAGGTCATGGTGCGGTATCCGGAGTCAGAGCGGCTGGCGATTGCCAACCTGAATGACATGTACATTCGTACGCCGGGCGGTGGTGAGGTGCCGTTCGAGGCGGTCGCAGCCTATCGAGTGGAGTCCGGTTATCAGAAATTGGAGCGCCTGGACCGGCTCCGCACGCTGGAAGTAGAGGCTGATGTTGAGGCAAATGGGCCAGCGCCGAGGGCGATTGTGCAGTCGATCTTCCGCGACTATCTGCCGAAATGGCAGCAGCAGTATCCGGACTTATTCGTCAATTTAGATGGCGAGTTGCAGGAAGAGATCGAGTTTCGGGAGGCCACTGTTCGGCTCATGACGCTGGCCATGATGGTGATCTATGCGTTGATGGCGGTGGCATTCAGATCCTATTGGCAGCCAGTGTTGATTTTGACTGCCGTGCCGTTTGGTTTGATGGGTGCCATCTTCGGCCACATGATTCTGGGCTGGCAGGTGAGCATGTTTTCAATCATGGGTGTCACGGCCTGTGCGGGCGTCGTGGTCAACGATAATCTGGTGCTGATAGACCGAATTAACCGGCTGCGTGAACAGGGTGAGGACGTGCTGAGCGCCTTATTGCAGGCCGGTGAGGATCGGTTCCGTCCTATTATCTTGACTTCTTTGACCACCTTTGTGGGCCTGCTGCCCATCATGTCCGAGACCAGCGTTCAGGCTCAGTTCCTGATCCCCATGGTGACGTCGCTGGCTTTTGGAGTGCTCTTTGCAACCGGTGTCACCCTGATCCTCGTCCCCGCCCTGTATTTAATTGCGGAGGACGCCCGGTCACTGCGCCTGAGGTGGTTCGGCGGATCCGATGACCCTACAGAGCTGCCTACTTCTACCAGCTCGCCCTAGTGCCCCAGCGCTGTTCCGATTGAAGCGGATCAAGTTCGGCGGGGGCCCGCGGCGAGGATCGCATCGCTGACGTCAAAGTTGGCGATGTTCTCGAGAAACAGGTGCGCTAGTTCCCTCGCCTGTGTTTCATACGCCTCGTCATCGCCCCAGCCTGCTTTAGGGTCGGCGTACTGTGCGTCGACGCCTGGTATTGTGACGGGGCAATCAAGATTCAGGCTTTCAATGTGCCGAGTCTCAACACCCACCAGAGCACCTTCCTGAGCCGCTTTAACCACCGCACGCGTGACGGGGATCGGGAATCGTGAACCTGTGCCCCCGGGCGCGCCTGATCCTCCGGTCCAGCCAGTGTTAATTAAGTAAACCTGGCTGTCGAAATCTTCGATACGCTTCATAAGCAATTCGGCATAGTCACTTGCCGGCCGCGGCATAAACGGTGCGCCAAAGCAGGTGGAGAAAGTCGGGTTGATGCCCGCAGCGGCGCCCACCTCGGTTGATCCGACGCGCGCCGTGTAGCCAGATAGAAAATGAAATGCTGCGGCTTCCTTTGACAGGATCGAGATCGGGGGCAGTACACCGAATACGTCGCAGGTGAGGAAAATCACGCATTTGGGTTCCCCACCGGCGTTACTGGCAGAGCGCTTCTCAACGTGCTCCAGTGGGTAGCAACACCGGCCGTTCTCAGTGAGCCGGGTGTTGCTGTAATCGGCGTGACCGTTGTCGTCCAGCACCACATTCTCGATGATCGCGCCATTGCGGATGGCATCCCAAATAACGGGCTCGTTCTTGCGACTCAAATCTATGGTTTTAGCGTAGCAGCCGCCTTCAATATTGAAGACAGAGCCCTTTGACCAACCGTGCTCATCGTCACCGATAAGATAGCGCTCGGGATCTGCCGATAGGGTCGTTTTGCCGGTCCCGGACAAGCCGAAGAAAAGCGTCGTGTCACCATCCTCACCAATGTTGGCAGAGCAGTGCATCGGCATCACGTCTTTCTCTGGCAGCAGGAAGTTCTGCACCGAGAACATGGCTTTTTTCATCTCACCCGCGTAGCGCATGCCGGCAATCAGCACTTTACGCTGCCCAAAGTGAATGATGACAGTGGCGTCCGAGTGCGTGCCATCCCGCTCAGGGTCGCAGACAAAATCCGCCACATTCAGAATTTTCCATTCCGGCTTATTGGCGGGGTTGTAGTTTTCCGGCCGGATAAACATATTGCGGCCAAACAGCGACTGCCATGCCGTCGCGGTGGTCACCTTCACGGGAAGGTAATGGTCGCTGTGCTCGCCCACATGCAGGTGTTGCACCCAGGTTTCCGATTGGCTGGCGTGGGACTTCACACGCTCCCACAGCGCGTCGAACCGCTCGGCATCAAAAGGCCGATTCACGCCGCCCCAGTCGATTGCGTCTTCACTCGATGGCTCTCTGACCACAAACCGATCCGCAGGGGAGCGCCCGGTTCGCGCCCCCGTCTCTACCCGCAACGCCCCGGTGTCTGACAACACTCCCTCGCCGCGTGATAGCGCCATATCAATAAGTTCTGAAGAAGATAAGCCGGTAAAAATATCCGGGGTCGAAAGGGCAGGTTCGCTCATGTTGGTTTCCGTGCTGAGTACTGTATTGCTTGCTAACAAGCATTTTTTCTCATTGCGATGCGTCTCTGGCATCTTCTTTAATTAATGCAACGTTCTCGCTGCACTTTGCGGTGTTAACACTTCCCGGCCAAACCGGTAAGTCGTGCCACACAACTCACATGTCGTCGTGATGTCGCCTTGTTCGGCGAGTATCTCCTCTCGCTCTGACTCGGGGAGCAGGGCGATCGCGTCGGCGCTTCGTTCACGACTACACCGACATTTAAACAAAATGGAGGCCGGTGGGTATACCGTTACGGTTTCGTCTCTATAGAGCTTGAATAACAGCTCTTCAGAGGTTAGTCCCAACAGTTCTTGAGAGCGCACTGTCTCGGTCAACAGGCAAAGTGTATTCCACTGCTCTTTGCGCGCCTCACCCTCTGCCATTTGCTCGGGCAACTGCTGCAACATCAGACCGGCACTCTGTGTGCCATCAGATGCCAACCAAAAACGGGTTCCCAGCTGCTCGCTCTGAGCAAAATAGCGCTCCAGCGACTCCGCTAGCGAGGCCTGCTCCAGGGCGATAATGCCCTGATAGCGCTGCCCTGCCTCTCGCTCGACGGTGAGGGCCAATTGTCCACCGGTCAACAGTGTGATGGGGTCAGCCGTTTCGGCTGCCAGGTCGCCCTGTGCAATGCCGCGAATGTGGCGATCGCTGGAGCACTCGACCATCACGAGCGATACGTCCCGATCACTGCGCGCTTGTAAGATGATGCGTCCCTCGTACTTGAGATTGTTGCTGATCAGCACCGCGGCCGCGGCAAACTCACCGAGCAGGGATTTGAGTGCGTGACTGTAGGTCTGATTGGCCAGCATATCGCCCAGCGCGCCTGTGATGTGAACCGACTCCCCGCGCACATCCGCTTCGTCAAACAGGAAGCGTTGACTGCTGTCAGTGAGTGGGCTCATGGTGTAGCGATATCAGAAGTTGGGGGCGTGTAGGATAGCGGGATTGCCTCGCCACCCCAATTGGATTCTTGAATGTCTGCTATTCGTCTTGACCGGCCTCATCAGCTCGATAAGCCCAGCCGGGTCAGTGCCCTAGAGCAGCTTTGCTTACACTTGCGTGACACCTTAGGGGCAGAGGTTAGTCGCTCCGACTGCACGCTGAGCTTTGAAGGCAAAGGATTTTTCGGTGAGGTGACGATAGGTCCCAACAGCATCGAGGGGGAAGTGAGGCTGGGGCTACTGATGCGCCCTCTTAAAGGGGCGATCAAACGAGAGATCGAAGCAGGACTGGCACAATACCTGGACGGTGCCAGCCTGGGTGAAGATCTTTAGCTGGCGAGCGCCTTGACGCGCGCGTTGAGGCGGCTTTTATGTCGCGCGGCCTTGTTCTTCTTGATGATGCCGCGGTTCGCCATACGATCGATGACCGGCACCGCCGAATCATAGGCCGCTCGGGCGCTGTCAGCGTTGCCAGTCTCAGCCGCCGCAATGACCTGCTTGATTTTGGTGCGAACCAAAGAGCGCAGACTCGCATTGTGCGCTCGACGCTTGTCGTTCTGGCGCGCGCGCTTTCGTGCTTGAGGTGAGTTAGCCAAAGCTGTACTCCATACAATTTGAGATCAGAAAAAGGTCGCGAATCATCCGGGATACGTTGATTCATGTCAACCACGACCCGGCAGTTACCGAGGCTTTTCGGGGGTTTTACCTGTTTCGGGGGTTGTGCCCCATTAATAACCCAGCCAGATCAAAATCCAGCCCAACAAGGCGCAACCCAGAGAGGCCCCCGCTTTGTCGAGGCGAAATAACGCGTATCCATAGCCAACGGGCGGCAATAACAAAGCAAACATGCCCCAGGCATACTCCTCGCGCCATGCGGTAATCAGCAGCAAGATCCAGCTAATCAGCAAAGAGGCTACGCCGAGGGTAATTAAAAATGAACTTGAAGCTTCCATTTGCGGTCTCTGAAAGGTAGGTTGCGCGGCGGTGGGCAGGGTACCAGAAACCCTATAGCAACGGCACAATGCAGGCGTGACCGAGTGCGGGAGCAACATGACAGATTCTCAATCGCCGGAATCCGGTGATCCTTTCGCAGAAATACGGCCCTATTCCAATAGCGATGCACCGACGGTACTAGCCCGACTGGTGCGCGATGCCGAACTGGCCGACATCATTGCGCTGTGGCGATTGCCATGGCTCACCAATGCGTGGCCCGCCCTATCGAGACAGCTGGGCAAGTTGTGGCTTTTTTTAGCGGCGCGACGACTGCAGACGGTTGAGGATCTGCAAAACCTGATAGCGCCTAACCTATCGAAGATGATCAAAAAGACCTCTCAGTTTTCGGTCAGCGGTATCGAGCAACTGGACCTGAAGCATGCAAGGCTCTACCTCAGTAATCACCGTGACATCGTCATGGATCCCGCTTACGCCAATTACGCGCTTCATCGCGCAGGCGCGAGAACACTCGCGATTGCGATCGGCGATAACCTGCTTTCGAAACCCTGGGTCGCCGATCTAATGCGGCTGAACAAGAGCTTTGTCGTGAAGAGGAATGTCAGCGGCCCCCGCGCTTTGCTGGCTGCGACCAAGATTTTGTCACAGTTTATAAGGGATTCGATCAGCCAGGATCGGGACCCGATCTGGATTGCGCACAGAGAGGGGCGAGCGAAGGACGGTCGCGATCTGACCGAACCTGCTGTTGTCAAAATGCTGACACTGTCACGGGAACGGGGCGAGGCACCCGATCAGGTCCTGTCAGGATTGCGTATTGTGCCGCTGACAATCGCTTACGAGCTTGATCCATGTGACGCATTAAAGGCCGCGGAACTGGCCGCGGGTGGTGCCTATGTGAAGTCAGAGTTTGAAGATGTCGCCTCGATTGCCAGAGGCATTACCGGAGAAAAAGGCTGCGTGCATCTGCGATTCGGCGACCCCTTGCCACCCGGACTCGAGGTTGAGGCTGTGGTTGCCGAGCTCGATCGACAGATGGCCGCGCATTACCGTTTGTATCAGACCAATCGGTGGGCGTGGGAGTGGCTTCACGGACAATCGGCGCCAGAGACAGTTTCGTTTGATCAGGGTTCGATCGAAGAGGCCGCTTTCCGCGCTCGTTACGAGTGTGTGCCGGCCGAGCATCGCAATTGGTTCCTAGCCATGTATGCCAACCCCGTAGATCGCCGTTTAGAACTCGACGCTGCGGGTCGCGGTGCATGACATGATTGACGCGGCGTTACAGGACGAGATCCGGACCGCCTACCAACAGCTTACTGATTCACTGAACTTGGTCCCACGTTGGGGGCAGCGGCAAATGATTGCCGAGGTGGCGAACGCCCTCGCCGATGCCGAGGCGGAGACACCCATCGCGGTAGTGGAGGCAGGCACGGGCACGGGAAAAACCATCGCCTATCTGGTTGCTGCACTCCCGGTTGCGCGAGCGAGAGGAAAAAAATTGGTAGTGGCGTCGGCGACTGTGGCGCTGCAGGAGCAGTTACTCCTGCGGGATCTACCAGACGTATCGGCGAACAGCGGTTTGGCATTCAACGCTGTGCTGGCGAAAGGCCGCGGTCGCTATATTTGTTTGCTCAAACTGGACCATCAGCTGTCAGAGCAGGGGGCCGATCCCTTGATCCCGCTCTACCCGGATGAGTTTTCGGCTGCGGACGACGTGGTGGCGGCCCCCATCTTGGAAGACATGATTCAGGCTTTGGCTGACGGAGCATGGGATGGCGACTTGGATGCTTGGCCTGAGCAGTTGTCACCGGGCGTGCGACGCCTGATCACGACTGACCAAAGTCAGTGCACGGGTCGACGTTGTCCCCATGTAGGCCAGTGCGCTTTTTTTCGCGCTCGTGAAGGTCTCGAAGAGGCGGACGTCATTGTCACGAACCATGACCTGGTGCTGTCCGATTTAAGACTGGGCGGGGGTGTCATTCTACCCGCGCCCGAAGACAGCCTGTACGTTTTTGATGAAGGCCATCAGCTTCCCGCCAAATGCCTCAATCATTTTGCACTGCGCTTTCACTCGGGCGGAACACTGCAGGGTTTGCGTGACAGCGAGCGTTGGCTCGCGGCGGCCGGGCCGGGTTGGGTGAATCGCGGTGTGGATGAGCGACTGGTTCCGGCTGTGCTGTCGCTGTTGGCAGATCTGACGCAGCGCGTCGAGGACGTAACGGAAGTGCTCTGGCATCTGCTACCCGAGCCTGAATTCGAGCGAGTAGAGCATCGTTTTCCCCACGGGCGGATACCCCAAAACCTCTCTGAGCAAGCCACAGGTCTGGTCGCACAATGGGATCAGTTGTACCGCGATGCGACGCGCTTGGAAGCCACCCTGGAGAACAGTGGCTCATCTGCCGTTTCGACGGCAAATGGTTCAGTAGAGGCCGCGACAGATCCGGATCTGGATCTCGCCAATGCTCAGGGTTTGGTAGCCCGTGCTGAACAGCAACTGGCAGTTTGGCGCGCTTTTGCGGATGCGCCGGGAGAGAACGATCCTGGGGATGGGTGGGCGCGTTGGTGCCTGCATCGCGGTAACGAACAGTCTGTGGAATGTCAGGCCAGCCCAATCTTACCGGGGGACCTGCTCCACGATGCGCTGTGGCAGCGTGCAGCCGGCGCGGTGATTACCTCCGCGACCTTATCAGCACTCGGCACCTTCGAGCGGTTTCGGGAACGATCTGGTGTGCCGGTGACTGCCCGATGGAAGCAGGTAGCCAGTCCATTCGACACCTCTCGCGCGACGTTTTGTGTGCCGGCGATGTCGTCGGATCCCGGAAATCAGGAAGCTCATACCCGAGAGCTGATTGAGAAACTGCCTGACTTGATCCGCGATGACTTGGGTGTACTGATCCTGTTCACCTCCCGGAGACAGATGGAGTCAGTGATCGAGGGGGTAGACGGGGCGCTCGAGCATCACCTTTTGGTTCAGGATCGAATGAGTAAAAATGCGCTGATTACGGAGCACCGAGCTCACATCGATCGCGGAGAGCCCTCGGCGATTTTTGGGCTGGCGAGCTTTTTCGAGGGTATCGATTTGCCCGGCGAGTACTGCCGGCACGTATTGATAGCCAAGTTGCCCTTTGCAGTGCCCGATGACCCAATTGCTGCCGCTCACTCTGAGCTGTTGGAGGCGCAGGGTCGCGATCCGTTTATGGAGATCAGTGTGCCGGATGCGGCACAGAAGCTGGTTCAGGCGAGTGGCCGTTTATTGCGCACTGAGGAGGATGAGGGTCGCATCACCTTGCTGGATACCCGATTGCTCAGCCGCCGATATGGACGAGCTATATTGGAGACGCTACCCGCCTTTACGTTGGAGCTGGGTTGAGCCAGCGCAAGGATGTCAGCGGGTAGTGCCTGAGAGTGTCAGCCGATCCGCATCTCAGACAGGGGAAGGACGTTGTCGATGGAATTGATATGGAACTGACCGGAGCACGCAATGCCATCGCCGCTCAGCTGATTGATCTTGAAGCTGAGCTACGGCAACTGGACTTATGGTCTGATACGCCTCCCGCCGCTGAGGCGCTTGTCTCTGAGCAGCCTTTTGCAATGGATACTTTGGAATTCGAAGAGTGGCTACAGTTCATCTTCCTGCCCACGATCTACGATGTTCTGGAGGACAGTTCGGCCTTGCCCGCACAATGTGCCATCGCGCCGATGGCAGAGGAGGTCTTGGGTAGGCGCGCGCTGCCTATTGACGCCCTTGTGACTACCCTGAAGTCGCTCGATACACTCATCACTGAGACGGAGTAGTAGTCAGAAACAAAAACCCCGGCCGAAGCCGGGGTTGAAGGAGCTCAGTGCGTCGCTAGCCGTTTAGAATTGGACTCGCTTCGTGAAGCCGCCGTCGACCACAACATTCGCGCCCGTTGTGAATGCGGACCGCGGGCTGGCCAGGAAGGCCACCGTGTCAGCGATTTCGTAATTGTTGCCCATCCTGCCCATCGGAATGCTGGCGACCGTCGCGTCGTAAAAGTCGGTCATGTGAGTCTTGATTTGCTCCCACGCGCCGCCCTCGAAGAAGATGGGTCCGGGGCTGACGGCATTGACTCGAATGCCTGAAGCGGCCAGCGCTTGTGACAAGTTGCTGGAGTAGTTCAGCAGTCCTGCCTTGATCGCGCCATATGGGCTGGGTCCCGCGAAGGCCTCTACCGCTGCAGTGGTGGAGATAATCACAATAGCGCCCGAGCCTGACTTAGACAGGTGCGGTGTGGTCAGTTCGACGCCCCGCCAGGTTGCCAGCATGTCCGCCTCAAAGTTGGCCCGCCATCCAGCCTCGGAGCTGTCCGCACCGCCGGCAGAGACGTTGGGTACAAAAATATCAATGCCGCCCAGCGTGTCGGCGCATTGGTTTACCCAAGACTCCAGAGACGCGGCATCGGTCACGTCTACGACACTGCCGCAGGCTTTGACGCCTTTGGCTGTTAAAGCGGCTACGGTCTCTTCGACTTCACCCTCATTACGGGCGCAAACGCCAATATGACATCCCTCATCTGCCAGCGTTTCAGCGATGGCACGTCCTATGCCCTTGGTTGAACCCGTGATCAGAGCCACTTTATCTTTAAGTTGTAGATCCATTATTTTTCTCCTTGGTTTGATGTCATTCGATACTGATGCGTGGCGTGTCGCTATCGTACAGCGAGGGCTAGGACGGCGAGAGTGCCATGAATTCCTTCAGCGCTTCACCTTTTGAGCAGACCCAACTTTCCAGTGCAGTGATGCGCTTGAAAAAGTGGCCGACGATATACTCATCTGTCGTCGCGATGCCGCCGTGCAGCTGAATTGCTTCTTGGGACACTTTTCTGCCGACCGTGGCTGCTTTGACTTTTGCGGCCCGAGCGAAGCGAGCAGCGTCGTCATGACCGCTATCAGAGGCATTGCAGGCGGCATAAATCAGTGACCGTGTGAGTTCGGTCTGGATCAGCATATTGGACATGCGGTGCTGTAGCGCCTGAAATGAAGCCAAAGGCTGTCCAAACTGTACACGTTGCTTGGTGTAGTCCACGGTGGTGTCGAGTGCGGCCTGGGTTGCGCCTAGCGTCTCGGCACTGCTCAGTGTCATCGCCAGCGCCCGGTAGGCCTCCAGCGCGTCGGTGGCAGGCTGCCCTTGCAGCAGGATGTGGTCAGCGTCGAGCACGAGATCGAATCGGCAGTTCATGCCGCCACGTCCATCATGAGTGGGGAAGCTGTCACACTCAACGCCATCGGCTGTCGTTGGGACAAGCACCCAGGCCAGACCGTCTTCGCTCTGCGCGAGCACCGTCAAATGAGTGGCAGAGGCGCCGGCGCTGATCCAGTGCTTCGCGCCTGAGAGATGCCAACTGCCGTCGGTGTGGGTCAGTGTGGTAGTGGGTGTGAGTCGCGAGGCAGTCTCAGCCTCGTCAATGGCCGCAACCGGTATCAATTGCCCCTCGGCCACTCGCGGTAAAAGGCTTTCTTGTCGCCGGCTGACGCCGATAATGGCGTGCGTTGCAGCCAGTGCGTCGATCAGAGGTTCTGTAACAAGAAACTGACCACACAGTTCGGCCAGTATGGCCATCTCCCGGGTGCCCATTCCTAGCCCCCCAAACTCCTCCGCGACGGGCAGCGCCAGCCAGCCCATTTCCGCAAAAGCCTGCCACTGATTTGGATCGCTATAGATACCCTCGGCAATCCGCTCACGTCGCTGGTTGAAGTCATAGCTGTCTCGCAGATAGCGCTCTGCGGCGTCCTTCAGGAGCGTCTGATCTTCTGTCATCTGTGCTGACACGGTTCAGAGCCCCAGAACGTGTTTGGCGATGATGCCGCGTTGAATTTCGGCGGTGCCGCCGTAAATTGTGGTGGCGCGACTGTTGATGTATTCCGCCATGGTGGTCACGCATTCGGCAGGTGCGGCCGTATCGCCGGTGTAGTCTGGCGCAAGCACCTCACTCTGCCAGGGCATGGCGCTCTGGCCTGCGGCTTCTATCAAGAGTTCGGCGCAGCGCTGGCCCAGTTCCGTGCCCGAGACCTTGACCAGAGAAGATAAAGCGCCGGGGTTGTCCCCCGCAGACAGGCTGCCTTTGATGCGCAGTTCGGTCTGCTCCAATGCCATGACATCGATTTCGGTCTCTGCCACCCGGTAGACGTAAGTCGGATCGTCTGCTGCGCGGCTATTTGGATTCGCTATGGTACGGCGTAACTTGCCCAGCTGTTTTTTCAGCTCGATAGTGAAGTGCTGCCCGCCGCGCTCAAATTCCAGCAAATACTTGGCCACCGTCCAGCCTTGATTCTCCTCGCCCAGCAGGTTGGCAACGGGCACACGGACGTTTTCGAAAAACACCTGGCACTGCTCGACCTCGCCGTCCAGGCTTGGGAAAGGGGCCACCGTGATGCCCGGAGTGGCCATATCGATCAAGAGAAAGCTGATCCCCGCTTGTGGTTTTACGTTCTTGTCGGTCCGCACCAGACAGAAGATCCAGTTGGAGTGATGCGCCATGCTGGTCCAGATCTTGGTGCCATTGACCACGTATTCATCACCATCGCGGTCGGCCGTTGTTTTCAGCGAGGCAAGATCCGATCCAGAGCCCGGCTCGGAATAGCCCTGACACCACACGTCATCACCCGAGATGATGCCAGGGAGAAACTGGGTTTTCTGCGCCTCGGTACCAAAGTGCATCAGCATGGGCCCGAGCATCTGTACGCCCATCATCACCGGGTTCGGCGCATTGGCCA
>Ga0181601_10002476_pt1 | contig 15783 bp, 4 predicted proteins | sample 041ome_8_FD_133020 | JGI IMG/M metagenome (GOLD analysis project Ga0181601, IMG submission 133020) | Coastal salt marsh microbial communities from the Groves Creek Marsh, Skidaway Island, Georgia - 041407BS metaG (megahit assembly) | ecosystem: Environmental > Aquatic > Marine > Intertidal zone...
ATTTTATGGAGTTGAGTGAGGCAGCTGCACGCGTGCAAATATTGCAATAATGGTAAATAAAAATGCTAAATACCGTGTACCAGTACGAGTCCATCTCTATATTATACAACAAGGCTACAAGTCTAATACTCCGAATCACGACACTCACTTTACGTCTAACAATCCCAGTCTTTCTAACACTTTTAATTCTTCATCGTTCAATCCTTGTTCTTTCAAACCGTACTTGAAAGACAAACGCATGTTATGGGCGTCTTCACCATCAGCATAATACGCCTTCTCTGTACCCGTATTTTCGTATCCTAACGTGTCCACGTATAAATGAAGCGCAGCTTTGTTCGAAACGCGAACGTGTAACGAGCAACTTTCTGTTTTGTACGTGGTCATCAACGCGTCGTTCGCGGCAATCATCAACTTTGCGGCTATGCCTAATTTTCTATGCGTTCTGAGAACCGATAAAGAGGTGATGTGTCCTTTAGCTACTTTCGGAGACTCTTCGTCGAGCTTGGCGAGAACGTATCCGACTATTTTCCCTCGATCCTCCGCGACGTGCAAAAGCGTCGGCCACGAAACGGCTTTGTTTATCACGATGAAAAAAGCAGAGTTGGTAAAAGTTCTCGTCAGTAAAACAAAATGTGTTTTGGGGTGATAAAATAGCATACGAATACGCGACTAAAAAGGAGACGCAAAAGAAAATAACTAAATACGAACCATGATAGACGTAGTATTTCATCTGATAGTTCTCTGGAAGACACATGAGATTGCACTGCTGCATGGCAGCAAGATCCTCCACGGTTGCCGGTCGTATGCACACCATGTTGTTTGTTTTTTTTCTATTTTCTTTTCTTCTGGTTGTGTGGTTTCGTGGAACGCCACCCCAAATGAAATAAGTACACCACAACCCACAATTTTACACGCGACGACAAACAAAAAATAAAATAAATAATCAGTTTCCACACAACGCAACGACAACAACGACAAGAGGGAAGACGCGAAGAGGAAAAAGAAAAAAGAAAGCATGTTCTCTTCCTGGTTCGGGGGTAGCGATGAGAGCGCAAGCGGCGATGATTATCAGCTTCAAAACGCGGTAGCGAGAGAGCGACAACGCATCGCGGACGCAAAGTTGATAGACGATGCAAGAGCGCGACTTCAACTGGAAGAGGTGCAGCAGATGAAGAAAAACATATTAGAGTTGGAGAGAGAGTACATAATGTCCGCCAGTGCGGGAGCTTTGAACAAAAGCGTCGCGGCAGCCACGGCAGAAGTTGAAGTTGAAAATGAGAAGTTACGAGAGGAAATCGAGAGCTTAACGGAAAAGAAACCCGAGCCGATTGTTTTGAACGTAAAGGAAATGCACGAAGAGCTGTCGTCTTGGAAAACGAAAGCGAAAAAGTTAGAAAAGGAACTGAAATCGAGAACAGAAGAATACGAGATAGCCGTGGAGGAAGCAAGCAGAGTCGCAGAAATGTGGAAACAGCGAACTTTCGACGTGTGCGAGCCGCTCGCGGTCATCGACGATGGCGAGTTTCGAGACGCTGTAGAAGAAGCGGAGGAGCTTGGCATCTCAGAAGATAACAACGAGAAAGAAACGACAGCACAAAAATTGCAAGAAATGTCGGACAAAAGAATCGCTCGCGCCATAGAGCGTGCCACGGAGAGGTTGTACGAGATTGTTCAAAAGCAAAACGAAGCGAATGAGTTTATCGAAAGTCTAAAAAGTACAATCGAACACATGAAACGTGAAGCCGATCAACACAATGAAGATGTGCAGAAAACACTGGTGAAAACACTGGGCGCTGTGCAAAAGAGTAACGCTGAGCTATCGAAAGACTTGAAGACTCGGAACGAAGAGTTGAGCGAAGCGAATAGAAATTTGCAGATAATGAGATCTGCTCTTGCCGGACAAGATGAGAAAGCACAACGAAGAATCACGCAGCTGCAAAAAGATCTCTTGAAAGAACAACAGAAAAAGCAGAGCGAACACGCGGGCACGCCTTCCGCATCCGTGATACTAGAGACGGGTGATGAGGAAGTTCAAAATTTGTCATTCGAGCTCTCTAAAGCGACCGCGAAGCTTCGAGCAGCGGAGACGAAAATTAAAGCTTTAGAAGAAGATTTGGATCTCGCCAGGGAGCAGAGGGAAAATCTAATTGCGCAGGCGAGACAAGGAAACGCAGGAGAAGCCACTGTGTCATCTCCAAAAGCATCTGAATCGAAGCAATTAACAATGTTGAGAGCCGAGAGAGCGCGTTTGACTCGAGAACTATCCGAAGCTAAAGCACTGTTAAGCAATCAGAATCAACAGAATCAATTGCCTGTTGGAAATTCAACGTCAATGATCAATACTGCGGTGTCGCGAGCTTCTGCTGCCGTTGGAGGCACAGATTCGGATCGGAAAGTGATGGCCCAACTTCGGGTTGCTCTGAGGAAATCAGAAACTGAAGCGAATGACTACAAACGCAGACTGGAAATTGCGGAAAGAAGATCAGCTTCACTAATGCAAACTATAGCAAGCGATCGAAGATGATAGTTTCGTTGTATTAGTAGGGGGATTATAGGATTAAAAATAGGAATCGCTTTCAAGTTAAAACACTGTTACGTATTTGTTTTGCGCTCAATTTTCCTCTTTTGTAACTCCTTCTGATGCGCCAGCAAACATGACAAGCTTTCTGAAAATGGATCTATCGAGACTCCAAATTACAGCCCCAACATCGGATGAGCAAATTACCGAAGCTGCGCGTGGACAATCGTGCAATAATCCGAGCTCACCAAAACACGTTCCTGGTTTGACTACATTGACTTTCTGAGCGCCTTCCACTTCAGAAACCGTCTTGTAGACTTCGCACTCGCCTTGCTCCAAAATATACAAGCAGTTGGCTGTACCTCCTTGATTAATGATCGTATCGCCTTTTTTGAAACCGCGCTCTTTCCTTAAATTACTGATGAGCTCTTTTTTAATTTGGAGGGATAAGCGAGACATGAGTGGAGATGCAGAGATGATTTTCAAAAGAGCTTCTCGTTCCATTTCTGTAGCAGCAACGCCTTCGTTTTTTGCTTCCTTTCCTGTAAAACTATCCTCCATAGGTTTACCGTTCGAAGTGTCTTTCTCGTCACCAAGTGTTTTTGAACTCTCGATGGACTCGCTTTCCTTCATTTGCATGAGTAATTGACTTTGGTCAATACATTCCGCCGAAACTGACTGACGGCGACGAAATGCTGGACGCTCAGATGATTGACTATCATTTAATGCCAACGACGGTGATGATTGCAAGTCACCCACAGTATCCGTAATTTCGTGATCGTCTTCGCTACTCTCTTCGGAACTTTCATCAGATCTCTTGTCCTCTTCTTCAACCTCCTCTTTAGCCTCCTCTTGTTCATTCGCTTCATCCTGGTATCCTTCCTCGTCCTCAATGTGGGCCGGAGCCTGCCGTGCGACGCTTTCACTCTCCCTCTCATTGCTTCCCGCCGCTGCGATATCAAATGTTTGCTCCGCGCTTTCTGCACCATTAACGTTACTGTTGCGAAGTATTCGAATCGTGTTCGAAAGAACTTCGAGTGGATCTTGTTGTGACTTTGCGTTCTCGACTAGTGCATCCGAGAGGAGAGCGAAAAGGTGAGATACCCCCAAAGTTTCGTTCAAATATGAACTCGCGTATTCATCGTAATGTTTGACTGTGACTTTAGATTTCACTCCATCGTCTTCGCCGCTTTCTTCGTTATCATCGTCTCCTCCTTTCCCTTCTTGATCTTCTTTTCTGTGTTCGTCGCTCTCCTCCACCGTCTTCGTCTCATCGTTTTCGTCGTTGATATTGTCGTTATTAGAACAGAGTTTTCGGATATATTCGCGGACGTTGTTTGGTCTCTCGCTTAGCGTCGCAGATAACATCCGAGTGAACAAATCATCGATTTTGTGCGTACGAATGTATGCGTCGATGCTTTCGATGTGCGCTCTGTCTTCCATCTTTGGATTATGCCGCGCGCGATTCGAAATAATGAAGAGAAAAGTCAAACAAAGCAGAAGAAGAAGAAGAAGAACAGTGGTTCTCGTTCGTTCGTTCGGGGGAGGAATGGGTTATTTTTAGCGATTGGTCAAAAATACGACCGGGACGAGGGGAAAAGCTTGGAAAAAATTAAAAGAGAGAGCCCTCCCACCACCACCACCCCCAACGATACGCACGACTTGTTGGGAGATGTACCCTTGAAACACCTAAAAATATTGGAAGATAAAAAAGAAACGCGAAGACGCGCGCGATGTCCGCCATGCGCATAGAGGAGGAAGAACGAGAAGATGCTAAGAAACTGCATCGCGAAGCTCCGGATGGAGCCCCGTATTCTCAACCAGTAGAAAGAAAGAAGAAGGAGGAAAAGGAGGAGGAGGAAGACAAAAAAAAGACGGGGCACGGAAACCAAGCAGCGCAAACGAACGCGCGACGCTTGATTGACTGTCTCGTGGAGTGGTCGGATGTGATATCCTCTTTCATCAAGCGCGATCTCGATATTACGATTAACGACGATGGGAGCAGTATTCATAGCATTAGTGGGAGTAGTGGTGAAATATCACAGACGGCAGCAGCAGCGATGACGACGACGACGACGACGGGCCCGCTTCGCGAAATAGAAAGGTGGAAAGAACGAAACGTAGAAAGACACACACTTTTCGAACAGCTGACTTGCCAAGAGATGAAAAAAACAGAGCAAAGCTTAGAAGATTCAATACAATCTGCGATAATAGAAGACCCGGAGCAGCGATCAAAAGCACATCAGACGCTCAATAAGTTCCGATATTTGCGTGAAAACCTTGACGCTTTGTGCGCTCAATCCGAGGAAAACGTGAAATTCCTCGCTACGTTAGAAGGGCATTTTGTGACCATCTCCCGCGGGTCCTTCAAACGTATCGCGAATTGCCTAGAGCCGACGCTTGAAGCACTTAGATTAGTTTGGATAATTTCGCGTTATTACTCTAACGATGACCGAATGGGGCAGCTCATGGGTCGAATAGCGGACGAATTATCACTGAGGATTAACTCTGAAATTGACCCAAAGCTGGTTTTAACGGCGTCTCCCGAAGACGAATGCGTTGCGAAAGAGAGAGCAGAAAATGACGAAGATCATCCCAGATTGCAGAAAACACCGACGTCAGTAAATATCGAATCATCGAAAAATGTACGCACGAATACGGGTGATACTCAAGGTAATAGCAATCATACGGTATCAGAGAAGCTACGGGATGCATCTTTAGCGCTGCGGAGTTGGAAGACCAATTATTTAAAAGTGCGAGAAAGTATAGAACAATCAAATCGAGATGCAAGATGGGAATTCGACCGCGAGCGACTCTTCTCTAGAACTGATCATATTGCGCGTGTGTGCGACGATTTAGGCGAAATGCTCGCGGCATCTTTAGATTTTCAAACCTTTTTGAGTCCCAAATTCCGAGCGGTAACTCTCGATCAAGTAGGTTTCGACGACGCGATGAGACGAGTTTCGAATATGAACAACCGAATTATTCGTTGCTCATTCAACGCATTTGATCCATCAAAAGCAGAAGACTGGGCCGATGGTGTTCAAGTTTTTAACGGAGATCGCGTCCGCATTGAGCGAGTCGTGAGATCATTCATTGACCAATCTTTTAAACATTCCACATCTGCCAAGGCAGCTTTTGAATTGCTCCACAGCTTTCGAGCTATGTTCAACAGTCCGACACTTCTGAAGAACTCAGGGTCGATAGGTGCTGGAAGAGATGACAGTTGTAATCGTGAGAGTTCTTCAATACGAACTTCTCCAGTTAGAGATGTTCTGAATAAACAGATGAGGGATACAACGCGGGACATTTTAGATCAGTTTGGTAGAGAAATCGATCAAACACAACACTATTTTCACACGCAAAGAAGAAATGTCCTATTACTGCGCAATCAACCTGGCGTGAGTGGTAAAATTGCGTGGTCTCGAGCTCTCTTTGTATCAGTTAGAAGAACTATGCGCATATTTAAGTACACATCTCTTGGAGAGGATATTCAAAGTTTGGCTGCTCTTGATATTGAGAACAAGTATCTTCATTTTTCCAAGTCTGTGTTAGATTATGAGAAAGAACTGGTACGAAATTGGAGCTCTGAAGTTGTTGATGAATCATTAACTAGTTTACGATCGTTTATTCTCATAAAGGATCCTATGGCAGGTTTGCTTTGTGTAAATGGAGGGCTTTCGCAATTATCGGTGCCTACGTTTCGACCGAATTTCCATGAAAATTTATCCGTTTTAATGCACGAAGCCAAGAGTATCTCGCAATTAGGACACGAAATTCCCTCAGCTGCGAAAGATTTCGTCTTGCAAGAAGATGTTTATCGATATCATCTGAATAGTTTGAAAGATGTTTGCTCGGAGTATTCACGGGTTACGTCTGGTCTGACATACCAAGAATTTACTTTACTAAAAAAACAATTGATGGAACTGGAAGAAGTATTTGAGCCAGGTTGCTCTAAATTGAACTGGAATGCGCTAGGCTTCAATACCTTTATTTATTCGGTACGCTGTGCGATCGATTCCTTTGAAAGAACAGTACTTGAAGTAAGACGTATCTCGAAATCGATCGAAGAGCTTACAGAAACGATATCTGAATTGAATTTCTTCTCTCCCTCCTACACAATGGAGGCAGAAAATGATGTTGGAGAGTTACCAGAATTAGCCGACGTGATGTGCACATTAGAACGCACTCGCGATGAAATCATGGAAAGAGCAGTTGGAAAATATAAGGAAGTTTCGAATCTTTTATCAGATATAGAATTTTGCGTCATTGGTACGCGATCCAAAAAGGCTGTGGAAATGCAAGCATTTTACGAATTTTCTGAGAAGGGAGTTTATCGCGCTCTCGTCAGGGCGATATGCTCTAGTTTACGCTCGTTTCGAAGGAATTTTGTATCTCGTCGTGGTGTTGAAAATGGTGCATTTTTTCGATGTTCAATTAAATTATGCTCACAAGATGTGGTCATATCTCCATCTTTACAAGATATTTCCACACAACTCAGCTCATTCGTCGATTCGATACAAAATATCGGATCAAAGTTTACCAGATGGATGCACGGCACTTGTCTCGAAGTGCTTCAGACACAATGTGTTGATGATGACGAAAGAAGCGATGAGGAATACGATGGTTGCTGCTATTACCGCGAAGGTACAGAGGATAGTGATATCCTCACAACGGCAGACAGCTCTGTTCAAAAAACAGAAGAAGATGCATTTGGTATTACATTATCTCGTGATCTCAAGGCAACCATCGCATTTAACAAATCTACGCTTGTTTCACGCCGTGCAATTGAAAGACTTTCTCGAAAAATTGCGAAATATGTCGAAAGTTGGGGTAAGTTTCGGCACGCAACGAACACGAAAGATCGTAAAGATTCCCTGAAAACATTCACAGATCTTTCCGGTCTTGAGTTTGCACCGCTTGACGAATCATTCGGTTTGTTTAATCAATATAAGAGTAGAGTACTAGCGGATTCGAAACGACAATGGACCGTTTCGTGCGCAAGAATTGATGCAACGCCACTTATCATAGGGATTGCTCGAGAATGCGACATTTGGATCAAAGAGCTTTCGCACATTTCAGCAGTGCGGGACCGTAAAGTTCTAGCAGAAATTAATTCAAAAATTCAGGACGTGAACGATATAATAAACGCAGCTCCTTCAAGTATGGATGAAATAAAAGTTTTTCTTAGACTGGTCCAAGATATACGCATAGACTGGCAAACAGAAATAAAGATTCTGAAAATTAGAGACCGGATACAACTTCGCCTTCGTGCGCAACCAGAGGAGCCTCTATCACCATCATCACCACCATCAACAACAAACCATACCTCTGGTTGCTCGGATATGAAAGGCGTTTTAGAAACGTTGGCGAATTGGAAAGCTTTTGAAGAGAAGATTGAAAGAGTAGATGTGGACTTCCAGCACGTTCGTATGAAGTTTGAAGACCAATTACGTGAGGAGTTGAATTTATTTGAGAGTACGTGCGAAGAAACGCGAATTCATATGCTAAAATACGGACCAGCATCTGGTGAGAGTTTGCTAGACCTGCACGTCGGAGCATTGCGATTAAACGAGTTCAAATCGAAAATCGTTGATCTATGCAGTCGCCGCGACGCCTTGCGTGCCTCTGAAAAAGCATTTCAATTTTCTCCACGTCAGTTCTCGAGTTTGGTAGAATTGCGATCAACTATTGAAGAATATGAGAGCTGCTACGCGCTGTTCGAGAAATTTGATTCTAAAGTTAAACTTTTTTCGTGCGTGCCGTGGGATTCTATCGATATTGAACAACTGCGTGCAATTGCCCATGAATCCAAAAGGGATTGTGAATCAAACATTACAGAAACTCCTAAGACGCTTGAATTGATCATGAGCATTAAAAATAGCATAGCATTATTCGAAGAGACTCTGGATTTGTTTTGTATTCTAAAGTCACCAGCAATGCGTCCAAGGCACTGGGAAGAGCTAGCAAGATCGGCGAAGACATCCATCACATTGACTACAGTATCCTTAGAGGATGTATTAAAGCTCAGACTATACGAACATGCACAACATGTCAGGGAAATCACGAATAGAGCCGAACGAGAAATGAAGATCGAAGACGATTTAATCAAACTCAGTACGGATTGGGAAGACGCGCAATTTGATCTGCGGCCGCTTGCACGAGATTCAAGAGAGGCCCGTGAAAAGACGCTGATCCTATGCTCTGTTGATGAGATCACACTTTCACTTGAAGATTCAAGCCTGACACTCCAATCAATGTCGGCATCTAAGCACGCAGCAGCATTCAGAGATACCGTTCAAAGTTGGGAGTATAAGTTAGCACATGTTTCGGACGTGCTAGAGGCGTGGATTGGAACGCAACGCAGATGGATGTATTTACAATCAATTTTTTGTGGTGCCGATGATATCCGAGCACAACTTCCCCATGAAGCTGACCAATTCGATCAAATTGATCTTGCCTGGAGGGAAATCATGCGAAGCACGAAAGAGACTTGGGAATCAAAGATCATGGATTCTTGCAGAGTGGAAGGGCGATTGCAGCACTTAAAAGAACTCTCTTCGCAATTAGAGTCCTGTCAAAAGTCACTATCACAGTATCTGAATACGAAGCGTGACGCTCTTCCCAGATTTTTCTTTATTTCTGACGACGAGCTCTTATCGATACTCGGCACCTCGGATCCGACGCTTGTACAAGAGCATATGTTAAAGCTCTTTGATAATTGCGCGAAATTGATCTTTGGTCCAAACAATGAATCCATAATTGGATTGATGAGTAGCGAAGGTGAGTCGTTCGAACTCTCTGAGCCGGTTCAGGTTTTAGGTTTACCAGTCGAAGTTTGGATGAAAAAAGTAGAAAGTGCAATGCGCATCACGCTGAGAGAGATGTGCAAAAAAGGAATCCGGAGGTATGCCAACGCAGCTTCGCGAACAAAATGGATACTGGAAGAATTAGGTATGGTTGCGCTCGTCGGCTCTCAGATTTGGTGGACTTGGGAGGTTATCGATGTTTTTCGTCGCGTGAAGAACGGTCAAGATAAGATGGCGATGAAGTTCCTTTCGGAAAAACTAACAGCACAGCTAGCAGATCTTACTAAGCTTGTACGTTCTGATTTAACAAACATGGAGCGGAAGAAAGTGAATACCATGATAATAATTGATGTACATGCTCGCGATATTATAGAAAGCTTTGTACGAGACTCGATTCTAGACGAATCTGAGTTTGCGTGGGAGTCCCAGCTTCGCTTTAAATGGGATAAACGGCGAGATGACATCGTAATCAACCAGTGCTCAGGAGAATTTTTGTATGGATACGAATATATGGGTCTAAATGGACGATTAGTAATTACAGGCCTTACTGATAGATGCTATATGACACTCACAACAGCATTGGCATACAGGCTCGGGGGTGCCCCAGCTGGACCTGCAGGAACAGGTAAGACAGAAACCACGAAGGATTTAGCAAAGTCCATGGCTTTGCTTTGCGTAGTATTCAACTGCGGAGAAGGTCTAGATTACAAAGCGATGGGGGCCATCTTTACCGGTCTCGTGCAGTGCGGCGCTTGGGGATGTTTCGATGAGTTTAATAGAATAGATGCGGAAGTTCTCAGTGTAGTATCATCCCAAATCCGCCTCATTCAGGAGAACTTGAAAGTAAACGCGAAGCGGTTCAACTTCGAAGGTAAGGATATCGCCCTAGACTCCAGAACGGGTATTTTTATTACCATGAACCCTGGATACGCTGGTAGAACTGAGTTGCCGGATAACCTGAAAGCTTTGTTCCGCCCGGTTCAGATGATCGTTCCGGATCTTCAGCAAATTTGCGAGATCATGTTGTTCTCGGAAGGTTTCGATAGTGCTAAAGAACTCGCGAAGAAGATGACAGTCTTGTATAAGCTTGCAAAAGAGCAACTTTCCAAACAATCGCATTATGATTTTGGTTTGAGAGCTTTGAAATCAGTGCTCATAATGGCCGGAGCTTTGAAGCGAGAGTCTCCAGAACTCTCTGAACAGCTAGTATTAATGCGCGCACTAAGAGATATGAATTTGCCGAAATTTGTGTTCGAAGATGTTCCTTTGTTTCTTGGTTTGATAAATGACTTGTTCCCTGGAATGGATTGTCCGCGTGTTCGATACCCGAATCTGAATGATGCTGTGGAGAAAGATTTGGAGAATAACGGATATCAAGTTCTTACCGGCCCTTCTGAGCAAGTCGATAAAGTCATTCAACTATACGAGACCATGATGACAAGACACACTACTATGTTGGTTGGAGAAACTGGGGGTGGGAAGTCAGTGATCATCAAAACTCTTGCCCGTGCTCAAGACATGCTCGGTAAACCAACCAAGTTGGTTTTGCTTAATCCAAAGGCTCAACCAGTTGCTGAGCTTTATGGCTCACTTGATCAAGATACCCGTGAATGGACAGATGGTCTACTATCAAAAATATTTCGGGAAGCTAATCGTCCTTTACCGGAAAATAGAGATAAGGAATCCCGTTACATCGTCTTCGATGGTGACGTCGATGCGGTGTGGGTAGAAAATATGAACTCCGTCATGGACGATAACAAACTATTGACTTTGCCCAACGGCGAACGAATTAGACTTAGAGATCACTGTAAATTGCTATTCGAAGTAGCGAATCTAGCGCACGCATCACCAGCGACCGTTTCTCGATGCGGTATGGTATATGTAGATCCAAAAACACTGGGTTTCCAACCAATTTGTGCTTCTTGGATTGAAAAACAAAGTACAGAGCTGATTCGAAGCGCTCTCTCGCGCATATTTGATAAATACGTCGCTCCTCTCGTAGATTTTTGTTTGGAAGGTGTTGCTGACGTGGAGCCGCCTCCTACTTCTAGCATCGAGAGAACGGCGTCGAATTACGTGGAGCAACTTTGTTCTGTCCTCGATAGTTTACTTCTACTCTCTACGGAAGATGGAGACAGTCATCTTGCTGACTCTTTGAAAGAAGACTCTAACACTGCATGTGACAAGAACATCATGGAATTTACAAGAAAGATAGAGAGAATGTTTATTTTTGCTCTCACATGGTCGTTTGGCGCCACGGTGATCAAGTCAGATAGAGTTAAATTTGACACTTTCCTTCGCATGCTTGCTGATGATCAAGCTTGTTCATGTACTCTCAATTTACCGAGTTCTGGTACAATGTACGAATATGGATACGACAGTCCAACCGACACGTTCTTTTCTTGGGAATCCAGAGCCGAAAAGCTTCCATTAGATACTCACTCATCGTTTTCATCTCTGCTTATTCCCACAGTAGACACAGTCAGATCTTCTTGGCTATTACGAACGTTAGGTAATTCCTCAAGTAAGCCTATCCTCTTCGTAGGTGCGTCTGGTACGGCAAAAACGGTTACTATAGAAAATGTACTCGCCGAAATGACAAGCAAGGATGGTGCTATATCCTACATAACGATGAATTTAAGTTCGAGAACGAGCTCTCTTGATGTGCAACGTGCTATCGAAGATTGCATTGAGAAACGTACCAAGGATGTTTATGGACCACCACTTGGTCAAAAACTAGTTGTATTCATTGACGATTTGAATATGCCCAAGGAAGATTTATACGGAACACAACAGCCCATTGCATTGCTGAAAACTATGCTCGAACGCGACGGCTTTTACGATCGCGGGAAAGAGTTAAACTGGAAAACTGTCAAAGATACGCGTTTTATTTGTGCAATGGGACACCCGGGAGGAGCTCGAAACACAATCGACGCACGGTTCGCTTCGCTATTCAATATTTTTGAAATCGAAGCACCGTCTGAAGAGAACTTGAAAACTATCTACAGAAATATTCTAGAAACGATAGCAAGCAAACTTGGCATAAATAACGACGGCGCACCACGTATTTCAAACTCGGTGTGCGAAAAAGTTCTCGGGGCTACTCTCGAGCTTTATCATTATGTTCTCGATGCTTTACCACCAACACCTTCGAAATTTCATTACATATTTAATCTTCGCGATTTGTCGCGTATATTTGAAGGAATGAGTCAATCAACTTGTGATAGTATTGTGTCGGAAAGCGCATTTGTGAGATTGTGGCGAAACGAGGTGTTGCGAGTGTTTCATGATCGATTAGTGGATACTAACGATCGAGATTTGGTCAAACTAAAGATAGAATCACTCGTTGTTGATTACTTTGACTACGATGAGAGTATATCGAAGCACGTTCTTTCGGATCCAGTTTTATTTGCTGACTTTAGGACAGAGTTACTTGATGGAGGAGAAACTGCGCAGCACAAAGAAGCTGACATACTAGAAGATAAAGATGAATCCGAAGAGAGTGTTCCAGAACCGAATGCTTCCGCAAACGAGAGCGATTTGAATATAACTCGTGCTCGATACAAAGATGTTGGGAGCTACGAAGATATCAAAGTTGTTTTCCAGAAAGCGCTGGATAGTTGCGGAAGTGAAGAAAGTCCAAATAAAAAGATGAATCTTGTCTTTTTCCACGATGCGCTCGAGCACGCGACTCGAATCCACAGAGTTTTAAGACAAGAACGTGGACATATGCTTCTAATTGGAGATGGTGGTTTCGGAAAACAGTCATTAGCAAAGCTCGCCGCGTCAGCAGCTGGATGTTCAGTTTTTGAGATCACTTTAACACGTGGTTACGACCAGAACTCTTTTCGAGAAGATTTGAAACGTTTGTTCACAAGAGTAGGCGTAGACAACAAGAAAGTCGCATTCTTATTCACAGATAACCACGTCGCGAATGAAAGCTTCTTGGAGCTCATTAACAGTATTTTGACAAGCGGAACAGTTCCTGCGCTATATCCAGACGATGAAAAACTGGCGATAGTGCGGTCGATCAGAGATGACGCTCTCAAAGAAAATGTGCGAGATTCTAAGGAAGAGCTTTGGCGTTTTTTCATTTCACGCACGCAAAAGAACTTGCATGTTGTGTTGTGCATGTCTCCTACTGGCGATTTGCTGCGTTCAAGGTGTAGGAATTTTCCTGGTTTAGTAAATGATACCGTCATTGATTGGTTTACGGCGTGGCCAGAAGAAGCACTTTTATCTGTTGCGACGACATTTTTAAACTCTATTGACGACATCCCATCTGATTTGCGCATTCCAATTGCAAATCATGTGGTATCTACACACCAACTCGTTATGGAGCTATCTATTAAGTATAAAAAGGAGCTGAATAGATCGAACCATGTTACTCCAAAGAATTATTTGGACTTTATCGCAAACTATTCGAGGATGCTCGGTGTGAACCGGAAAAGAATCGGTGAAGTAAGAGCTCGTTTGGAAGGCGGCTCCTCAAAATTACTGCAGGCTGGGAGTGAAGTTGATGACATGCAAAAATCCCTCAATCAAGCGAAGGAAGTCGTTGAAGATGAGACGAAAGCATGTGAAGAGTTATTGAAAGTGATCACGGCGTCTACAACTGATGTCAAATCGAAGCAAGAAGCAGCAAGTTCAAAAGAAATAGAGCTGAAAAAAGAGAGCAAGACGATAGCCGTGAAGAAAAAAGATGCAGAGAATGACTTGGCAAAAGCGATTCCTGCGTTGGAGGCCGCCGCATTGGCGCTCAATTCACTGAAAAAGGAAGAGATCACAGAATTAAAGTCATTTGCTAAGCCGAATATTGCTGTCCAGAAAGTGTGTGAGTGCGTAATGATTTTGAAAGGTCTTTCAAACGTTTCTTGGTCAGGGGCCAAAGCGATGATGACAGATACTAATTTTCTGAAGTCCCTTATTGAATTTGATAAAGATGCCATAAAAGATAAACAAGCGAAAGAGCTAAAAGCTTACACGAAAGATTCAAAATTTACTCCAGAGGAGGTTACGAAAATTTCTAGCGCTGGTGGTGGCCTCCTGAAGTGGGTGTTTGCCATGATTAAGTATAACGAAGTCGCTCGTACAGTGAATCCAAAGCGAGCTGCCGTTGCATCAGCTGAAAAGTTGCTTCGGACAAAAACGAAAGAGCTAGCCATGACAAAACTTGAAGTTGAGCAATTGACTGAGGAACTCGCGTCTCTGACCGAACAATTTCAAGAGAAAACGTCCAACCAGATAAGACTGAAAGAAAGAGCTGAAAAAATGGAAGAACGCTTATCTGCAGCTGAAAAACTTTTGAAAGGTTTGGAGTCTGAACGTGTGAGATGGGCAAATGAAATAAACGAACTCGATGAAAGCATGGAAAATTTAATAGGAGATTGTTTGTTGACAAGCTCATTTTTATCCTACTCTGGCGCATTTACGTTTGAGTTTCGCAAAAAGTTTACGTACGATACGTTATACGAAGACCTTAAAGCTCGAAATATTCCAGTCTCGCCATCTTTTCGTCTAGAAAATCTGTTGACTACAGATGTGGAACTTGGAAAATGGGCGAGCGAGGGTTTGCCGACTGACGATTTGAGTGTTCAGAATGGTATATTGACAACGAAGGCATCGCGATATCCGTTATGTATAGATCCACAAATGCAAGCCGTGAGATGGATTAAACAGCGTGAAGGTAAAAATCTCACGGGAAAGATCAAAACGTTCAGGGATGCGGACTTTCTTAAACAACTTGAGCTCGCCGTGAAGTATGGATTACCGTTTCTCTTTGAGAATGTTGGAAAATACTTGGATCCGGTCATTGACAATGTTTTAGAACGCCGCATTACTGAGAGGAATGGTATTAAGACGGTACAAATAGGTGATTCAGAGGTTGAATGGGATGATAACTTCAGGTTGTATATGACTTCCAAAATCCAAAATCCAAGTTACGGACCCGAAGTTTCGGGTAAAACAATGATTATTAATTACGGCGTCACTCTCGTAGGACTTCAGGAACAACTACTCAACGTGACAGTCAAAATGGAGCGACCAGATTTAGAAAAGCAGCGCAAGTCTCTAGTTCAAGAAACTTCAGTCAATAAAGCTTTACTTAAAGACTTAGAAGATACATTACTGATGGAGTTGTCAGCAGCTTCGGGTGAAATCCTGGATAACGTAGAACTGATAACCACGCTGGATGAGACGAAACACAAGGCAAAGGAGATCAGCTCTAAACTCGAAGAAGCAAAAGCTGCGAGCGAGAAACTTGTCTTAGCTAGACGAGCATACGAGCCTATCGCAAAAAGAGGAGCCATCTTATATTTTGTTCTTCAGAACCTCAACAAAGTGAACTCGATGTATGAATACTCCCTCACGTCGTATCTGGAGGTTTTCAAGTCCTCGCTTACGAAAACGAGAGAAAAAATCAACGGTGGTTTTAAATCGTCGACAGAAGATAACAAA
>Ga0181601_10002477_pt1 | contig 15783 bp, 15 predicted proteins | sample 041ome_8_FD_133020 | JGI IMG/M metagenome (GOLD analysis project Ga0181601, IMG submission 133020) | Coastal salt marsh microbial communities from the Groves Creek Marsh, Skidaway Island, Georgia - 041407BS metaG (megahit assembly) | ecosystem: Environmental > Aquatic > Marine > Intertidal zone...
GTTCATTTATGTCATACGCATATACATTACCGCTTAGTTGTATAACACCTTTTTGTACATAAGACAAGAATGCTAACAATACACTTCCTCCTCCCAAGAATGCTTCGCGATAATTGTTTATTGCGATTGGAAACTCTGTAATCAGTTTATCTATTATCTGTGTTTTTCCTCCAACCCATTTTAATAAAGGTTTTGGTACAAGCATTTTATTAGTGCATATGTGTTTAACCACTCTATCATTGTAAATAACCGTATTATTCATGTTTAGTTATGTTATATAGAACTAAGATAATACGAGAGAATCAATTTTTCAATACCCCCAATCGTAAAAAATATACAAGAATTTACATACAATACTATTTTGATGATACGTATTTATTTGGTTTTACGCTTTACTGCTTTCGCCCCTCCTGCGCTGGTCTTTTTAGTTGTTGGGTCACCCGCCTGAATTTTCTCACGCTTGACCTTATACTTCACATACTCCTTGTCTAAACTATCTAGTTCCGACAACCACATCTTTTCTAATGACGTTTTTCTAAGCGTAGTCAATTCAGTTTCGGTTGTCTCCTTTTCCTTCATAATGCTCGCTACATTTTCTTCAGTTACTGAATCCATCGGCATTTTTACAAGATACTTGAAATCTCCATCAATCATCGCATACCCTTTCTCAGTGAGCATTTCATTGACCACCAGAGAGGTTTTACGACGAAGGTCAATAGTACCATTTAATGTCTCCATAATATACTTTGCCCTATTTGATAATCGGACAAGGCGTTTTTCCATATCAACAATAAGACTATCCTTGCGCTTTTTATACAACGCCAGTCTGACAGTGTAGAAGTCGTCAATGATTTCATTTACGTTGCTATACTTATGTAACTTGCAGTCAGAATTGAACATATGCATATTGGTAGTACTGACAGTAGTGAATAGTTTTAATAACTTTTCAACCCCATTGCATTGATTGTCATCTATTGTGGCTTCTAATTCATCCAACTTACCTCGTCCAAACACAACGATGAAGTCAACTGTAACTTCAGTTGAAACAGATGTAAAATCTTTGATGAGCGGGGGGGATTTCTTTCCGGTCTTTGAATTGAGTAACCCATTTACAAGAGTTTCCAAGAAGGATGTATATGGCATAGTCCATGTTCCTACTGGCAATTCAGTAATGCGAATTTTATCTTCCGCAATTTTTTCATATAGACCTTTTACCATATACTTTTGGTCAGCAATCTTTTTAACTATGCCTTTAAATCCCTCATAATAAGGCACAAACTCAATAGCACTACAATCATTATTGGTCAATTTCATCTTCAAATATTGAATGATGGAAGTTGGATTATATGGAGCAATACTGCATGAGAACCCCGTACCAATACCAGAAATACCATTAATAAGTGCAAATGGTATAATTGGAACATAGAATTCTGGTTCTACAATAGTGCCATCATCATCTAAATAGTTCAGAACTTGGTCATCTACTTCTGGGAAGATATAGCGAGTAAGAGGGTTTAGCATTGTAAATATATATCTTTCCGAAGCACTATCATCGCCTCCGTGTAATCTTGTGCCGAATTGACCGTTAGGTTCTAGCAGATTGATGTTGTTTGAACCAACGAAGTTCTGTGCCATATTGACAATCGCACCATTCAAACTGGCTTCACCGTGGTGATATGCACTATGCTCTGATACATATCCTGAAAATTGTGCGACCTTAATTTCACTCGTTAGCTTACGCTTGAATGAAGAGAATAGAATTTTACGAAGAGATATTTTTAATCCATCCACCATATTCGGAATAGACCTTGCACAATCGTACGTACTGAAATGTATCATCTCCTGATTGATGAACTGTTCATATTGAATGGATGGATGACTAGTATCAAGATATGCAGTCTTGTCATATTGTTCTAACCAAGTCTTTCTGTCATCTGCTCGCTTCTTATTAAATATCTTATCAATTGTGTCATCACTAGTTTGTCCCGAATATACAAAATCAACTACCTTCTTGTTCGCAAAATATTCTTTAAACTCAGCAGAGGTGGATGTACCTAATCCCTTAAAATACTTAATTGTCCAACCAACTGGATTACCGTTTTCAAACGTATTTTTCCAAGTTAGATATTCCCCATCGTTATAGAATAATTTAACCTGTGTCCCTTTTTTCGCACGCAAGATAGGAGTATTCATAAACGAAATAAACCCAGGGATTTTAACAAGAGATGCCCATTCGCTGTGGAACAGATTGATACAAAGCCCTTTGATATGAGACCCATCTAAATCCTGATCGGTCATATACATAATCTTACCATAACGAAGATTTTTATTCACATCCTCTATATCAGAATACACCTTACCAGTTTCTAAACCTAAAATCTTTTTAATATCACTAATTTCTTTGTTTTCAGCGATTTTCTTAGTTTGTTCTCCGCGAACGTTGAGAAGCTTGCCTTTCAAAGGATAAATACCAATTGTGTTTCTGTCATCACTAGATAGTCCAGATACAATACCAGATAAAGCACTAAGTCCCTCACACAAAATGAGGATACAATCTTTGGATTGAACAGTGCCACTTAAATTTGCATCAATGAAGTTGGCAATACCACGTACTGTACGCGTTTTGGAACCATCCGTTTTCTTGGCTAATTTATTGTCCTTTGCTTCTGTAAGCGAACAAGCAGTTTCCATTACACCTAACTTCGCTACCTTATCAATAAACCCATCGGATACATTACAAGACGACCCGAACTTTGCTAGTGGAGTGTTCATAAAATCCTTTGTCTGACTATCAAATGATGGATTTTCAATATCACACCGCAAGAACAACATAATCTGTTCTTTGATTGCCGATGGATTGACCTTGATTTTCTTTTTCTTTTCAATATAATCACATAACCTCTTTATGATTTGTCCAGCAATATAATCCACGTGCTTTCCACCCTTGAATGTACAAATACCATTCACAAATGAAACCTGATGAAATTCGTGAGTGGGAGAGATTGCGACTGCATATTCCCAGCGTTCATCGGGTGCCTCATATACACGTTTTGCTTGGTCTTTTTGTCCAATATATAAATCAATGTATTGTTGAAAATTCTTTACGGGGATTTGAATATCATTGTACATTACCTTAATTTTTTTAATAGAGTGATCAGTCACTGCACCGATATCATATATACGTTTTTTTAGGAGAGCGAGCATATCCGCAGTTAGACCTTGCACACCCAACCTACGATAATCTGGACGAAAAGTAACTTTGGTATAAGGTTTAGTTGTTTTTGATACCTTGGTGATGATGGGCGGGGAAATTGTATCCAAATTATTATGGAATTCTTGGACGTATTTCAGACCACGAACGTGGTCAATCGTTTCCACACGACCATACAAAGACCATATAAGGACAAGCTTGAACCCGAACCCATTTTTCCCGCCAACAATGCGTTTTTCGGTTTTATCATAGTTTGTGGATGTGCGTAGTTGTCCAAATACCATTTCCGGAATCCAGACGTCGTATTCCGGATGTTTAGCAATATCAATGCCATTTCCATCATTCGTCATAGTGATTGTTCCGTCATCACTAATTTGCGTTTCAATATAGGTGACAAACTTTTTTTCCAAATTATTTGAGTGTATCATACGAATTACGTGATCGCGACAATTTACAATGCCTTCATCAAATAGCTTATATAAGCCAGGCACGTATTCTACATCACGCAGAACAATTCGGTTTGTCGCATCATCATATACCCATAACTGTGCGTCTACATTTTCAACTGAACCAATATATGTATCTGGATTGTCTAGGATATGTTGTTTATCGGTTTTGCGCTGATATTGTTTAGCAAGGTCATTAGAAATGGCAACGGAATTCATTATGAATAACTGGTTAATTATATATGTGATAGGATGCAACACATCTTCTTCAATTTTATGGGAATCAAAATATAGTAATAATATAATAAGAATATGCCAAGAAGAACATTTGATATACTAAAATGGTGTGCTGATAATAGAAATAGACAAGCACTAGATACAAACGTAGAATATACGAAAAAAGTCACTAGTGGAAACGACCCATCTATAACAAAAGCTATGCGTTACGCACAATATGTAAGAAGTACAAAACCACATTACACTACAAATAATATTCAATAGAATACGCGTAACTTATGTATTACACATATGTTTAGGCAGACTCAATAATATTATTTTCTAATAAAATAGTATAAATGAAACGTCCAGTTCGCCAATCAGACGGAATGTACCACATTCGTGGAAAATCGTACAAAGAGTTAAGAGGTTCTCGTGCTCAGGTTCATAATAAAACTGCCTACAAGACTGCGGGCGGTCTTACATACAAGGACTTGATTATGAACAAGTGGGGACGCATTGTATCTGCGGACAAACACAAGACTGCCAAGAAAGAGAAACGTTTAGAGAAAGCAGGTTACTTTGCCAAGAAGGGTGAATTTGGTTATGTGAAGAAAAATGGTACTCGTAAAACTCGTAAAGAGAGACGCCGCAATCTAATGCGCACGGAAAAGACAAGCAAGTAAATATTTGCCAAGTATATTGTGAATGGGTTCATATTCTATTTACAATATAGTACTCAATATGCAAACGCATATTTTATTGCATCCAGATAAGATAGGTTTGGTGAAGCATCCTTACAATGTGTTCGTCCAAACATAAATTTTACATAATTAAACTTAGATTTATATTCATATTTTTTTTCACCTAAATACAATATCAACCCGAACAATGTTAGAAACATTGTAGTGATATTAAGATAATACGTAATGTTTTTATAGAAATCAATATCATTAATTGTTTTGTTTTCTTGGGTAATCGTTTGACCACTTTCTCCTAGTTTAGGAAGAACCGATTGTTGTATATCACCATTTACTACAGTATCTTCTTTTTCTGTTTTATTGACAAGTATATCTATATTTAATTGAAGCAAATAGCTTATTCCTAGTAATAACAAGATTATATAAAATATGATTGTATCTGTTTTAGTAATAAGCATAAAAAACGCATATAATATCGATGACGATTTCAGACATTCATATAACGACGTGCTAAATTCAGGTAACGATAGCAATACAAAAAAATTAAGGGTTAATAAACCGAATAAATGTTTTAAATACATATTTTCTTGTAATGCTTGTTGAAACCGGCACGGAAATAGTTGCGCTAGAAAGTTCGCCGAAATGATCAAGACAAGAAGAAAGATTGCATAAAATGGGAATGTCGGTATTTCAAAGAGTTGCATATGTATATAATAGAAACAGATTTTACTAAATTCTATAATATATACCACTCATAAGAGATAAACTTATCGTCAATTATATATTGTCCACACGTATCAAATATGTATTTTTCAAAGTAGGCTTTACTAACAATAAGGTGACGTGTATCTGAGGAGTTCGTATAATATTTACAATAGTAATTATATGCATCGTAAATGGCAATATTACGATTCACTGAGGGAGACAATGACCTTTCAGTTAGTATATGAGCGTCTCTTAATATTCCAACTAAACTATTAAGCGCGATATGAATATCTAGCGGTTTATCCCACATTGTACAACGAATGCCAGCTAAAAACTTGTCTCGTTCAATCTCTACAGATGGAAAGAAGTATGCAATAATATCTAATATTTGTTTATCATTGAGTGTGGTAATACAATTTCCAGTTAGTTCGCACCATTGTCGGAATAAAGTTACCACCTCATCAATTTCAAAATCAGATTCAGCCTCATCAATAATAATTGTTTCATCCCAAAAACTTAAAAAGGTTTGAATGGCGGGTAAATGTTTGCTGCATATACCAATGAACGTATCTAGTTCCTTATTATAATACATCATTAACTTATCGGTAAGTAATGTTTTAAATGTTTGTAGAAACATCACGGATGGTAGTCCGCATACATCTAAATAGTGTTTCCATAGATATTGCATATTTTTCCAAGTAATTTGTGTGCCACGAATTGTTTGTGTATCTGTTATAGTTATAGTTGCGTTATCAATTGGACTATTGTGTATATCTAAATAAGATGTTATAAATTGGTCCACTATATTCAATGGCAACTTGTCTTTTAAATAGAGTGCTATACCTGTTAATTCAGTGTCGTTACTATATTTTAATAAATAGTCATCCGATGAATTATACCGACTAGAATAATGACATGCAACACATATTAAATCAAGAGCTTGGTGATTGATGATATGTGTCCAACTATTTTCCATTTTCACAATATCATTTATATTTACTATACGGCACTCACTATATGTATGATCGTGAAATTTATATTTGAACGTTTGAACCATACTAATACCTAATACAAATTGGGAAGCCGCATTTAATTCTCGTAAAAAATTCTTTGACATTTGTGGTATATAATGAATAAGGTTCGTATTTTTTCGTCGTATATTATCGCCAATAATCGTAAGAAAATATTTGGCTTCGTTACGCGTTGCAAATATAGATGGATATAATGTATCAAGTACTGCCTGTATTGTTTCTGATTCAGGTATAGTATGAATGAGACTATTCTCTCGAATACGTTTCATTATGCTAATACGAGTACGTTGTTTCCAAGACATCAGATTGCGTCCATTACTAATTGATGAGAGAACTTTATGTAATATATCATCTTCACTAATAATTTGATACTGAATACCATCGTAGTAAAAGTATTTGTCTGTCGCGGATACATAGAAGTATTGATTGTTCGTTAAAAATGACTGGATAAATGAATCTTGTTCTGTATTCAGTTCCTCCATACGAAGCGCTCTCTGGTAATGTGTATGTTTAATGTTCTCACATATATTGGGTAATTGTGTGCATATATAAGACGTTATTTTGGATATCATTGCTGGGTCCATTTCATATTTTTGATATAGTTCGGTTATTGTTGCGTGTGATTTATTTTCATTTTCACGCAATTCGTCTGGTGAAATCATTATCAATATGTATGTATATTGTCAATAATACATATACTTTTATATGCATTATCTTATTGTTTATATTGCGACTACACTTCGGGTTTCAGATGTTTGTTTATACTCATCCACATTATCCGAGATTGCATCTACCAAATGTTTGGTAACAATCATATTTGTCTTTAATAGTTGCTCTGACGACATTACAGCAAACCATTGAAACTTTGGTCGTCTAAGAATTTCCTCTGCTGGAATATATATGCCAAATACATCTGGATGGAACTTTATATAGGCTTCTTCCATCAACTCTTCTAGCAGTACTTGTTTATTATCCTCGGTTTTTATGCCGACAAACTCACCACCAAGTAGGTTCATCTTACCATTATGAATAGCTGTTCCACACCACTTTGAGTTGTAACCATTAAAATTCATTTCATTCGTAAAATGGGTATTGCTGCATTGCGTCTTTGCATATTCAATCAATGATAATATGGTTTCGTCATCCTTCTTTGCACCTATGAAAAATGTATCTGGGGCAAACAGTTTCTTCTGGGAAGAAGCCAGAATATTTTCAGCCCGATTAATGTTTTCACCTACGAAAGGGTGTCCATTTGCAATACCATTCTCGTATAATGTTTTCAAGTTTTGCTTACATATAAACGAGTTTGGTACAGTAAGACCTCCATAATAATATATCAATTGAAACATACCAAGTTCTCGTAACTGTGATTTTTTTGGTTCAGCCATAGTTGATATGTCTATATCCCAAGAAGGAATTAATTTACTAAATGATTGGTCGTCTATCAGACACACATTAAAATCGTCTGCACAGTGATCAAGTATTGTTTTAATGGTTAAATGTATATATGGTTGATTCAAATCAGTAGTATTGCGTGAATAAAAGTCTTTCCATTTACGTGCATTTAACTCATATTTAGAATGTATCCAAAGTTTAGGGCGGTTGTAGCCGTATAACGGAGAGTCATTTAATAGATATTTACGTATTAAATCATATTCATCATTTGTTTCAAATGCCTGTTTATATGTATTTGCAAAATAACTCGCAACCAAAATGGTTCCAAATGTTAACAAATATGTAGAAGCATTCTTTGCACTAAATAACATATTTATATTTCCTTGTATAGTATGATTGTATATTTTCTTTTAGTCGCTGTGATAAATATGATAGTTTATATTGTACTTTGATTCATTATATTTTATCTGGGACGAAAACATGATTGCGTGATATTTGCAAATCTGTCTAACAATAGTTGTAAATGAATTGTATGTCAAGTCACGGGTTACATAAAACTGTTTGCCCAAATGATAATATGGTATAATATCGGAACAGAATTTTTCTTGCAGATTGGCAAATTGCATTTTACGATATGCGTTCATATCTATCACATAGTATTTGGATGTTTTTAAACAGACTTGGTCCAGTAGCTCGTATAACAATTCAATTGGCACTGGAAGTTTAAATATTTGAGAGGACATATAATATAGGAAAAAGCGTATATACTGTATTATACTATTTTAATATTTGCTAAAATCTACCGTATTGTATTCATTTGCTGTTTTAGTTTTTCCAAATACAAAATACCATCCATCAGTTCATCTTGGGCGTGTTCAATCCATTGAACTGTAGATAAATCTGTACGGTCCAAATCTGTTCCATATTTTGTTTTTCCAAATTTTGCACGCTCGGAAAACTTATGTATAATAGATGTTACTACACTATCTAGGTGCGACATATCAATGGGTTCAGTAGTATGGTCGGACATTTACAATACATAATATGAAAGTTCTATATAGTTTTTCTTGTTATTTTTGCATAATGGCTATCAGATTATTTGTAAATAATGCAAGTTCTATCTCATCCTCGTGAATATCATGAAAAACAGTGATATACTTACATAGATATGGAATTATTTTATATTTAATATCTTCATCTAGCTTGTTTGTTTGCTTTACAAATGTGAAGAAGAAATCTAAAATATCAATTACCGAATAACCGTAGTCGTGAATATCATATAGTATCTTTATTGCTGCATTTAGATTATTTGTCTGAATCTGTTCTATATAATCCGTAAACCTTTGAAATGATATACTAGAGCAAATATTCTTACACATTTCCAAGTCAATTGGCTTTCCATAAATATATATTTTTTCAATATGATTAATCATATTTCGTATAGAAGTTTGTGACATGGAAATCACATATTGTTTTGCCTCATCAGTCAGTTGAATATTTTCGTTTTCTACAATCTTGTCCATTATCAAACTAACGTGGTCATTCGTTGTAGCCGATAATTTTATAATATGAGTTCTAGATTGTAAGCTCTCTATCACCTTTTGAATATTTGTACATACACATATAAAGTGGACTGACTTCTTGTGTTTATCAATATAGTTTCGGAAGACTTGTTGGCTCTGGTCATTAATATTATCAATATCATCAATAATTACCAGTTTTTTTTTACTATTAATTGCAGTATGTGACTGACAAAACGTTTTCATTTCTGTGCGAAAGTACTGGATACCTTGTTCTTTTAGGTTATTAATAAATAATATGTTGTTTTCAGGAAAAGGTGCGTCTTTGCCTAAGTTATAATATTCACGTATAATTGCAAATAGAAGCGACGTTTTACCAGAACTCGGATTGCCAATAAACAATGTATTTAAGTTATCAGTTTTGATTAACACCTTTATCGTTTCTTTCACATTTGGTGAAAACGTGAAATTATCAATAAAATATGGCTTATATTTATCAATAAACGTATTAGTTAATCTAGCCTTCAATGACATTTGTATAAATCTAATCTATGAATAACTACTAATCATTCATACTTTATATATTCTTTTGATTAACATATAAAAAATTGTGTATAACAATATAGATAAGTACAGTAATGTCTACCAAATCCAATTATGATATTTTAGGGGTTGATAAAAATGCGTCTTCGTCCGATATAAAAAAAGCATATCGGGCACTCTCTCTGAAATACCATCCCGATAGAAACTCAGATGAAGGTGCAAAAGCCACATTTCAAAAGATTAATGAAGCATATGAGATATTAGGGGATGATGATAAACGTAAGGAATACGACATGGGACCACCAGAAGGTATGTCTTTTCATAATATGGGCGGTAGTGGTGATTTCCAAGATATCAACAGTATATTTAATATGATGTTTAATGGAATGGCTGGAAGAATGGGTGGAAGAATGGGTGGACCAGATATTAGAATATTTCATGGAGGTATTCCGGTAAATATGCAACGGGGAGAACAACGGGTGCGACCACCTGAACCAATTATCAAACATATAGACATAACAATCGAACAAAGTTATAGTGGATGTGTATTGCCTGTTGAAATTGAACGATGGACAATGAATAATGATATTCGTATTGTTGAAAATGAAACAATGTATATAAATATTCCTCAAGGAATAGATACTAATGAAATTATACTCATTAAAGAAAAAGGTCATGTTGTAAATGAAAATGTCCGGGGCGATATAAGACTTGTTGCAAGGATGTCTAATAATTCCATCTTTAAACGAAATGGGTTAGATTTAATATATAAACATACGATTCAATTGAAAGAGGCTCTATGTGGATTTACTGTTGAGTTTATGCATCTAAATGGCAAACGACTTCGGTTGAATAATACAGACAATCCGACTGTAATTAAACCCGGACATCGCAATGTGTTTAAATCCATGGGAATGACCCGAGAACAAACTATCGGAAACCTTATTTTAGAGTTAGATGTTATATTTCCAGACCTGTTGTCGTCTGCACAAATAACTAGTTTATCTGAGATACTATAATATGTCAATATTTGATGGAAATTCACTATACATCAAATATTGTTTGGCTAAGCACTAATACGCTTGGTTGGTATTTCAACATCCACGATATAAATAGAGTTTTCTGTCATAACAATGTACTCCTTGCCTACCTTATATATCTTAGAAACAGGGCTAGTATATTCTTCCTCGCTCTTTACTAGAAGTTTCTCCTGATTGTCCTTTACTCCAATCAATACGGACTTATCTAATGAATTTGTCCAGTAGTCCATCATAATTGGTTTGTCTTCCACAATAGACAGTTTAGCTGCGTGTTGCAATGTGTTATTCTCAGGTAATCTATACCCATTGCTCGTTACCAATGCTTTATCATTTGTATTATCCATTCTATAATGAATCTATAAATTATATGATAGAGAATACTTTAAGTCATTCTAACGAATAATAATATTATGTATAAATGTCTAAATGTATATATGTCTTATTCGTAATTACACCGAACTTTTGTTTAACAATACTATGTATATACCATTTAGTCTAATGTCTTCACAACCATCAAAAACGCTAAAACAAATTATTGCGGAACACTATTTTTATTCAATTAGAGAACTATTTATACAGATTGATAAATCAGATGTTATCAAAACATCCGACAAATTAAATATAATACAATCTATTGGAGTTAATGCAATACATCGTGTATTTGAATATGTGCTATTACAAAAAAAAAATATTGACCACGCTAAATATCATTCACAACAAGCGTGTTACTATTTTTTGGAGTATATTGAACAGATACATTTATCAGGTTTAACACATAGTCTAAATAACAAGGATGCTGTACTTTTTGTATATAAGAAAACAATTTTTGAAATGCGGGATGATGATAGCGTACACTCGTCCAACACGATAAGCAATATTTTAACTATGTCCGATGATTTACTCAATATTAATAACCACGAATGGCGAAATATGTATTCACGTATTTTAAATATAGTAAATTTATTGTTTTATTGGAATAATCAAAATTATACATTTCAAGACCGAAAACATATTTGTGATGAATTATTATTGCGTTATTTATATGCTGTTGAAAAATTAGACTTTGCAACCGTTTATTTAGAAAATATTCAAAGTTTGTTTCAGCCAAATATTGTTACATATATGGCATTATTAAAATCTATGATTACTAAGAGTGAAAAAATGAGACGGGTACGGAGCGGTTCTGTTACTGAACAAGATAAAAATGAACAAATACTTAATAAGTTCAGCATACACCGCGATATTGTAAAAGAAAAATACGATAGTGGAAATATGGATGAATTAGTGAATTGGTTATATAGCAACAACAGTGCTTAAACTGAAAACACTACCGTTCGTTTTCTAATCTTTGGTTTCTTTGTCTTTGTTAGGTGTTCTGGGGTAGGGACACATATAGATTGATATTCCGCTTTTAATATATTTCGTATGAAACGATACACAACTTGTAATACTTGCTCTGAGCAATTACCTACTATCAAACAACTCCCTGTACGGAAAATCATGAACGATACTTCCGTATATGTCTTATTTGCACCGATTTCACTCATTTTCATTCCACGGTCATCAGCTAGTATTTGACCATTTTGTAATGGGTCATCTAATCCAAGCCTATTATTATAATAAAACTTACATTTCACACCTGGATAACTACACGGGTCGTAAGCGGTTTCTATTCCATATTTAGAACTATGTAACGTCGCGTGTAGCATTTCACGATTTATGTAAAACCCGCAATTAAAGTTGGAATTAATTAATATATTATTTTCGTCTTGTGTTTCAACAAATTTCAACTCACCTTTTGCAAATGGCTGGATTAATTCTATCACATTTTTTTTTACCATTGTTAATATTTCTTCATTTATGACACCGGGTATCTCCATTTTCCCTGTATTAAATACTTTTACGTGCATTTCACGAAATACACCTTCTACCATAAATCGCATAATAATAGCAAAACAATTATAAAACGCGTTTTTTACTTTTCCGCGACAATTCATTATATCTTTTTTAGATAAACCGATTGTAATTTTTCGTTCGTCTTTGAAACGTAATCTACGTGCAGATGGATTATTTACCTGTTTAAGAATGTTTTCATTATAATATGGAATACCAGTTAATTTTGATTGGTATTCCGCAAGTTCTTCAGGAGTATTGGAAACTATCTTAATCTGTTTTTTTAAAATACCTGCTTGTGGTCGCCAATATTCAATTACGGGTATATTCCAAAACGCATCATATATGTTTATTGGTTGATTTAAGAACATCACCTTTGTCGTTGTTGAAATATAGAGTTCTTCTCCGTCGGGGACATTTACCGACTTGCACTGTTCGCTTACATCCACATCATCTGGGTCACTCACATTTGACACAATTACACGCGATTGTACATAATTGTTAGCCAACACTACATTGCCTACCGATTGGGATGAGATGAAACTCATCCATTCATCATCTATATTCGTATTCATTTGAAACTATTGCATACGAATTCTATATATTCTATTATTCAATTTTGTAACTACTCATACAAATGGTGACATAAATATAATAATATTTTGGATATTCCTATATCAGTTGAGTGCAACACCACCTCTACTGTATTCAAAAACGTAGGAGTAACATACGGTTCATGATTACGTATGACGTAATTAAAATACTTTTTAATCAATGCCTTTTTATCAATGTTATAGCTAACACTAGCATTTTGTATAAACGATATCGTATTAGAATAATCTTTTTGTATAAACAATGAATGTAGTTTTTCCCATATAACATTTGATATTATGCTATTCGTCCAGTTTTCCATTCGCTGGTTCAATTGTATGAAATTTATCATACTACGAATATCTGAATTGTACATCTCTTGAATTGAACCGATTACATCGTCAGACAATTGAATATTCTCATTTGATGCTACTGTTTTTATAAACTTGTATATTTCTGGTTTTGGCAATTGATTAAACCGAATGCATATAAATTCATTTCTCAGGGAAATATCGATCTTACTTATGTAATTACATATTAAACAAAACCGCACATTATAACTTGACGATTGTATCAGATACTTTAATGCCTGTTGTGCATTTTTTGTCATGTAGTCAACCTCGTCCAATACCACATATTTTAATCCTGGGTCAAACATATTATTTGACTTTACAAATTGTTGAATTTGATTGCGAATGATATCAATTCCTCGTTCATCTGACGCGTTTAAATGTAAAACAGTTCCTTGGTGTTTCTGCTTACATCTTACTTGATACTCACGTATTAAGTTAATAATGGTCGTTGTTTTTCCGGTACCAGGTGGTCCATAAAATAGCAAATTCGGAAAGTATTCATTTTCAATAATATTATTAAACAGTACTCTGTTCACAGGGTCTAATACTATATTGTCAAAATTTGTCGGTCTATATTTCTCAACCCACGGTATATTACCATTTGTCTGCATATATTACATGGTTCATTCTATTTATGTATTTTACAATAATATTTGTAAAATTGAATACGTTGAAACAATATAGTAATTTTATAATACTACTATAAATGGCATCCTGTCATACAATTTTGGAACCAGCTTATTTAGAAATTATTATTGGACCAATGTTTTCAGGAAAGACTACTTATTTAACAAAAATTTATAATCAATTCTATCAAACACATAATATTACGGTTATTAATTATTCAGGAGATACACGGTATCATAGTACGATGCTTTCTACTCACGATAAAGTTACGATACCTTGCGTTTTTACAAACTTACTTTCGGATGTATGTGATGAAACACGCATCAAAGGCATCGATATTATATTAATAAATGAGGGACAATTCTTTCAAGATTTATATGAAACAGTTTATAATCTGGTAGAAACTCATAAAAAATGTGTATATGTGTGTGGATTAGACGGAGATTTTAAACGCAGGAAGTTTGGAACACTATTAGACCTTGTCCCATTATGTGATAAGGTTACCAAATTAACCTCCAACTGTAAATGTGGAAGTCCTGCAATATTCTCTCATCGTATCACTTCTGAAAATGAAGTAGTTATAATTGGTTCAGATATGTATGTCCCACTATGTCGCGCTTGTTATAACCAAACTTTATCTTGTTGATACGCCCAAATTCAAAATGAAAACTATATAAAAAGGTTTTGTTCTAGATTGTATTCACATGGACAATATTGGAATTGAACCTATTAAAGCGAAAAGAGGAAGGAAAAAGAAGTGTGACCAGATTGTTCATCAAATAAATGACACTAATAATATTTCTATTGTGATAGCAGATGCTGATGAAACAAATGCTATTACTGCTTCTAGTGAAAATGTACCTAAAAAACGTGGTCGCAAACCAAAAGGTGGCAAATTAGTTATTAAAGATACTGAGCAAACAAAATCTGTTCCACAACTAAATAATATCATTTTACATCTCAAATGTTCATTATCTGACCTCAATGTGCAAACTGAAAATAATAAGACATTACTTACTAATCCTTTAGAGTATAACCCGACGGTTCCACCAAATATTGTCACATTCAATGACAAAGATACTATTGATAAATACGCGTCTTATAGTGTCAATAGTAGCGATAATTTACACGCAAACAATATCACGTCTGATAAAGTTGCATATGAACAACCCATTGAAACAACCACACATATTAATACTCATATATGCAACAAATGTAATGAAAATACAGATTTTTTTCATATGAACTCGGATAACTCAAATGATATTGATATTAATATGAAGGACGTTGCATCCAAAATAAAGAATCTTAAGATTAAACTTTATAAATCATCTAATCAAGATAAAAAATCGGCATGTTTCTGGTGTACATATGAGTATGATAATCCGTCTTGTTATATTCCAAAATATGAATTAAACGATGATATGTGTGGATATGGTTCATTCTGTCGTCCAGAATGTGCAGTTGCATATTTGATGAAAGAAAATATTGATGATACTGTAAAATTTGAA
>Ga0181601_10002480_pt1 | contig 15769 bp, 17 predicted proteins | sample 041ome_8_FD_133020 | JGI IMG/M metagenome (GOLD analysis project Ga0181601, IMG submission 133020) | Coastal salt marsh microbial communities from the Groves Creek Marsh, Skidaway Island, Georgia - 041407BS metaG (megahit assembly) | ecosystem: Environmental > Aquatic > Marine > Intertidal zone...
AAATACATATCAGTCTGCTATGGGAAAGCAGGCAATGGGTATTTATTCATTGAATTATAGGAAACGTATGGATACAATGGGACATATTCTAAGTTATCCACAAAAGGGTATTATCAATACACGTATTGGGCGTCTTCTTCCAAGTAGTGAAATTCCTAATGGTATTAATGTTATTGTTGCAGTAGGTAGTTATAGTGGTTATAATCAGGAAGATTCAATTATTTTTAACCAGAGTAGTATTGATAGAGGACTATTCAGTTCAACTTTCTATAGAACTTATAAAGATGATGAAAAGAAAATTCAGAGTTCTGGTCAAGATGAACGTTTTATGAAACCTGATCCAAAAATCACAAAGGGAATGAAACCAGGTTCATATGATAAATTGGATGAATCAGGTATTATTAAACCAGACACCCCGGTTAATTCAAATGATATCATTATCGGTAAGGTAGTTCCTATGAAAGATAAGGTTAAAACATCTCAAATCTATAGGGATTCAAGTACATTCCTGCGTAACAATGAGAGTGGTTTCATTGATAGTAATTATATAAATATTAATGGTGAAGGACATAAGTTCTGCAAGATTCGCGTTCGCTCACAGAGAACACCAAAGATTGGAGATAAATTTTCAAGTAGGCATGGACAAAAGGGAACAGTGGGTATGGTTTATCCTGCTGAAAATATGCCATATACAAAAGATGGTATTACACCAGACATTATTATCAATCCGCATGCTATTCCTAGTCGTATGACTATTGCTCAATTGATTGAATGTATTCTTGGAAAGAGTTGTGCATTGATTGGAGCACATGGTGATGGAACACCATTTATGGATACAAATGTTCATGATATTGCTGATATTTTGGAAGGACAGGGATTTGAAAGTTATGGTAATGAAATTCTCCATAATGGTTTTACTGGAAGACAGATGGAAACAAAACTATTTATGGGTCCTACTTATTATCAGAGATTGAAGCATATGGTTGAAGATAAGGTTCATTCGCGTTCTACAGGACCAATGGTATTGCTTACTCGTCAGCCAGCTGAAGGTAGGACACGTGATGGTGGTCTTCGTTTTGGTGAAATGGAACGAGACTGTATGATTGCTCATGGAAGTCTGCAATTTTTGAAAGAGCGCACTATTGATGTTTCTGATAATTTTAGAGTATTTACATGTAATGAATGTGGATTGATTTCACCTGTAAATCCAGATAAAAATATTTTCAAATGTAAGAAATGTAGTAACTACACAAACTTTTCAGAAATTAGGTTGCCATATTCTTGTAAATTGCTTATTCAGGAACTTGAGAGTATGAGTATTGCTCCTCGACTTATGGTGAAGTAGATTTATTAATCAATCTTTAATCTTGAAAATAATTTTTTTTATACTATTTAACTTTATTTTATGTCTTATTATTAAATGGGAAACTATTTAAGTTATTACAGTGAAAACTATGATGGATATAGTTCTAATGAAATGGAAATAAGTGATGATGAAGATGTTATGATTATAAGTCGTTCATTTAGTGATAGTGCGTTAGAAATTGCCAGTGAAAAACAACGAGACACATTAGTTAAAAATATAAGAGAATTGAACTTAAATAAATCAAGAGTAGAAAATGCTATTAGTTGCATTTACCAAAAAAATAAGTTAGAAGAATCATTTAAAAATAAGATTGAAAGTTTAAAAGATAAATTGTTTCAAACTGAAAATGAAGTCGAGGTATTACATCTTAAAAATGTAAGACTTCAAAATAAATATGATTCTCTAGTAATAGAAAAAAATAAAGAAGTAAAAGAATTAAAGCAATTAGTATCTATAATGAAATTACAATATGAGTGTTTAAAAAATAAAAAAGACCAATGATTAATTAGATTAAGTTATTAATTGTAAGTGTATATCACCACGATTTGTTATAATATCTTTTATCAATCCCTTGTTTTTGAAAACTTGTCTATTTTTTTCAGAATCAAATTCTAATTCGATAGAATCATTAAAAAGCATCAATTTATCTATATTTTCATTTTTTTTTAGTAATATCAAAATGTCGTAATTGTTCATAATCATAATTTCAGTTTCTTTTGGTATATTACTACCTATTAATTCATTATTAAATTTAGGGTGTATTATAAAATGAACATCTCCATTAGGACTACTTAATGATTCATGACCTTTTCTAAAAAATGACACTTTTTTCTCTGATGTATCAATATCAAATTCTTCATTACTTTCTTTATATTTTAATCCATTACACTCATTACAAGTATTTATTTCACCACCTTCATATACTTTTAATCCTAGTGACATACAATATCTACACTTTTTCTTAATTAATAGTTTTACCTTTCTTATTGTTCCAAAATAAATATCATTTAAATCAACTCTTAAATTAACTAGTATATCTAAGTTATCATCCTTACGTTTTGTCTTTTTTTCATTAAAAAACTTGGTAAATAATTTAGCTTCACTAAAGAATTTGTCTTTTACACTAGAAAAGAGATGTGGTAAATTAATATTTGAAAAGTTAAATGCATCACCTTCTGTAAAATTGTAATTACCATTATTATTTAATAGATTGTAGGCTATATTTACTTCTTTAAATTTTTCACTTTTAATAGGATCACCTTTATTTCTATCTGGATGATATTTCTTAGCTAGTCTATAATATGCCTTTTTAATTGTGTTATCATCGGCATCTCTATCAATTTCTAATACCTCATAAGGGTTCATAAATTAAAAACTCTATATACCTTTAGGCGAGTTTCTCTTAAATCTAATTATATTTTTATTATTTTTCCTTTTATAAAATTGAAATATAATAAATTAAAAAGCATTTAAGAACAAACCTTTAAGTAATTTAAGGAGATGGACCTAAAGAAACGAGAATACCCAAACTGCATGCCTTCACCTCTTAGGATAACAACTCATACAATTAAATCTGGAATCAATGCTTCTAGTAATCCTGAGAAATCCTTCAAAATCGATTTAGTAAAGTTTGCAAAGAATTTGGAAATCGATAATGAAATTAAATATATTGAATACAAGAATGACGATGTAATACATGTTAAGGGAATTAATCCCAAAAATCAGAATAAGAAACCATCTAAAAAGGGAAAGTTTTATAATAGTCTAACTATTATTACACAACCTGAAAATGGATTCTATAATAACATTAAATTATTTCGTAATGGTTCAATAAGTGGCACGGGTATTAAAAAGATTGAAAATGGTGAAATTTCAGTAAATATAATTCTTGATAGAATAAAAAATTTTACAGAACCAGTTGTTAGTATCGACAACAATCCAGCTCTTGAAAATAGTGATATTAGTATCAATAATTATAGTATAGCCTTAATTAATAGTGATTATGAAATATCCTTTGATATTAAAAGGATTGTTCTTCATAGTCTCTTGGTAAATAAATATAAAATCTTTAGTAGTTATGAACCTTGTATTTATCCAGGTGTTAATACAAAATATTTTTGGAATACAGATTATGCAGACAAAGAATTTCCAGGAAGATGTTATTGCACTGTGCCTTGTAAAGGAAATGGTATAGGAACAGGAAATGGTGAATGTAAGAAAGTAACTATTGCTATTTTTCAAAGTGGAAGTCTAATTATTACTGGAGCAAGAAGTTTGGAACAAATTGAAACAGCATATCATTTTATTAATAAGATATTTGAAGCTCATCACGAAGAATTGAGACAAGGAAAGGCTAGTTTCATTGAAAGTAGTGAAGAGAAAGTCGATGCAAAACCTAAAAATGTAATCTATATTAAAAGGACAAATATTGTTAATAGTCCTTTCGTTAATTAACATTAATAGCCTCAATCCCATTCCTAAGTAAATCATAATATTTTTCATTAATACTTTGTAATTTTTTTTCAACTAAATTAAGAACTCTAGTATTATTATTTTTATGACCAAAATCTTTTTCTATTTTCTTATTATCACATTTTAAGATAGTCTTCATTTCAATAAAACGAAGTAAATTTACATAAATATTTCTCTCATGACAGGTTGGTTTTATAATATGAACATTGTTTTCTATTAACCTTTTAACATCTAAATATAATTGATGTAGTGTAGCATTTAATTTTTCTATTGAACCTTCCTCTAATTTAGTTTTTAAAAATCCCATTTTATTTAAACGATTATCTATTTGTAGTTCATTATGTTCTATTAAATTTTCAGTAGTAAGTTCATTTGGCATTTGAACTTGAATATAAGAATCATTTCTATTAAGTATTTCTGGTTTTATACCGCCAATATCTAGTCTTAGTTTTATTTTATTTGCTGCATATTTCCATTTACAACTTTTACAAATTCTCTTTTTATCGCTTCTTGGGACTAATTTACGACATTTAAAATTAGTGCCACTTTCTCTCGTATAATATCCAACACATCTTACCTTTTCTTCACTATTTTCATTTTCTAAATCAACAGACGAATCACTATCTGAACCAGAATAATTTAATTCTTCACTATTTTCTGTATCAGGAATATTGTAATCCAACTGATAAATAAGCAATAATTTAAAATAAACTGGATATAAAAACTCATTCAATTGACTTTCATATTCCGTTTTTTTTATATCATACATTTCCTTTTTTCGGTTGTATTTTCCAGATTCATAATTTTGATACATTCTGCTTAAAAACCACGAAACTGGTGCAATAACGAGAGGTAAAATAATAGTAGTCCAAACAGTTTCGGAATCCATTAAATAAAGATAAAATTAAAAATAAGTGGTAAAATTATTTACTTTTTTGAACGCTTATTAACTTTCTTCCACTGTGAAGGATCACCAGCAGCTTCTGCTACTGTTGGACCACTATCGGCACCAGAGGCATCGTCGGAGTTTCCATTTCCACCTCTTGGACCAGCATTATTAGTTCTGCGTCTAACTCGGGAATCACAGTAGAGTCTTCCATTTACTCCTACAAGTTCAACTACCTGTTGAATTGCCTTATCATCAGTTTCTTCACTGAGATTGAATCTGACTGTTTCGCTTTCTCTAAGTGTGCGGTATGTTGAACGCTGTGGATGAACATTGCTCTGATGAACGAATACATCATGTTCATACTGGTCGCCTGGTGTAAGGATTCTTACAAATCCATAACCTTTGCTATCATCGAACCATTTAACATATCCGATGTAATCCCTTACTGGGTCTTCATGTGTTGTCTGTGCATCATTAGTTGTTTCCTGTGGTGTATTTGTCATTTTATATACATTCCATGTTTAATAATTCTTTATATTGTTTTTTTAATTATTAAATTATTCTAATTTGCTTCCACTTTATGATTAGGATTATACAATATAGTTATAGAAATACCAATGAGTGATAGTATTATCCCTATCACCATTTGTATGTTGATTTTATCTTTGTAAATAATTGGTGATGCTAAGGCAGACATTATAATAGGAAGAGTAAATACTATAAGAGTTATTTGAGCAAGACTTTCTCTATTTTGATACAAAGCTTTATAGAAACCAAAGTTACCAACATACATTCCAATTAATGGTGAAATAAATAATGCTAACAATAAACACATTCCACCCTTTCGTAACGATTTTTTTACATCTTTTTTATTAACTACTGTTATTAATAAAAATAATGCTATAAGTCCAATAAAAATAGCTCTTACTACTAACATAGGTAGTTCATCTATATAATTACTTGACCATCTGTCTATAATAGGAAATAAACCAAGACCGATACCCGCTATAATACTTGTTGGTAAATAATGCATTAATATAATAAACTATTTTATTTTAATAAAAACTTGTTAGTTGTCGTTATTCCGGTAAAATAAAAAACTTATATTATTAAAATGAAAACTATATTAAAAATCCTTTTTGTTTCTTTTGTAGTTTTATGCTTTTTCTTGTATCTTCAAAGAAACTATGTTAATAGATTTAACAATGATATTGAAATATTTCAAATAGAAAATCCAAACAAGGAACAATTTGAAAAGAATATAGAATTATCATATCCTACAATATTTACCAGTGTATCACAAAATTTTAAAGATATTCAAAAATATTCATTAAAAACTTTAAAAGAAATAGAACCAAAGGAAAAGAAAAAATTAGATAAAAACATAAAACGTCATTTCAAGTATTATGATACTCCATTAAATAGTAGAAGTAATATAAGTATTTTAAGTGAGAGTGCAGGAACATCTAATACAGTAACTAGACAGGGTAACTATAGATATATGATAACACAGTTAAAAGGTGTTAAAACTATTTATTTATTTGCACCAAAGAATCGTAAATATTTATATGCTAAAGGAGATAAGAGTCAAATAGATTTCTTTACAGACAACTTACTAGAATATCCAAAATTATCAGAAACTAAATATATTGAAATTGTTTTATATCCTGGTCAAATGCTTTATATTCCATATAATTGGTGGTATAATTATAAAAATACAGAAGATTCATTCTCAGTATATCATAAATCTGATTCAATATTTAGCAAATATTTACTTAAGAAATAAATCATAAAATAGGCTTATAATAAAATCAAAAATGAAATTTAACGTTATTGTTGCATATGATAAGAGGAATGGAGGTATTGGAAAAGATAATGAATTAGTTTGGAAACTTTCTCAAGATTTAAAAAATTTTAAAAGTATCACTAAAGATGGAATTGTAGTTATGGGAAGAAAGACATGGGAATCTCTTCCTGGAAATTATAGACCTCTTCCAGAAAGAACTAATGTAGTATTAACAAAAAATGTAGATGCTTTTAAAAAACTGTATCAAAACGACAACTTACTAGTATATGATTCAATAACAAGTTTAATTAATGAATATTTATGCAAAGAATTAGACAAAAAAATATTTATAATTGGTGGTGGTAAGATTTATACTGAAATTTTAGAAAACTATCAAGAATATGTAGATAAAATATATACTACTGAAGTTTATAATATTCCAAAGACACAAGAGTATGATAGTTATATTCCAGTTAAAATTATTAAGACTCACTTTAAAATATCTAGTGTAGGTGAATTTATTAAGGGTAGCAGTGACACTTATTGGTATAGATTTGTAAATTATACACGAGACGGAGGTTGGAAAAACAGTGAAGAATTATCTTATTTAGATGTCCTTCAAAAATTATATAACTTGCCTAATTCTCGTAGTAATAGAACCGCTGTAACCACAAAAAGTTTATTTGGATTTATGTGGAAATACGACCTACGTGAAACATTTCCTCTTTTAACAACTAGAAGACAATATACACGTGGTATTTTTGAGGAATTAATGTTTTATTTAAGTGGAAAAACTGATAATACCATTTTAACTGATAAAAACATTCATATTTGGGATGGAAACACCTCTCGTGAATTTTTAGATAATAGGGGATTACAACACTATCCTGAAGGTGATATGGGTGAAACTTATGGTTTTAACATTAGACATTTTGGTGGTGATTATAAGGACTGCAAACAAGATTATACTGGAGTAGGTTATGACCAATTAGAAAACTTGGTGAATCTTCTTAAAAATGACCCAACAAGTAGAAGAATGATTATTACTCTTTGGAATCCAGCTACAGTTTGTAAAGCAGCACTTCCAAGTTGTTTGTATCTCTATCAGTTTTATGTAAATTTAGAAAAAAGAGAATTAAATGTAATGATTAACTTAAGAAGTTCAGATTACTACTTAGCCAATAATTGGAATGTATGCACTGGAGCATTTTTTGTACATATGCTATGCAACTTAGAAGGTTTGGACTATACTCCAGGAGAATTAACAATTGTAACTGGTGATACTCATATTTATGAAAATCATTCACACGCTATAAAAGAATGTCTCACGAGAACACCTCGACCATTTCCTAAATTAGTTGTTAAAAATAAAAAGGCTAAAATCACTGATTTCACATTTGATGATATGGAAATTATAGGTTATCATCCTTATCCAAATATTTCTGTTGATATGGTAGTTTAGTTTAATTTAATATCTGTATTTATTATAAGTATTGAAATGGGTTTATTTCGTAGTCTTACAGTTTTACTAGTTGGATTTTTTGCAATTATGATTTTAAATAAAAACAAAGCTTTAGTTAAAAATATACCAATTATTGGTCCTTATATTGATAAAAATATTGATACGTATAGAGCAGAAATAATTGTTGCTTTAATAGCAATAGTATTTTTGTTTATATAATCACTTAAAAAATTGTCTCTTTTTCTCTAAATACAATAGACATGTTTTCAAGATTACGTGCTACATCTGGTTCAATAAAAAGAATTTCTTTATTCAATAGGTTTCGTCTTTCTAGTAAATATCAAGTTCTGAGACAATATTGTAATAAAACTTATACTGAAAGTGATGAATGGTTATATAGAGAAGACCACACTTCTAACCAGTATCGTATTGGTTTAAGTAAGAATGCGAGTGAATTATTAGGAGAATTAGTTTATATTGAATTTAATTTCGAAGATGGAGACGAATTTAATGTAGATGAAGATTTAGTTTTCATTGAAAGTGTAAAAGCAGCAAATAGTATAAAAGCACCATTTAATGGAATAATTGTAAAAAATAATAATGAAATTGAAGGTGAAAATTTAGGTATTATAAATGATAATCCTGAATGCACCGATGAATCTTGGTTTTGTGAAATAAAAAAAGTTGATTAATTAATGTTAATTAATGTTTTATTTAATTTTAATTTTTTATTTTAGACAGAGTTTTCATGAACCTGTTGTGCTCTTCCACTAGGATCATATCCTACCCCATTCCAGTCTGTTCTTGGTATCCATCTTTTAATTGGTAGTTCTGTTTTAAATAATTCATCGTATATGTTTTTATACCATACTGCTTCATGTGTTCTCAGATGACAATCATTTTCTTTCTTAAGTTCAAACTCTGAATCTGAGACTACTAATTCTGCGTGTAGTTTAAGACTATCAATCCAGTTATATCCAACACCATCTGAAAATTGTTCCTTTTGTCTCCAAAGAATATCATCTGGAAGATATGGATTATCAGGAGTATCAAATGCCTTTCGCAATCCCCATTTTTCACGACTATCTCGAAGTTTTACTTTTGGGTCAATAGTCATAACAGTATTGAGAAATGCCTGGTCTAAGAATGGAACGCGCGCCTCTACACCCCATGCCATAGTTGATTTATTTGCTCGAAGACAATCAAAGTGATGCAAGTTTTCTACTCTGCTAATACATTCCTTATGAAATTCTTCATCTGTTGGTGCTTGATGAAAGTAAAGATATCCTCCAAATACTTCATCTGCACCTTCTCCTGATAAAACCATCTTAATACCTAATGATTTTACCTTTCTTGAAAGTAAATACATTGGAGTGCTTGCTCTAATTGTTGTTACATCATATGTTTCCAGATGCCAGATTAAATCACGGATTGCATCAATTCCTTCTTGAACTGTAAAATGAAACTCATGATGAATAGTTCCCAAAAAATCTGCTACTTTCTTTGCTGCCAATAAATCAGGTGCTCCTTTCAAACCAATTGAGAAACTATGAAGATTACTTCCCCAAGTATTAACTGGTGTTTCTCGAATAAGTCGGCTTGTAATTGAAGCAATAAGTGATGAATCAAGTCCTCCACTCAACAATACACCAAAGGGAACATCTGCCATAAGTCGTTTCTTAACTGAGTTTTCAAGTGATTCTCGTATTTTAGTTGTTGTCACCTCTATTTCTTCAGGCGTTTCTAACGCTTGGAATGATGTATCAGGTTCTTTGAAGATTGGATTATAAAACTTGTCAAAATTTACATTAGAATGTCGAGGTAAATCATTTACATTGAATTGGAGACTATGACCTGGTGGAAATACCTCAATAATTTCACAAGGTTCAATAAGTGATTTACATTCACTTGCAACCATAAATTCGCCAGTAGGAGTCCATCCGATATATAGTGGAATAATTCCAATAGGATCGCGAGCAATATAAACTTCTCCAGTATCCTTGTTGTAAAGAACAAATCCATAAATTCCATCTAACATTTTTGCGGTATCTCCTCCAAATTCTCTGAAAAGATGCATAATTACTTCACAATCTGATTTACTAGAGCAAGTATATTTATCTAAGAGAGTGTGTCGATACAACTCTTTATAATTATAAATTTCACCATTTACACTAAGAACTTGCTTGTCGTCTTCTGATATAATAGGTTGGCTTCCTGATTCTGGTGAAACAATACTTAACCTTTCATGACCAATAAATACCTTTGATTCATGGTCTTCAAAAATACCATTCCAATCAGGACCTCTATGTCTAATAAGTTTTGATAGTTTTAAAAATAATTCACGCTGCTCAATAGTATTTTGAGTACTTTCATTTCCAAAGAACGCTATAATCCCACACATTTTACTATTAAGACTTATCTATTACTTTAAATTGTATTAAAAAATCAATTTTATAAATGCATTTTATTTAAGATTAATCCTTATAAATGAATTAGTATCAGTATGACAAGTAATTATAACTATACACGCGAAGAATTAGCAGCAGTAACTTATACTAAAAGAATTAAGAGATTCTATGAACACTTTGATGAATATTCAGAATTGAATGATGTAATAAGAAAATTTTTTTATGATAAATTAGAACTAGAACAAACTGGTTTAACTGTAAAATATAGGGAATTACAGAAATTTGTAGAAGAAAAATATAAAATTGGATTTATTCTTCTTGGATTAGATGAAAAGAATATTCCGCAAGAATTTAAAGGTGAAATATTGAATTATACTACTGTAAATTTAAATAATATTAGCCTTACAATTCATAGTATTTGTAAATGTTTAGTCGATGATTTTATAAATAAAACAGTTGAATTAAATGGTTGTAGAAATGGTGTTGAAGTCATGTGTAGAAATTTACCAAATTTTAATGATTATTATTCCTCATTGCCTGAATAAATGTATTTTTTTCAACTAAAATAGTTTCAACACGAGAAAATGCTCCTTTAAAAAATTTAATTAGATATTCTGATGTAGATTCTTCACCACGTAACTGCATTCTCCAAATTTCCAATGATTCGTCATTTACTGGAGAATGTAATTTTTTTATAGTATCAATAATATATTCAGTTGTATTAGTTAATTCAGATTTAGTTATTACTTCTTCATCGATGAGGTCTTGGATAAATTCGATATCAATGCGTTCATTAAATTCTTCGATAAATTCAGTATTTTTGGGAACACATTTTTCAATAAAACCAATTAATTCTTTTAATAAAGGAATTACTACACTATAATTAGGTTCATCTTTTTCTAATTCTGTGCTATAAGTATCCCAAAATGCCTTTTTCATATTTTCTTCTATTTTTTTCTTTAATTCTAATTCTTTTTCTCTATAACTTTTTAAGACTTCTAAACCCTTGAATTGTTTAATACGTCTCATTGTTTTATCTATTTCAGATTTTATACACGTTAATGTGTCTTCATCAAATTTATTTTCACGATTTTTATATGAATCTTCTAATTCTAAGAGGGTTAGTATAAGTGATTCAAGCATATCTAGTCTATCTTGATCTTTAAATTTTTCAAATACAGTTTTATATTTTCCTAATGATAATAAAAACTCAACACGTTTCATATAATCGTCTAATTCTGTAAATCGTGAAATTAATGATTCACAACATTTATAGAGACACTTTGAAAGGTCATCGCGTTCAGGTGTATAATTAATCATTTCTGGAAATTTATGCATCATGAAACACGACAAAAATTTCTTAGCGTCTATAGCTACATTTACATTATGAATTCTATCTAAAGAAATCAATAGTTTCTGAACACTATTTACAAAATCATTATTACGCAAAATAGTTTCGATATCAGTGAAGGATTCTTTTTTATGTAACTCGTATTTTAATACCTTCTTGTATTCGACACGAAACATCCAAAAATAAAAATAATATCTTTCAGTTTTATTAGTCATAGATACTATTTATTATAAAATAAAAAAAAATATAAAATAAAACATATTTGTTATTGACTTATCTATTTTTTCCACTTTCCCGAACTAGAAAAGAGGGTTTCCTGATTTTTTTTTTTTTTTGAAAAGATTATATAAAATAATAGCTCCAACAAATGTAACAATGGCAATGGAGACTGGTTCGCCACCAGTTTGTTTATTAAATATGCTGGTTAATTGTCTTACACTAAGTCCTTTGTTATTATTATTCATAGATAAAGTAAAAAATGGTTCTTTTTCTAATATTCCTTTAATAGTGCCTTCTAATTTAACTAATGCTTCTTCGGTTAATTGTCTTCTTCTTTCATTATTTTCATTTAATGTTTCTTCGGTTAATCTTTCATAAAAATCTTCGGTTAATCTTTCAATAAGATCTTCCCTATTTTTTCTCAAAAATACCGCAATTTCTGCTCCAATTTTATGTAAATTTGCAACATCCTGAAATTTATTAAATTCTTGTAAAATTTTTTCAAAAACGCCCTGTTCAATTAAATCTGTTATCAAAGCTCTAATTTTTTCTTTTATTTTTGTTTCATCATCACCTTGTTCAAAATCTATATTTAATTGTTTTAAGTCTATTTCAGAAACAACTGATGTTATTTTTTTATTTAACATATCAACAATAAAATTAGCAAACTCTTCTAGTGTCATTTCTGTTTCTTCTTCTGTTTCTTCTGGGGTTTGTAATCCGCATCTAACGTAAAATTTAGGTTCATGAACTGATACTTCACCTACTTCTAAGTTGGAAGATTTTTTTTTTTTTACAACTTGATGAGTTTCAGTTGAATATGCATATTCTCCAGAAGAATCATCCATGTTTCTTTTTAATTCCTTTCTGACCATAACTTGACTTACACATTTTGATGTGTTGAATTGATTACCACCTCTTTTAACTCTAGCTTTTTTTGTTCTATTAACTTTTGGTTTTTTATTAATTTTTGGTTTTTTATTACTAACACGTTTGTTTTTCTTAATGTTATTACGCTTTGATTTTTTATAATTGACTTTTTTAGATAGTTTCATATAATTATATATACTAAAAAAATTTTAAAAACAAATAAAAAATTATATTACTTGAGTATATCCATTTTTATACTCGGAAGTTTTTGGTTTTACAACACCCATTTTTTCGAATGTATCAAAAACTACGCGTTTCTTCAAATCGTGATCTGCCTGGTCTTTATGTTTCATATCTGGTCCTTTATTAACTTCTAACATATAGACATTATATCCTTTATCGATTAATATGTCTGCACCAAACATTTGATACATATTGTTTCCTTTTAAGTTTGCACAATTACATACTTTAGGTAATAATGATTGGAAAACTTCTGTAATATTTTTGTAAATTTTTCGTTTTAGTTCTTTACCACTGACTCCATTATTCTTTTCAAGATAATCGAGAAGACGTTCAAGTGTAAGTGGATTTTTATTATAGATTTCTAAATCAGTTACATAACTATTTGTAATTAATGTTTCAAACTCCTCTCCATTTGAATTTACTGGGTCAATTACATCTTTGCTAGTGTATAAACATTTGGCTTTTTCGTGAATAAATACATTTTTCACACCATTTTTACATTGAACAAAAATGTAAATTCTAAGATTCATTCTTCTTTTGTTAATTATAATACTCTCCTTTTTCTCTTGAACCATAACATATTTTTTCTTGTTAGCTTCTGCAACTTCATTATAATCACTAGTTAATTTAATTCCTTTCTTTCTTTGAATATTTTTCTTGAGAATATAAACTTTTCTTGGGTCAAATTTTTCCTTAAAAATAGGTAATTCACGATTTTCTTTTAAAAGGAAAGATTCTGGAATTAATTTACTAGCTCTTTTTCTACCATAATATTCTGATACTACTTTCCAAAGACTACTTTTACTTGCGATAACATCACTACCACAAATACCAAAAATATCTCTATTAGTATTATTTTTCTGTCCGAAGTCTAAATTTCTCAATTCCTTTTCAACTCCATTATAACCGCATGGATAATATAATCCACATGATTCTAAATCATTATTTAAATCTACATTTTCTTCTTTAAAAATTTCCTTATAGATTCCACCTAGTGGTCTTCTTTCACATCTATAATATCCTGAAAAATGTTCTGAAATATTGTTGCAATTTAATAAATATACTAATCCTAAAATTAAAAGGACTAATAAGACTATGATTGTTTTTTTAGAAAATAATTTATTCATTGTATAATATAATTAACTATTTTTATTTCTGTTATCGAGATCTATTTGTATAACTTCACAATTACCTTCATTACATAAAACAAAATATATTACACTACTAGGGTTTTCCTCTGCGAATTTTTTAAATGGTAGTCTTAATTCAGGTTGAAAATATTCGTTTCCTAACTCGATATATCTACAGTCTATTTTATTTGTATTTTCATTATGAACTATAAAAATAGCACCAAATCCTTTATCTCTTCTTTCTGTAATTGTTATTTTAATAAGGTCATCAATATTATTATTAACAAAAGTTTTTAAATCAATCATTATAAATTATAATTATTAATAATTACTAATTACTATTGTTAAATAAAAAATAAAAAAATAAAAATAATGTTTAAAATTTCAAGTCCATAAACATGAACATCAATCTTTTAGGAAGACCTGGAGTTTTTTGAATAGTATTCATAGAATCTTTATATTCGCTCTTTAATTCAGAATCTTCTATAGTATTTAATGTATTAACTACACAAATACAATTATCTTCTACTATAGCACCCTTAGGGTCATCTTTTCCAAATTTAGTAATATTTTCAATGCAAATATTTATATTTTCACATAAAATTTCTCTAGATACAAGAGATTTATTATACAATTCTCCAATAAATTGTGAATATCCCTTTTTAAAGCTCTTATCTTTAAGGTCTTTACAGAATTTTGCATAGTTTTCTCGAGTTACTTCTTTGCTATAACTTCTAGATTCTGTTCCCTCTTCTTCTTTAAGAATATATTTAAATTTATCACATTTAGATAATAAGATATCTCCTACATTAAATTTTAATTCAAATAGTCGCTTTATAAATTGCGTATAAATGTTGCAGTATATAGATTGTGTTACAGCCTTTTTAAACACACTTTCTAATGTAACTTCAAAAAATTTTACGTTTTCTCTATTTTTACTTAAAATATCAATTATGTTTTTACTAATATCTTCAAAGTTTTTAGGAGACATTTTATTTAACAAAACATTAATATCAGCAGTTAATATATCATCTTTGTTTGTTGATACTTTTTTAAGAAATGTAGGTTTTTCAGCGCGCCAACTTTTTTCTGGTTTTTGTTCCTGTAATTTACTTGCTTCTATTATAGCACTTTCTAATTTTTTAAAAATATTATCAAGAATTTCATGAGGTTTTGTTTCATGAGTTTTCTTGAAATTGATAATTTCTTCGTAAGAAGTCATTGCTATAAGTTTATCAATACTCGTTTTTAAGTATTTTTACCTAAATTAAAATATAATATAAATTATATAAGTCATAATGTTAGAGTTATACTTGGCCATAGCATTATTTGGTATAGGAAGTTATATCAATAAAAGTAAAGAAACTACAACTGAAAAAAATAATAAGGTAAAAGAGGAAAGCAATAACAATGTAAAAAAGGATTCCAAAGAAAAAGATAAACAAAAAAGGGATGATAAAAGTTTTAAAAAATCAAAGAATGTTCCAAGAAGTTTTACAGACTTTTTAGATGAACCAACAAAAAAATTATATGAATTAGGAAAAGACACAGTTCCAATATCAGATGTTATTAG
>Ga0181601_10002494_pt1 | contig 15727 bp, 16 predicted proteins | sample 041ome_8_FD_133020 | JGI IMG/M metagenome (GOLD analysis project Ga0181601, IMG submission 133020) | Coastal salt marsh microbial communities from the Groves Creek Marsh, Skidaway Island, Georgia - 041407BS metaG (megahit assembly) | ecosystem: Environmental > Aquatic > Marine > Intertidal zone...
GACACTATTCCATGAGTCGGCTGAAGGCTTGCTGACCACGTTTCAGCGTCGGTTCAGGCGGCCTTGTCACCCGATGTCGCGTCTGCCGGGCCGCCCTTCAGGATGAAACGCCTGTCGCAATAACCACAATCGACAAAGCCTTTTTCGTCGATTTCCATGAAAACACGCGGATGGCCGAGCGCCGCGGAACGATAGTTCTCGCCATTCCGGATATCGCCAGCGCCATCGCACCAGACACGGTGGTTTTCAACTAGGGTGGTTTCGGGTGTGTCGCTCATGGTCCAACCCCTAATGCGCCAGCGCGATTCAGGCAATATGGCTTCGGGCATCGTTCCTGCCCTTTACGGCGCGGTGGGGAAACCCCATAGGAGCGCCATGTCTGACACCACTCCCGCCATCGAGATCCGCGACGTCGTCAAGCGCTATGCCGGCAGCAAGAAGGCAGAACCCAAGCTGGCCCTGAAAGGCCTCAGCTTCGATGTGCCGCAAGGCGGTGTGTTCGGCCTGCTCGGCCCCAATGGCGCGGGCAAGTCTACGCTGATCAACATCATGGCGGGCACGGTCAACAAGACCGGCGGATCGATCCGCATCTGGGGCCATGACATCGACGAGAACCCGCGTAACGCGAAGCTTTCCATCGGCATCGTCCCGCAGGAGATCATCTTCGATCCCTTCTTCACGCCATACGAGGTGCTGGAAAACCAGGGCGGCATGTATGGCCTCGCCAAGGCGCTGCGCCGGTCTGACGAATTGCTGCGCGCGGTGCGGCTGGAAGACAAGCGCAACGCCTATGCCCGTACGCTGTCTGGCGGGATGAAGCGCCGCCTGCTGATCGCCAAGGCAATGGTCCATTCGCCGCCGATCCTGGTGCTGGACGAACCGACCGCGGGCGTGGACGTGGAACTGCGCAAGCAGCTGTGGGAACTGGTGGGCGAGCTCAATGCCGAAGGCGTGACCGTGGTGCTCACCACGCATTACCTCGAAGAGGCAGAAGCGCTGTGTGACCGCATCGCCATCATCAACCACGGCGAGCTGATCACCAACAATCCGACCCGCGAACTGGTGGGCATGATGGGCGAGAAGATCGTCGCCGTCACGGTGGACAGGGACATTGACGAGCTGCCGCAGGATCCGCGCTTCCGCAAGTGCGAGAAGGCGGGCGAGCGGGTGATCGAGGTGACCTATGACAAGGCGGAAATGACCGCCGGCCAGGTCCTCGCCAAGCTGCAGGAACAAGGCTTTGCAATCGAGGACGTGTCGACCCGCGAGGCTGATCTTGAAGACGTGTTCGTGCAGCTCACCAGCGCGGTGGAAGCGGCCTGATTTACCGGCTCAGGCGAGGACGGCCTCGCCCATCCTCCTGTCGCGCCGCGTGAACCATGCGAGGTTTGCGCGATAGACGGCGAGCGCCACGATGCTGCCGACGATACCATCCAGCGCATAATGCCACCCTAGCGCGACAGACAGGAGCGCAACCACGCCACAGGCAGTCGATACCGGCACCAGAATACGTCGCGCGATCACTGCGCTGGCGATCACCATCGATGCCGCCATGGTCACGTGCATTGATGGCATGGCGGAAATGCCCGAGCCTGCGCCGAATGATCCGGTGGAATAGGTCGCCCACAGATATTGCGCCACGCCGGCGGTTTCGGGCGTGGGGGTGATATCGGCAAAGCGCGGGCCGTAACCCATCGCTTCATAGAAGATCGGCCCACCAGCAGGCAGCAGGCAGTGGACCAGCGGCCCGGCGACGGACCACAGCAGGAAATAGCTCATCAGCACGGCGCTGCGCTGCGGGCTTTTCGGGGCCCAAGCCGCGATCACCAGCAGCACGATCATGATCAGGAACCACAGCGGGTGGTAGACCTGCCCTGCCTGCGGGAAGACATAAGGTGACAGCAGCCGCCAAGGGTCATGCCCCAGGAATATCGCCGCATCGGCGCGCGCCAGCATCGGGTCTGCCCAGAAGGGCACGAGGTAGTTGAGCAGCGTCTTCACCCAAATGAAGGACACCATGTTGAGGCCCGCCAGCAGCAGGGTGGCGAGCGCCGCGATCACCCGCCCGCGCTGGTTGCGCCAGATTGTCGCAAATTCGGCTGCGGGGCTTTCCACCTTGTTCAGGGCCATCTGGCCGAACAGCATGATCACCCCTGCCATCACCGTGCCGAGCATCCACACAGGCAGTATGCGCAGCGCGGGCAGCAGTCCGTCGATCCGCGGCATCAGCCCCAGCGCCAGCACCACGCACAGCGCGGTGAGCGCAGTGGCCGCATAAATCCAGTCGCGTTCGGCTTTCACCCGGCAGATCTCCGTCAGAAGGCAGCCATATTGCCTGCCCGTCAGCCTGCGGGACTATGCGAACAGGGTTAATTCGCGGTTAGCGCCTGCGGGCCGCTGTATGGTCAAGCCGCTTGCCCCGCCGCTTGGCTGAAGGCATGAGGCAGCGTGATGACAATAAGCGAACCCTATGACGTTCTTGTGATCGGCTCCGGCGCGGCCGGACTGACGGCGGCGCTGACGCTGGCGACGGAGCTGAAAGTGCTGGTGCTGGCCAAGGGCAAGCTCAACTCAGGCTCCACCGCATGGGCGCAAGGCGGTATTGCCGCCGTGCTCGATGCGGGCGATACTTTCGATGACCATATCCGCGACACGATGGTGGCGGGCGCTGGCCTGAATGACCGCGAGACGGTGGAATTCGTGATCGAGGCCGCCCCTGCCGCAATTGACCGGCTGTGCAAGCTGGGCGTGCCCTTCAACCAGGACAGCGGGGACTTGCACCTGACGCGCGAAGGCGGGCATTCGCACCGGCGCATCGTGCATGTGGACGATGCCACCGGCTGGGCTGTGCAGGCGGCCTTGCTGAAGGCGGCAGAAGAAAGTCCCAACATCACCCTGCTCCCCTACCAGAGCTGCATTGACCTCATCACCGGCAGGCACGAGCAGAAATACTCCGGATCAGGCCATGTCTGGGGTGCCTATGCGCTGGACGAGCAGACCGGCGAGGTGAAGGCCCATGTCGCCCGCGCCACGGTGCTGGCTGCAGGCGGGGCAGGGCGTGTGTACCAGTTCTCCACCGCGCCGCGCGGCGCGACGGGCGATGGCATCGCCATGGCGTGGCGCGCGGGTGCCCGCGTCTCCAACATGGAGATGATGCAGTTCCACCCCACCTGCCTCTACAATCTCGAGGTCAAGAACTTCCTCATCACCGAGGCCGTGCGCGGCGAGGGCGGGCACTTGCTGCACCCGGAAACCGGCCACCGTTTTATGGTCGATTACGACCCCGAACGGATGGAGCTTGCTCCGCGTGACGTGGTCGCCCGCGCGATCGATGACCAGATCAAGCGCTTCGGCCTCGACTATGTCCACCTCGACATCAGCCACCAGCCGCCCGAATTCGTGCGTGAACATTTCCCGACCATCCATGAAAAGCTCACCGGCCTTGGCATCGATATGACGCGCCAGCCGATCCCGGTGGTGCCCGCGCAGCATTATACCTGCGGCGGCGTGGTGATCGGGCTGGATGCGCGCACCGACCTGCCCGGCCTGTGGGCTGCTGGCGAATGCACCGAAAGCGGGCTCCACGGCGCCAACCGTCTTGCCTCCAACTCCCTGCTCGAATGCTTCGTGTTCGGCGATGCCGCGGCGAAGGACATCCTCGCCAATTGGGACAGCCTCGCCGCCCCGCCGCAAGTGCGCGAATGGGACGAAAGCCGCGTCACCGATTCCGATGAAGAGGTGATCATCAAGCAGAACTGGACCGAGATCCGCCGCTTCATGTGGAACTATGTCGGCATTGTCCGCACCACCAAGCGGCTGGAGCGCGCTGCGCACCGGATCAAGCTGCTGGGCGAGGAGATCGAGGACTATTACGGCCACTTCCGCGTGGCGACCGACCTCATCGAACTGCGCAATCTGCACCAGTGCGCCCAGCTGATCGTCGAAAGCGCGCTGCGCCGGCACGAGAGCCGCGGACTGCACTACACGCTGGATTACCTCGGGCTGGCAGAAGAGCCGGTGGATACGGTGCTGGTGCCATAGGCGATTGACCGCATGCTGTGGTGGGACCATCCTGCCCTCTTCCGTGACACTCGGGGAAGCTCGGATGACGCAGCTTACACCTGCCAGGATCGTAGAAACCACCTTCGGCTTCGGGCCTGCAAGGGCATTGCAGACTGCTACCAAGCTCGGCCTGTTCAGCTTGCTCGGCAAAGGGCAACTGACAGCGGAACAGATCCGCGAAGGCCTCGGCCTGGCACCGCGAGCTGTTCCAGACTTTACTGACGCTCTCGTTTCACTCGGCTTCCTTGACGCGAGGGCGACGGACCCGAAGCGCTTTGCGCCAACACCGCCGAGACCGCGCTGTTTCTCGACAAGGCGAGTCCGGCCTATATTGGTGGCTTCGTGGAGATGGCGCATGACCGACTCTATCGCTTCTGGGGCGATCTGGATATCGCTCTTAAGACCGGAGAGTCTCAGAACTAGCAGAGTCACGGCATGGAGGGTATCTTCGACAGGCTCTATGCAGATCGAGAGCGACTGGAGCAGTTCCTGTCGGCTATGAGCGGTATTTCCACCGGCAACTTCGAAGCGCTGGCGGAGAAATTCGATTTTGGCCCCTATGCAACGCTGTGCGACGTTGGTGGCGCGGAAGGGATCCTCGCCATGTGTGTGGCGCGCGCCAATCCGCACATGCAATGTATCACCGCAGACCTGGCCCCGGTGGAGCCGATCGCGCGTGACAAGATAGTTTCAGCGGGCCTGGCTGACCGGGTGCGCCCGGCGGTGGTCGATTTCTTCAAGGACGAGCTGCCCAAGGCAGACGTCATAACCATGGGTATGATCCTCCACGACTGGGACCTGCCGACCAAGCGGATGCTGATTGCCAAAGCCTATGATGCGCTGCCCGAAGGCGGGGCCTTCATCGTGATCGAGCAGCTGATTGACGACGCCCGCCGTGTGAACACGTTCGGGCTGCTGATGAGCCTGAACATGTTGATCGAAGGTGGCGATGCTTTCGACTATACCGGCGCCGACTTTGCGAGCTGGTGCCGGGATGCGGGTTTCCAGCGATGCGAAGTGCTCCACCTTGCCGGGCCAAGCAGTGCGGCCATCGCGTATAAATAGCTCGGCCTTCAATCCATCATGTAGAGGATGGCCCAGGACAGGCCGGTACCGATGAGGAACAGCGGCCAGGACCAGTAGAGGTCGAAATTCACGCTGATCTCGCGAATGGTCACGTCGAACTTGAAGATTTTGAGGAAACCGCCGCTCGAACCGGCAGAGCCGATGAACAGGCAGACCAGAAGCGTCAGGAATATCCCCAAGGGGATGGCCTTCAAAAAGGCGATCATAAGAGCCTCCTACCTCAACTGCCGCGCATATTGTCGCAAGGTGTCGCAGCGGTCCGGCTTTTCGCGCCGCATACTCACATCCGTGTGCCGCAACGCAGCAAAATTTCACTGCCGGATTCGAATGATTCACGGGAGAGAAACTGCACAGCTTTTTTTCCGCAGATCGATTTTAGGGCTTGCGCATGCCGCGAGTGGAGGACTCTCCACGCGTCGCGGCGTATTGCCTATGTGATACACCCCTAAGATTTGCTCATCAGCGGCAGTAAATCGGGATTAACCCTCTTGCGTACCGACTCGGTCCGATTCACTATGGGTTGTGTTACGGCTGCCGGGGGCACCCACAATAGCTAGATTCAAGGCAATGACGCCCGGCTTCGGGAAGGGCGGCAATTCCGGGTCTGATTCGTGGGTCATGCAAGCTGCAGCTGTGGGCAGGCGGGGGATAAGTTTTTCCCTGCCGTCGCGTGAAAAAGGATAGGCTGGAAGCTTCCCGCCGATTCGAACGCATGCGGAACATTGGTTTGGCAAATCTGATCGGGGACGGGCGCATTATGGAATTCAGGAACACGGACGAAGCGGCAATGGGTCTGGACGAAAGCACGACTGCAGCGGCTCCCGAAAAGACGACCAGGAAAGCAGTCACGATGGAAAAGAAAGATGCCGGCAGCGAAGAGCTGGTGAGCGAAGCAGCGGCAGAAGCGCTGGCAGAGGCGATGAAGGTCGCCGCCAAGCCCGTGAGCGATTCCAAGACGGTGAACCCGCGCCGGTTCAACGTCGTCACCGATGCTGCGCGCGATGCGAACCTGACGGCGTTTGGCAAGGAAACGCTGACTGACCGCTACCTGCTGCCGAACGAGACGTATCAGGACCTGTTCGCCCGCGTGGCCGATGCCTATGCGGATGATCAGGAACACGCCCAGCGCCTGTATGACTATATCTCCAACCTGTGGTTCATGCCGGCAACGCCCGTGCTGTCGAATGGCGGCACCGGTCGCGGCCTGCCGATCAGCTGCTATCTGAACTCGGTTTCCGACAGCCTCGACGGAATCGTCGGCACGTGGAACGAGAACGTGTGGCTCGCTTCCAAGGGCGGCGGCATCGGCACCTATTGGGGCAATGTGCGCGGCATTGGCGAGCCGGTGGGCCTCAATGGCAAGACCAGCGGCATCATTCCCTTCGTGCGCGTGATGGACAGCCTGACGCTGGCGATCTCACAAGGTTCGTTGCGTCGCGGCTCGGCGGCCTGCTACATCGATATCCACCACCCGGAAATCGAGGAGTTCCTCGAAATCCGCAAGCCTTCGGGGGACTTCAACCGCAAGGCGCTGAACCTGCACCACGGCGTGCTGCTGACCGACGAGTTCATGGAAGCCGTGCGCGCTGGCGAGGAATTCGAGCTGAAGAGCCCGAAGGACGGTTCCGTGCGCGGCAAGGTCAACGCCCGCAGCCTGTTCCAGAAGCTGGTGGAAACCCGCCTTGCCACCGGTGAGCCCTACATCGTGTTCAACGACACGGTGAACCGCATGATGCCCAAGCATCACCGCGATCTGGGGCTGAAGGTCTCGACCTCCAACCTGTGCAGCGAAATAACCCTGCCCACCGGTATCGACCACCTTGGCAATGACCGCACGGCCGTGTGCTGCCTGTCCTCCCTGAACCTGGAAAAGTGGGACGAGTGGCATACCGAGAAAAACTTCATCGAGGACGTGATGCGCTTCCTCGACAACGTGCTGCAGGACTATATCGACCGCGCACCCGAAGAGATGGCCCGCGCCAAGTATTCGGCCATGCGTGAACGCTCGGTCGGCATGGGCGTTATGGGCTTCCACTCCTTCCTGCAGTCCAAGAACATCGGTTTCGAAAGCCCGATGGCGAAGGTGTGGAACCTCAAGATGTTCAAGCACATCAACGCCAAGGCGAACGAGGCATCGATGATGCTCGCCAAGGAACGCGGCCCCTGCCCCGATGCGGAAGAAATGGGGGCGATGGAGCGCTTCAGCTGCAAGATGGCCATCGCACCGACCGCGTCGATCTCCATCATCTGCGGCGGCACCAGCGCCTGTATCGAGCCGATCCCGGCGAACATCTACACCCACAAGACGCTGTCCGGCAGCTTCGTGGTGAAGAACCCCTATCTGGAAAAGATCCTCGACAAGAAGAGCAAGAATTCCACCAATGTGTGGAACTCGATCCTCGAGAAGGGCGGCTCCGTCCAGCATCTCGACTTCCTGACCGACGAGGAGAAGGCCACCTTCAAGACCAGCTTCGAGATCGACCAGCGCTGGCTGCTCGAATTTGCGGCAGACCGCGCTCCCTTCATCGATCAGGCGCAGTCGCTGAACCTGTTCATCCCGGCTGACGTCGATAAGTGGGACCTGATGATGCTGCACTTCCAGGCTTGGGAAAAGGGCATCAAGTCGCTCTACTACCTGCGGTCCAAGTCCGTGCAGCGCGCAGGCTTTGCCGGTGGCGTGGAAGCCGACAACACCGGCGAGCCGGCGAAGTACGAACTGCCGACGACCGACTACGACGAGTGTCTGGCCTGCCAGTGATTTGGGCTTGCAAGTAGAGACCAGCCAGTGACTACCGCGCGCAAGCACAAGAAGAAGCCGCTTCCGTTCCAGGAGCAGCTTCGTCGCTCCTGGCGCAATTTCCTTCTGGCCTGGCCTTTCTGGGCCTTCTTCGGCGGCTATGTCTTCGTGCTCTTTCTGGTTGCGATCGACCCTTTGGTTTCGCCCTTCATGCCGCGCGCAGGGCGGCACAAGACCCTTGGCGCGATCACCAGAAACTCCGCCCGACTCGCGCCTGCAACGCTTCGTCGCACAACTTATCCCCGCTAAATCGACTGCGCTTGCCTTCGATTCCGCGGCATGATTTCCTATGTAGATCGCTCGCGATTCATCTCGGAGATACCATATGTCGTTGCTCGAAGCCCGGAAGACCTACAAGCCCTTTGAATATCCCTGGGCCTACGAGTTTTGGAAGCGCCAGCAACAGGTGCACTGGATGCCCGAGGAAGTGCCTCTGGGCGAGGATTGCCGCGACTGGGCGCAGAACCTCACCGATCACGAGCGCAACCTGCTCACCCAGATCTTCCGCTTCTTCACACAGGCGGACGTGGAAGTGCAGGATTGCTATCACGAGAAATACGGCCGCGTTTTCAAGCCGACCGAAGTGAAGATGATGCTCGCGGCCTTCTCCAACATGGAGACGATCCACATCGCGGCCTATTCGCACCTCTTGGACACCATCGGCATGCCGGAAAGCGAATACGGCATGTTCCTCGAATATGAGGAGATGAAGGCCAAGCACGATTACCTGCAGGAATTCGGCGTCGATAATGACGAGGATATCGCCCGCACGTTGGCCATGTTCGGAGGCTTTACCGAAGGCCTCCAGCTGTTCGCCAGCTTCGCCATGCTGATGAATTTTCCGCGCTTCAACAAGATGAAGGGCATGGGCCAGATCGTAAGCTGGTCGGTGCGCGATGAGAGCCTGCACTGCGAAGGCATCACCCGCCTCTACCACGCCTTCACCAAGGAGCGGGACTGCCTCACCAAGGCGGTGAAGGAAGACATCATGGACATGTGCCAGAAGACGGTGCGCCTCGAAGATGCCTTCATCGATCTCGCCTTCGAACAGGGCCCCGTGCCCGGCATGACGGCGAAGGAAATCAAGCGCTACATCCGCTACATCGCGGACTGGCGCCTGTCGCAGCTGGGCCTGCCGGCGATCTACATGATCGATGACCACCCGCTGCCCTGGCTCGCCCCGCTGCTGAACGGCGTAGAACACGCCAACTTCTTCGAAACCCGCGCCACCGAATACTCCAAGGGCGCCACCAAGGGCAACTGGCAGGACGTATGGTCGAGCTTCGACAAGCGCCGGAAAGCCAACGTCGCAAACGAGGAAGTGGCGGAGGACGATGGTCCGGGTCTGTTTGGTGAATCGGCTAGAGTTGCTGCGGAGTAATCAATTTTTAGGGCAGGCAATATAACCCCTTGCTCTAAAATGATTATCTGGTTCCAAGAGCTGCTCGCGTAGATTGGTATTTCGAACATTGTCACGGGTATCATAGCGATCAACTTCTGTGCCTTTGCTGCGTTCGATATCGACAAAATCTGCGCCGAAATGGGCTTGCGTCGGATCAACAAATCAGCGCTCCTGAGGTGGGCTGCATTCGGCGGAACGCCCGGTGCCTGTGCCGGGCGGCACCTGTTTCGCCACAAGACTCGCAAGCGATTTTTCAGCGAAAAGCTCGCACTAGTAGCTTTGGTGCAGTCGGTGGCAATTGCAGCGGGCATTTGTGGTTGGATCTTACTGGCTTGAGGCGCTGCACTGCGCGGCAAGGAAATTTCCACACCACAAGCGGGAGCGCACAGACCAACCCGAAACCATCCACCCCCTCGTGCGTCCTCTCCTTGAGAAAGGAGAGAAACCCATGCAGGAAACCACTATCGACGATCGCAAGCGCGTGGTGGCGAGTTTTGACATGCGGCCAGCCTATTCCCGGCAGGAATCGCGCGGCATCCGCGTTACCACGTGGCTGGCCGTCAATCGTGTCCACAACCTCTCCGAAATGGGTCGAACGCTAACGACTATGCAGCGCTGCCCAAAGCGACTATTGCGCGCATCCTATGACGACGACAGGTGACAAGCAGATGCTGGCCAAGGCGGAAACGCTGATCGAGGCCCTGCCCTATTTCCAGCGCTATGCCGGGCGAAGCTTCGTGGTGAAATATGGTGGCCACGCCATGGGCGATCCCGAAGCCGCACAGGACTTTGCGGAAGATATCGTGCTGCTGAAGGCAGTCGGCATCAACCCGGTGGTGGTGCACGGCGGCGGCCCACAGATCGGCGCGATGCTGAAGAAGCTGGGCGTGGAAACGCAGTTCGTCGACGGCTTGCGCGTGACGGACAAGGCCACGGCGGAAGTGGCCGAAATGGTGCTGTCAGGTGCGATTAACAAGGAGCTGGTCGGCTGGGTCAACCAGGCGGGCGGCAAGGCGATCGGCCTGTCGGGCAAGGACGGCAAGATGGTGCGCGCCGAAAAGGTGCAGCGCACGGTGAAAGATCCGGACAGCCAGATCGAACAGGCGATTGACCTTGGCTTCGTGGGCGAGCCCAAGGAAGTGGACACCACCATCCTCAAGACCGTGAGCGATGCCGGCATGATCCCGATCATCGCCCCCATCGCTACTGACGGGAAGGGCCATACCTACAACATCAATGCCGATACCATGGCCGGCGCCATCGCGGCGGCGCTGGGCGCGGCGCGCCTGTTCCTGCTGACCGACGTGACCGGCGTGCTCGACAAGCAAGGCAATCTGCTGACGGACTTGCGCCCTTCGGACATCGCCCGCCTGCGCGAGGATGGCACGATCTCCGGCGGCATGATCCCCAAGCTGGAAACCTGCGTTCACGCGGTGGAAGGCGGGTGCGAGGCTGCCGTTGTGCTCGATGGGCGCGTTCCGCACGCCATGCTGCTGGAATTCTTCACCAGTCGCGGTGCGGGTACGCTGGTTTCCGCCTGAGGCCTTGCGGGATAATCAGCGCGTCTTACATGGTTGATACACCTCGCCGGGATAGCTAGGCTCTCCTTCCGGGACGCAAATTGAAAGGTTTGGCAAGTGTTGCTTTTCACCCTCTCGCAGATCATCGGTTATTTGGTCTCGATCCTGATTTTCTTCGTCATCGCGCAGTTCGTGCTCAGCCTGTTGATCAGCTTCAACGTGGTCAACATGCACAACAACTTCGTGGCGGCGATCTGGCAGGCGCTGAACGCCATTCTTGACCCGATCCTCAACCCGATCCGGCGGCTGATGCCCAATACCGGCGCAATCGACTTTTCGCCGATGGTGCTGATCATCGGGCTCAACATCCTCAATATCGTGATCTCCAATCTCGCGAGGGCGGGCTATTGAGCGGCAAGCCGGCGCAAGCTGGCCTTTGACTTTCCGTCGCGCCGGGCGCAGGGCGGTTTCATGGCAAACTTGTTTTCCGCAAAGGCAATGCTGGCGGCTCTGGGCGCGCTGGCCGTTGTGGCTGGCGCTGATGCTTCGGCCGATGCGCAATCGCGCCGCGAAAGGGGTGAGCGCCGCCCGCTTCCTTCCAAGGGCGAACCGGGCCTTGTGGTCGCGGCAGACATCGCCTTTGCCAAGGCCGTGCGCGAGGATGGCATGGCCGCCGCGCTGGCAGAACATGCTGCGTCAGGCGCAGTGGTCCACACCCCTGTCGCGCGTTTCCCCGCTGCTGAAATCGCCGCGGATGACATGCCGCGCACGCTTGATCCCAACGCCGTATGGACCAGTTGTGACGGTTCGGTGGCAGTCAGCTTTGGGCGTTATCGCTCGGTAGACGGGACGGTGGGCAGCTACGCCAATGTCTGGCAATTGCAGGGCGATAGCGAATACAAGTGGTCCTATCGCATGGCCAAGGCGGATGATCCGCAGCCGGTCAAGCCGCCGCTGACCAGCATCGAAGACCCGGACAACACCATCGTCGTGCCCGGCCTGGGCGTGATCGAGGGGCAGGTGGCCGATTGCCGACGGCCAGGTTATATTCCGGACCTGCGCGCCGCCATGACGGGCGACTCCATCGGCGAAGCAGGCGATTTTGCACGCGACGGCACGCTGTACTGGCGCTGGTCATCCAGCACCGACGGCAGCCGCCGCATCCGCGTGTGGTTGCTGCGCGGTGGAACATGGGAAGAAGCGCTGGATTTTGGCACTGGCCGCTGGGGTGACCTGCGATGATGGAACTGTTCCTTTCGGCTTTCGTCACCCTGTTCGTGGTGATCGATCCGCCGGGCTGTGCGCCGATCTATGCCGGGCTGACAGCCAGCGCCTCGCCCGCCGCGCGCCGCAGCATGGCCTTGCGCGCATGCCTGATCGCGGGTGTCATCCTCGTCGGCTTTGCGCTGTTCGGGCAGGACCTGCTCGGCGCGATGCATATCGAGCTTGATGCCTTCCGCATCGCCGGTGGGATCATGCTCTTCCTGATCGCGCTGGAAATGGTGTTCGAGAAGCGTACCGAACGCCGCAGCGACCGTGCCGAGAAGCTGAAGGAAGATCCTGATTACGAGGATGTTTCGGTCTTCCCCATGGCCATGCCGATGCTGGCAGGGCCGGGCGCGATCGCCTCGATCATGCTGCTGGAAGGCGAGGCGCAAGGCATAGAAGGCATGCTGGTGGTGCTGGGCGCGCTTGCCGCGGTCCTGCTGCTCACCCTGCTGGCGCTGATGGCGGCAAGTCCGCTGATGAAGATCTTCGGCGCAAAGGTGGAAGCGGTGATCACCCGCCTGCTCGGCGTGCTGCTGGCAGCGCTTGCCGCGCAATATGTGATCGATGGTTTGAGAAGCTCTTTTTCTTAGCCTCAAGCGCCGGCGTTCGCATCCGCTCACTTGGCTATCCTCGCCTGAATCCCTCCGTCCTTCGGACTACGGGGCGGCTGCGGGGGCGTGGTCACGCGCTGGTCTCGCTAGTCGCTCGACGATCATTCCAAGCAGCTTTGCTCGCACGATCATACGCGAGCGAAGCGAGGGCAAGGGCGACTGCCCGCCCGGACCGGCCCCGCAGCGTAGCGGAGGGAACAGCCGGGAGGACGAACCCGCGGATGCAGGTTCATGAAACAAACTACTGCAAAGTCACACGATCCTCGTCGGGATCGCTGCGGCCGTAGAATTCCATCAGCTGCACCAGCAGTTCGCAGCGGGTCTTCAGGTCCGGCGCTTCCAACAGCGCCTGCTTGCTTGCCCCGTCGAAGGGGGCGATTTGCGAGAGGCCGTTTATCAGCGACACGTCATCGAGCTGGGCAACCGATTCCCAGTCCACCGAATAGCCCTGTGCATCGGCGAAATTGCGCGCTTCGACCTCGAAGCTGGCGCGTTCGGCAAAGGCGAGCACTTCGTGAGCTGGTTCCTCGATCAGTTCGGCCTCGACCTGGCGGAACGGCGTGCTAACCTCCAGTTCGCGGAGCACGCGGAAGCGCGCTTCACCGGTGAGGACGATGTTGTAGCGCCCGTCCTCGCTGGTCTCGACATCGTCGATCTTGCCCAGACAGCCGAACTCGTAGAGCGGCGCGCCCTCGCGGTTTTCCTGCGGCTGGATCATGCCGATCAGCCGGTCCCGCGCCAGCGCATCGCCCACCATCGCACGGTATCGCGGCTCGAAGATGTGCAGTGGCAATTGCAGGCCGGGGAACAGCAGCGCCCCGGACAGCGGGAAAATCGAGATGCGCTTGCCGCTCATCCAAACAGCAGCAGCGAAAGCTTGCGGCGCTGGGCCGAAACCCACGGATCTTCGCGGCCAACGGCTTCGAAAATCTGCAGCAGCTTGGCCTTGGCCGCGCCTTCGTTCCATGCCGGGTCTGCCTGCACCATGGCGAGCAGCACTTCTGCAGCCTCGTCACGCGCGCCAGCGGCAAAAGCGGCTTCGGCCAGCGCCATCTGCGCGTCCATGTCGGACTTGTCAGCCGCCGCTTCGCGCAGCGCCACCAGTTCGCTGTCGTCAACCTCGACCGCGACCAGTTCCAGCGCACTGTATGCCTGCTTGACGGCATCTGCCTCCTGCATCTCCGGCGGCAGGCCTTCGTAGGCAGACTGCGCAGCGTCCTTGTGCCCGGCAGCCACCAGAGCGCGAATCAGCCCGGCGAAGACTTCAGGCTTCGTCTGGTCCATCTGCGCGATCTGCATGAACATCTGCGCGGCGCGCTCGGCATCGCCTTCGGCCAGCTCGGTTTCGGCCATGCCGATCATCTCGTCGATATCAGGCATCTGCGGTGCGCCTTCGCCGTCACCCGCTTCGCCGCCCTTGATGGGCAGCTGCTTCAGGATCTGGTCCAGCGCGCCCTTCAGCTGCGATTCGGTGCGGGCAGGCGTCAGGTCAGCCACCGGCTGGCCCTGGAACATGGCATAGACGGTGGGGATGGATTGCACCTGGAACTGGCTGGCGATGAATCGCTCCTCGTCCACGTTTACCTTGGCCAGCACCACGCCCTTGTCAGCATATTCGGCGCAGACATTTTCCAGCACCGGCGTGAGTGCCTTGCACGGGCCGCACCACTCGGCCCAGAAATCGAGGATCACCAGCTTCGTCTGGCTGGGTTCCACTACCTTCTTCTGAAATCGATCGACGGCTTTCTGTTCGTCGAGATTAAGGCCCATGCTTGCCAATTGGCTGCTCCTGCTGATGCGGTTTTTGTCTGCTGCCCCCTAAATGGCGCATCCAGCGGATTTGTGAAGGGTATGAGGCTATTTCGCCTGCCGTGAATTTTGCTGACATTTGCCTCTTGCGCACTTCAAAAGCCGGTGTTAGTTGCGCGCCTCCCCACCGGGACACGAGGGTTTCAACCCTTCCGGTGAAGCGTCATTGAGCGGGCGTAGCTCAGGGGTAGAGCATCACCTTGCCAAGGTGAGGGTCGGGCGTTCGAATCGCCTCGCCCGCTCCAGTTTTCTTGCACAATAAGGTCTTTTCTCGACAGCGCGCTGCGCTGCGATTAGCCCTGCGTGCGAGGGAGAGAGAACGCATGGGATGTCTTGAAGGACAGGTGGCGCTGGTAACCGGCGCAGGGCGCGGTTTCGGGCGCGCGATTGCAGAACGGCTGGCGGGCGAGGGCGCAAAGGTTGCCGTCGCCTCGCGCACGATCGGCCAGTTGCAAGAAGTGGCCGCGGGGATCAGCGAATCGGGCGGCACGGCCCATGCGGTGGCGTGCGATGTGACCGATCCAGCCAGTGTTGCTGCTGCCATTGCCGACATCGGACAAGCGCTCGGCCCGGTGGACCTCCTGATATCCAACGCCGCAGTGCCCGGCCCTTTCGGCCCCCTTTGGGAAGTGAGTGGGGAAGACTGGTGGCGCGCGCAGGAAGTGCACCAGCGCGCACCCATGCTGCTTATGCAGGCGGTGCTGCCAGGCATGATCGAGCGCGGGCGCGGGCGCATCTTGTGCATCTCCGCCAAGGCGGTGCGCATCGTGGCGCCGCATCTTTCGGCCTATTGCGTGGGCAAGGTGGCCCTGAACCGGCTGGTCGAGCAGGTGGGCGTAGAACTGCGGGGCACCGGCGTTGCTGCCTTCTCGCTCGATCCCGGCTTTGCCTTCACCCAGCTGGGCCGCGACACGATGGAAAGCCCGGACGCGCAGAAATACCTTGGCGGCATGGTCGAACGGCTGAAGTCCAAGCAGACCGAGCCCGATGCCTTTGATGACCTTGCCCGCACGGCGGATCGCTGCGTCGAACTCGCATCGGGCAGGTATGACGTGCTGTCCGGCGGCTTCGTGACGCTGGATGAAGACTTGCAGCAAAGACTGGCCGAAGCCGAAGCGGACTAGGCTTCTGTCGCATCCTCGCTGCCATCGTCCACGTGGTTGTCCAGCTC
>Ga0181601_10002496_pt1 | contig 15722 bp, 8 predicted proteins | sample 041ome_8_FD_133020 | JGI IMG/M metagenome (GOLD analysis project Ga0181601, IMG submission 133020) | Coastal salt marsh microbial communities from the Groves Creek Marsh, Skidaway Island, Georgia - 041407BS metaG (megahit assembly) | ecosystem: Environmental > Aquatic > Marine > Intertidal zone...
AAGCATGACGGGGTAGCGGAGTTCCAGTATTTCTGGGTCCGTCAGGCGGGTATTGGTCATGTGGGTGTGGATGGCGCTGGCACCGTCCCAGGTTGGCCCGGCACCCGCACCGCCGCAGATGGTTTCATAATATTGGTGGGTTTTGTTGCCAAAGGTGAAGTTGTTCATGGTGCCCTGGCAGGCGCCCATCACTTGCAGTGCGCCATAAACGCAATCGGTCACGACTTGGCTGGTCTCCACATTGCCCGCGACAACAGCCGCACCGGGGTTCGGGTTCAGCATGCAGCCCTGGGGCAGGACGATTTCAATCGGCTTCAAGCAACCGTCATTCAGCGGAATATCCTGGCCGACAAGCGTGCGGAAGACATAGAGTACCGCCGCCCGGCATACGGCTGCTGGCGCGTTGAAGTTGGAATTCAACTGGGCCGATGAGCGAGAGAAATCGAGCTTCGCCGTCCGCGCCGTCTCATTGATTGAGATATCGACGGAAACCATCGCACCATTATCCAGGCCGTAATCGAAGGAGCCTGATTTCAACGCCCCAATAACGCGGCGGACACTTTCTTCAGCGTTGTCTTGCACATGCTTCATATAAGCCTGAACCACATCCTGACCGAAATGGCCGATCATGCGGCGGACTTCCTGAATGCCCTTTTCGCAAGCCGCGATCTGCGCCTTAAGGTCCGCCTCGTTCTGGTAGACATTCCGGGCGGGGTATCTGGCGGAAAGCAATAGGTCTTCAAGCGCTTTGCCCTGGAAATCGCCCTGGTCCACCAGCAGGAAGTTATCGATCAGCACACCTTCATGCTCAATCGTGGAGCTATCGGGCGGCATGGACCCAGGGGTGAGCCCACCAACATCAGCATGATGGCCGCGCGAGGCCACGTAGAAAATGATCTCATCGCCTTCAAAAACGGGTGCCACAACGGTGATATCCGGCAAGTGCGTGCCGCCGTTATAGGGGTTGTTGAGGGCATAGAAATCACCAGGGTTCATGGCCCCCTCGCGTTCCTTGATCATGGCACGGACGGACGCACCCATAGAGCCAAGATGCACTGGCACATGGGGCGCGTTGGCGACAAGGCTGCCGGTCGCATCAAAGATCGCGCAGGAGAAATCCAGGCGTTCTTTGATGTTCACGGAATATGCGGTGTTCTCTAACGCAGCACCCATTTGCTCCGCGACGGACATGAACAGGTTATTGAACACTTCCAGCAGCACGGGGTCTGCTTCCGTGCCAATCGCGTGGGCGCGTTCCAGCACTTCCACACGGCGCATGACCAGATGGTCACGGCCCGTAATTTCCGCCCGCCACCCAGGCTCAACGACATTGGCACCCGTGCGTTCGATGATGACGCAAGGGCCGGATACAGCCGCACCTGGGGCCATGCTGTCCCGGTCATAGAAGGGGGCATCCACCCAGCCGGATTGAATGTAGATCGGGTGGGTAGAGATCACCGATGCTTCGGCGCTTGGATCAACGGCGTGTTCAGTTTCATCCGCCACATCCGTTTCGCCAACGGCTTCTGCGACGGCGGTGGCGACGATGAGCGCTTTACCGTCCATGATGAAGCCATAGCGTTGGCGATGCTCTGCCTCAAATGCAGCCCGAAGCGCGCCAGCGATGTCGCCGCCTTCTGGGTAAGCCACTTCCAGGGATGAGTCCGTCCCATCATAGCGCAGATGCACACGGCGCTCGACGCGGAGCGTATCACCCGGCGTTAGCTGCGGTTCAAGCTCAGCCTCAGCCTCGCTGCCAAGCGTTGCCAGGGTGGCTTCAATTTCGGCCAGTGCTGATTGTTCCAGCGTCGCTTCGACAGAGCGTTCTTTGACCGCGCGCAAATCCGCCAGCCCCATGCCATAGGCGGAAAGGACGCCTGCATAGGGGTGGATGAAGATTGTCTCCATGCCAAGGGTATCGGCGATCATGCAGGCATGTTGGCCGCCAGCGCCGCCGAAGCATTGCAGCGTGTATTCGGTCACGTCATAGCCACGACGGACGCTGATTTCTTTGATCGCATTGGCCATATTCTCAACGGCGATCTGAAGATAGCCCAGCGCTACATCCTCTGCCTTGCGCGTGTCGCCTGTCTCCTCAGCGATACGTCCGCCTAAGTCCGTGAAGGCTTTTGCCGTTGCGTCCCGGTCTAGCGGTTGATCGCCATTGGGGCCGAATACGGGCGGGAAATGTGCGGGCTGCAGGCGTCCTAGAAGCACGTTGCAATCGGTCACCGTCAGCGGTCCGCCACGGCGGTAGGCTGCGGGGCCTGGGCTCGCACCAGCGCTTTCCGGACCGACACGGTAGCGGCCTTGTTCGAACGCCAGGATCGACCCGCCGCCTGCGGCAACGGTGTGGATTTGCATCATTGGTGCGCGCATGCGGATGCCAGCAACCTGGGTTTCAAACGCGCGTTCGTAATCACCCGCATAGTGGGAAACATCTGTGGAGGTGCCGCCCATATCGAAGCCAATGATCCGGTCAAATCCTGCCATGCCTGCGGTTTTAGCAGCACCCACAACGCCACCTGCGGGGCCTGAAAGGATGGAATCCTTGCCTTGGAAGCGCCGGGCGTCCGCCAATCCGCCATTGGACTGCATGAACATCAAGCGCGCGCCCGAAAGCTCACCCGCAACAATGTCCACATAGCGGCGCAGCACGGGGGATAGGTAAGCGTCGACAACGGTCGTGTCGCCGCGTCCTACGGCTTTGATCAGCGGACTGGTCTGGTGGCTGACAGATATCTGCGTGAAGCCAAGCTCGCGGGCGATGGTAGCAGCCTGCTCCTCATGCTCCGGGTAGCGGTAGCCGTGCAGGCAAAGGATCGCGATGCTTGTGTAGCCTTTGTCGCGCATGGCTTGCAGGTCGCGGCGGGTCGCATCTGCATCCAGGGCGCGTTCGACTGTGCCGTCTGCGAGCACGCGCTCATTCAATTCCACCACATCGGTATAGAGCTGTTCTGGTAGCTTCAATTCCAGATCAAACAGGCGCGGGCGGTTTTGGTAGGCGATGCGCAGCAGGTCCCGGAATCCACTGGTGACAGCTAGGACTGTGCGCTCGCCCTTGCGCTCCAGCAGTGCATTGGTGCCAACGGTGGTGCCCATTTTGACCGCATCAATGGCGTCCGCTGGGATCGGTTGCTTAGCTGGAACTTCCAATAACTCACGGATACCCTGGGTCGCAGCGTCCTGATATCGCTCTGGATTTACGGAAAGCAGTTTGTGCGCAACCGTCTCACCATCCGGCTTTCGTGCCACGATGTCGGTGAAGGTGCCGCCCCGGTCGATCCAAAACTGCCATTTTTGTTTTTGTGGAGCGGCCATGGGCTGAGGCTTTCTGAGGTTACGGTCTATCCGGGCTTGTATACAGCAGCGCCTGCCTCTGTGACATATCCAGCAGCCAAATCTGCCGCTAAATCTTTCGCATTCCGTGCTCGCGGATCGCCCCAACCGCCGCCGCCTGCAGTATCGAGGCGCACGCGGTCGCCGCGTTTCAGCTGAACGCCGGAGATTTTGGACGGTAGCTGGGTCATCTCACCATCCCGCCACATGCGGAATTGGCCGGGCGCGCCGGGCTCACCGCCGTTCAGGCCGTATGGCGGATAGCGGAACCGGTCGAAGCTGCCAGCAAGCACACCCCAGTCGGATTCAAGCCGCCATTCCCGCGCCAAGCCAAGGCCGCCACGCCTTTGGCCTGCGCCGCCGCTATCGGGGATCAGGCCGTAATGGGTAAACATGACCGGGAATAGCGCCTCACACATCTCCATCGGCGAGTTGGCCAGATTGTGGAACCCGGCGGAGAATCCGCTCGCACCGTCTGCTGTCGGATGCGCGCCCCACCCACCGACTTCGATCTCGAAATATACCCGCCGTTCGCCGGATGCATCGGGCGCAGAAAGGGCCGCCACATAGGAGACGCCGTAATAGGCAGCCGGAATAAGGTCCGGCACGGCTTCCGCCAAGGCCCCCAGAACGGTGGTGACGATCCGATGGCCCGTCGCCATGCGGTTGGCGACTGGGGCTGGGGATTCAGCGCTGACGATAGCACCCGGGCGGGCGACGATTTCTATTGGCCGATAGGCACCCGTATTCGCCATGGCTTTGCCGCCTGCAGCCATCAGCAACGCGCAATAGACGCCGCTTTTGGCCATGTTGAGCGTGCAGTTGACGGGGCCGGGCGCTTGGTCGGCTGAACCTGAAAGATCAATCCGGGCCTGCGCGCCATCAACCGTCACGACCGCATGGACCTTGAGGCCAATTGCATCTTGCCCGTCATCATCGACAAAGTCTTCGAAGCTATAGGTTCCGTCCGGGATATCGCTGATGGCGGAGCGCATGGCGGCTTCGGATTGATCCAGGATCGCATCCATTGCGACATCGATGGTCGCCGCGTCATAGCGATTTACCAGCCGCATGACCGCCCGTGCACCGACATCCAGGGCTGCCAATTGTGCCGCGACATCGCCGCCAATTTTCTCCGGCTCGCGACTGTTGCGGCGGATGGTGGCAAGGATAGCTTCGTTGCGGCGGCCTGCTTCAACCAGCTTCATGGGCGGCAGGCGAAGGCCTTCCTGGAATACTTCTGTCGCACCCGCGAAATAGCTGCCGGGAGCGCCGCCGCCGACATCAATGTGATGCACAACGGTCGCTGAAATCGCGACACGCACGCCATCCGCATAGACCGGCTTGAAGGCCACGAAGTCCGGCAAATGTTGACCGCCCGCATAGGGATCATTGGTCAGGATCACATCACCTTCATGCCATTGATCTAACGGAATCCAATGGGCAATGATTTCTTCCAGGCAGACAGACATGCTGTTTAGGTGCACCGGAATCCGGGTTGATTGTGCGACGGCGCGGCCATGGCCATCAAAGATCGCGGTCGAATAATCCAGCGTTTCGCGCACAACGGTAGAGCGCGCGGTTCGCCAGATGGAGATGTTCATTTCCTCTGACGCAGCAACCAGGGCGTTGCGGATAACTTCCAGGCGGATGGGGTCGATGGTGCGGGATGGGGCGGTCATCAGTTCTTCTCCGCGAGCATATCGCCGGATGGCGTCATTGTGACGGTCCAGCGGGCTGGCACGACCAATGTCGTGAAAGCTTCTTCGATGATGGCGGGGCCGGTTAGGCTGGCCCCAGCGTCAATGTCGCCCCGCTGATAAATCGCGGCCTCGACCCAGGCGTCATCCAGCCATACGCGCCTGCTGCCGGAAGGAACCGGTGGGGCAGGATCGCCGGATGCGCCGGCAGCGTCTGCAAGCTCCGGGTCCGGCATCCGTCCAATGGCGGCGAGGCGGAGGGTTGCGATCTCGACCACATCAGCCTCGTCACTATGGGCGAAGCGGGCGGCGTGCTCGATATGGAAGCGCTGCACCAGATCAGCCAGGGACGCGGCGGATGGCGCTACGTCGCCCCAGGGGATCACCAACTCATAGGCTTGGCCGCGATAGCGCATATCGGCGGAAAACTCATACGCCCGTGCATCAGCCTCGACGCCATCACGGATGAGGGCGGCTTCAGCTTCAGCCCGTAAATCTGCCGCCATGTCTTGCAATGCGGCTACAGCATCAGCCTCACCACCCGTATTGGCGTGCAGGCGGCGGGAGCGGGCGAGGTCGTGGCGAAGGTCTGCCGCCAGAATACCCCGGGCGGATAGCGTGGAGGCATTCGCTGGCAGAACCATGCGGCGCATATCAAGCGAGTCCGCAATTGCGGCGGCATGGAGACCAGCAGCACCGCCAAAGGGTGCCAGCGCGAAGTCTGCCGGGTCAGCGCCTTTCTCAAACAGGGACAGCCGGATCGCATCTCCCATATGGGCATCCGCAACTTCCAGAACGCCCGCCGCTGCGGCTTCAGCACCGAGGCCAAGCGGCGCGCCGACATGCTCGGCGATGGCGTTGCGGGCACCTGCATCATCCAGCGGCATAGCACCGCCGAGGAAGGAGGGCGCATCAATCCGGGCGAGGGCAACGTTTGCGTCTGTGACGGCAGGTTGGGTGCCGCCACGCTTGTAGGAGACGGGTCCTGGCATGGCACCCGCACTCTCTGGCCCGACGCGGAGGCCGCCCGCCTCAACCCGCGCCAGTGATCCGCCGCCAGCGCCGATGGTTCGGATTTCGATCATGGGTAAGCGCACTGGCAAGCCGTCGATTTCACCTTCGGGCGTTTGCCCAATGGCACTGTCGCTGACGACAGAGATATCGGCACTGGTACCGCCCATATCGATGCCGACAAGGTTCTTCAGGCCATGGCGCGCCGCCAATGCCGCCATCGCCATAGCACCGCCAGCGGGGCCAGAGAGCAGCAGTTTTGCAGGCAATCGCGCGGCCTCAGCCGGTTTCGCAACACCGCCGTTTGATTGCACCAGATAGAGCGGCGCTGTCACACCGATAGCAGCGAGGCGGCCCTCCACTTGCTCCAGATATCGGGAAACGACGGGCTTCAGCAGGGCGTTGAGAGCTGTTGTTGAGAACCGCTCAAGCTCTCGAATTTCAGGGCTGGCTTCATGGGAGGCGGAGACTGCGAGGCCTGGTGCTGCCGCCTCGGCGATTTCGAGTGCGCGGCGTTCATGGTCCGGGTTTGCATAGGCATTCAGGAAGCCGATAGCGAGCGCTTCAACGCCGTCATCAACCAGGCGCTTGGCGAGATCCGTGACCGCGGCCTCATCCAGCGGCGTCTCAACGGCACCGTCATAGCGCACCCGCTCCGCCACGCCGAAGCGTTGCTGGCGGGGAATCAAAAGCGCGCGTGGTTCTGCGACGAGGCTGTAGAGCTCCTTGCGCATATGTCGGCCAATTTCCAAAACATCCTCAAAACCCGCCGTCGTCAGCATGGCCCCCTTGGGCAGTTTCCGCTCCAACACCGCATTTGTGGCGATGGTGGTGCCGTGCAGCAGCAGGCCGATATCAGCCAGTGTGAAGCCAAAGAGCTGGCCAGCTTCCTGCAGCCCGGTCGCCAATCCACGGGATGGATCATCCGGTGTAGAGGGCGTTTTGTGGGCGTGTGCTTGGCGGGTGCGGGCATCATGAATTTCGATGTCCGTGAACGTGCCGCCGATATCAACGGCGACGCGGATCGGGCGGTTGGATTGAGACATTCGGGAGGAGGCTTTCGAGGACGGTCATCTGCGAACCAGAGTGCCGTTGATGGAGCAGATATTCAACAGCCGCTTTGGTGCGGGCGATAAGTAACAAAGCGCTGCTTCCAGGGCTCCTCGCTCCCCAACGGGGGGAGAGGGGAGGGTGAGGGGGGATGTATCAAGGTCGTTGAAAGCGTGGACATAATTTTGAGCTTGCTTGCGTAGCAGTCGGCCCCCTCACCCTGTCCCTCTCCCCCCATTGGGGGGCGAGGAGAATGCGTTGGGGCGATTACTTACATCCGGCAATCATCAAGCTAGTCGTTAAATATCATCCAGCGGATAGATCGGGCGGCGGACATGCTTGAATTCAATTGCGTCGTAGTCGGACGTACACACACCTTCGCCTGCGCATTCGATGGTGGCACCAGCGATCTTCCTGAATCCGGCGCGGTAATGGATGCGGGATTTCAGCATAAGGTAGCGCTTTTCTGTGGGCTCAATGCCCAGGCTGCGCATACAGTTCAGGTCGTTGGGTTCCTGGTTCTTGGTGGTGATGATGATCTGAACTTTGCCGGTATCCAGCACCGCCGTCGGCCCCATATCCATCAGCATTCCGGTCCCGGCTGGCCCTGCATTACGGTAGAGACCGTCCGAGAGTTTTGCGACGTGGCCCGTTACTTCCAGTGGCTTGCCCTTGAGGCCAATGCCCGGCATGTCGCGCTTACCGCCAAGGCTAATCGTGACCTTGGTGCCTTCGCCAGCGGCATGCAATTCAGCGGCTGCGGCTTCGTCGCGAACAGCGAAGGCAGCGACATCTTCCAGGCCGGCATTGATGATGCCTTTCAATACCGCCATGCAGTCCATTGTGCCGCCTGATGCAGCGTTGTCATAATGATCAAGCAGCACGATGGGACCATCCGCTGTCATGGATTTGGCGCGGGCAAGGCTTTCCTGAAGCGGCTCAATTTCATAGACGAACTTTTGGCGATGCTCCCAGGCAAAATTCAGCAGTTCATCGCGCCATGCCGCAGCCTGTGCTTGATCGCCATCGGTGACGACAACGGCGGATAGGCCCGCCTGGCTGATGTCCGCATGGGGAAATCCAACGAATAGCGTCGCTGTCAGCGCGCCTTCGGCTTCCATGCGTTTGGTCATTGCCTGCAATTCTTTGTTCGGGAAATCATCCGTGCCCTGGCGCATGACGTGCGGCAGCATAGGTTTTTGGCCCCAGGCGAGCGCGGGTCGAACCTCGCCTTTGATCGCCGCAATTGCTGCTTTGCCTGCACGCATGCCTGTGTCGTAGCTGTCGATATGCGGGTAGGTCTGGTAGCCCGCCAGCACGGTCACGTTATCCGCAATTTCCGGATACAGGTTCGTATGCATATCGAGCGCCACGCCGATGGGCATATCTGGCGCAATTTCGCGAATACGTTTCAGCAGCGCGCCTTCGCCGTCCTCCAGGGACTGGGTGACCATTGCGCCGTGCAGGTCCAACAAGATACCGTCAGCCCCCGCCTTCACGGCATCCAGGATTTTACCGGTCATGTATTCATAAGCATCGTCGTGGACAGGACCGGATGGCCAGGCGCCTGCTGCGATGGGGGTCACGATCTCCGCATCTTCAGCTTCAGCCAGGTCCAGGAATGCTGCGATGGCAGAATTGGTGCCTTTGAATGCAGGTGCAACTTCGTCGCCTTCAGGAACGCGGGGCGTGCCGCGGGCGAATACATCTAGCGGTGTTGGCACGGGGGAATAGGTGTTGGTTTCGTGCTTCATCATGGCGATGATCAGGCGCATGTCGGCAGGCTCCTTAAACCGGTTTGTCGCCCGCCAAATGCCGGGCCGGGCCAGCTAGGCCCATAGCGTGACGCATGAATAGGCGCTTTAGCGGCGGCGTCGCTTGTACCGCGCCCAGTCCCAGCATCCGCATCAGCCTAAGCGGTGGCACGTGGTTGGAAAAGAGCCGGTTCAGGCTGTCCGTCGCCGCAACCAAGGACGCCACGTCACTCAGCCGGGCGGCGGTGTAGCCCGAAAGCACGTCCGGCGCGCCTGGGTCCAGCCCAAGCGCCAAGCGGTCCGCGACACGCCGCGCCAGTTCAGCGGAATCCCGAAGGCCAAGATTGAAGCCCTGGCCTGCAATTGGATGAATGGACCGGGCGGCATCTCCCACCAGCGCCAAGCGCTGGCTGGTCATTGCTGTCGCCGCTACAAGCTTTAGGGGGAAGGAGCCGATCGGGCCGATCGTTTCCACCGCACCATAATGATTACCAAAGCGGGCGGCTAATTCACAGTCAAATTCTGCTTTTTCCAGCGCCAGCAGCCGGTCTGCCAAGTCTGCCCGCTCAGTCCAGACGATTGAGGAGCGGTGGGGGGAAGCGGCACCATCATTGGTGTCCGGCAGGGGCAGAATCGCGAACGGTCCGGATGGCAGGAAGCGTTCGTGGGCGACGCCCCGATGCGGCTCTGCATGTGCAGCGGTGCAGACGATGGATATTTGGCCATAATCGAATGACCGCTCACCGATACCCGCCAGTTTGCGGGTGGGGGAGTTGCGGCCATCTGCACCGATTGCCAGCCGCGCGCGCACTGCGTCGCCATTGCTCAGCGTAGCGATTGCGGCATTGGCGGAGAGGCTCAGCGCTTCCAAGCCTGTTTCAAAGCGGAGTTTAATGTTCGGCGCGGCCATGACGGCGTCAAACATGCGCCGGCGGAGTGCGGCATTCGGCACGATGCAGCCAAGGTCACCTTCGCCAAGCTCCCCGCCGTCATAATGCAAGAAAAGCGGACCATTGCCGTCAATAATGCGGATATCGGTGATAGCGCCAGAAGCCCAGGCTTCACTGTCCCAGGCACCGATCCGGTCCAGAATGCGCATGGCACCTTGGGCGATGGCGGTTGTGCGCCAATCGTAGTCCGGGTGTTCCAGGCGCGCGCGGGTCGCGGGGTCGATCACGATGACCCGCGCCCCAGCTTCCGCCAGCAGCAGGGCTGCTGCCAGTCCGTTCAAGCCAGCGCCTGAAATCAGAACGTCCGTCAGGGGAGGGTTCGCTTTCGCCATACGGGGAGAATAGCGCAGTCCGGGCGAAGTGCCATTAGCGGAACGCCGCAGCGGTGCCCAAATTTTAAACTGCCTAGTTTTTCATCATGCACAAAAAATAAGCAATTTGTCTTCTGTCATTCCTTAACATCAAGAAAAATAACAGTAAATAAAATTGGCACGGAACTTGTAAACGAAGTCTTGACGCGTGTGCATACCCGCAAGCGCTGGTTCAGGAGATGAGAATGAAGATGGTCATGGCAGTGATCAAGCCCTTCAAGCTCGATGATGTGCGCGAAGCGCTCACGTCGATAGGCATTCAAGGATTGACGGCCACGGAGGCGCGCGGTTTCGGGCGCCAAAAAGGGCAAACCGAAATTTACCGGGGCGCTGAATACACAGTGAACTTCCTGCCGAAGGTCAAAATTGAGGTGGTGGTTGAGGATTCACAGGTCGATGGCGCCGTGGAGGCGATCCAGAAGGCCGCGAATACCGGGCGCATCGGTGACGGCAAAATCTTTGTGTTGGATGTCGGCCAGGCCGTGCGGATCCGCACGGGCGAAACCGGCGCTACGGCGCTGTAAGGGGAATCATTATGAGCAAGACTTTACTTTCACTGGTCGGCGCTGGCGTATTATCGCTCGCGGCGGCCCCAGCCATGGCGGCGGTTGATCCTGAAACCGCTTTTGTCTTCAACAGTTTCTCGTTCCTGGTGAACGGCTTGGTCGTCATGTTTATGGCGGCAGGATTTGCGATGCTGGAAGCGGGCCTGGTCCGCTCCAAAAACACGGCAACGATCTGCCTGAAAAACATCGCGCTCTACTCAATCGCTGGCTTGATGTTCTATGTGGTCGGTTATGCCGTGATGTACACGGATGTAGATGGCGGCTTCATCGGGTCCTTCTCGTTCTTCTACAACCCACCGGCTGCGGAATTGGCGCTTTTGGGCGCGGATGAAGCGACGCCGGAACTGGTCAAAGCCGTGACGGATAATGGCTATGCCGCGCAGTCCGACTGGTTCTTCCAGATGGTGTTTGTGGCGACGGCAGCGTCCATTGTCTCTGGCACACTGGCGGAACGCATTAAGCTATGGCCGTTCTTGGCCTTCGTGGTTGTTCTGTCCGCGCTTATCTATCCAATCGTTGGGTCCTGGGAATGGGGCGGCGGCTGGTTGAACAGTGACTGGTACATCGCCGCATTTGGCGCTGAATTCATGGACTTCGCTGGCTCCACCTTGGTGCACTCCACTGGCGGCTGGGCTGCATTGGCAGGCGCGATTGTGCTCGGCGCACGAAAGGGGCGTTACGGTGCCAACGGCGAAGTTCGCCCGATGCCCGGCGCCAACTTGCCGCTAGCAACGCTTGGTACGTTCATTCTGTGGTTCGGTTGGTTCGGCTTTAACGGCGGCTCACAGCTTGCCCTTGGCAGTGCTTTGGACGCTGCGGCGATGGCGATTGTGTTCGTGAACACCAACTTGGCGGCTGCTGGCGGCGTGGTTGTCGCGATGATGGTGACCCAGATCCGCTACAAGAAGGTCGATCTTACAATGGCGCTTAATGGTGCGATTGCAGGCTTGGTTTCAATCACCGCTGGTCCAGACCTGCAGAACCACTTCCACTCAATCATCATCGGCGGTATCGGCGGCGCGATCGTTGTGTTCGCAGTGCCACTGATGGACAAGTTCAAGATTGACGATGTTGTGGGTGCCATCTCCGCCCACTTGGTTGCGGGCATCTGGGGCACCCTGGCCGTTGGCATCTTCGGCGGTGGGGCGATCTTGGCGCAGCTTGTGGGCATTCTGGCAGTTGGCGTGTTCGTCTTCCCGGTTAGCTTGCTCGTGTGGTTCGCGCTGAAATCCACCGTCGGCATCCGTGCAGATGAAGAAGCCGAAGTTATGGGCCTCGATCAGTCGGAACTGGGCATGGAAGCCTATCCCGAGTTCGGGCGCGGTTCGCAGACGATGTAACCCCTCGACCCTACAGCCTTGGTCTCTCTCGCAAGGCTAAATTGCGGCCCGGAGCCTATGCTCCGGGCCGTTTTTCTTTGCAGAATGATATATTCGCAGCAGCTTAGAATGATTCCTTGAGTCTAAGACTCCTCTTTTTGCTTGCGAAAGCCGTCGCTGACCCAGTAGTATCCGTTTTGTTCGTATTTTAGGCGGGAGACGGCCCTGTGGCTGTTGCGATTGACGCTGCATCATCACCACGTTCGCCCAAGCGGCGCCCACGCAAAGCGCCTGCGCGCGGTGCCACACGGGTCCCGGCAAAGGTGGAGCCGCGCGCCCAGGAAGCGAAGTACCTGCCACCACAACTCGCGCGCTTTCTAAAGCTCCGCGCCTTGGAAATGGCCGCGCTAGCACTCATCGGCCTGGCACTGATGATGGCTGCCGCATTGTTTTCGTATGATCCGATGGACCCAAGCGCCAGTATGGCCAGCGGGCAAGCGCCAAACAATCTGTTGGGTGCCACTGGCGCATCAGCGGCAGACGCTGTGCTGCGGGCTATCGGCTTAGCCGCATGGGCTGCACCCTTGGCGGCATTCAGCCTTGGCTGGCGGTTCTTTCTGCATCGCCCGCCGAAGGTTCTCTGGCTGCGTCTGGCGTTATTGCCCTTGGGTGCTGTATTGGCAGCGGCAGCGCTTTCCGCCGTTCCAGCGCCAGAATTCTGGCCGCTGACGGAAAGCCTCGGCGGCGCACTGGGCGCTAAGGCGCAGGACAATGTTTGGCGCTTAGCGCAAGCGCTTCTGCCCGGCATCGAAGGTGGTCTTGCAGCCGTTCTGGCCGGGATGATCGCAGCGACACTTTTATTCTGGTGTTTCGCCCCACCCATTGGCGCGATTAAGCGCACGGCCGGTTGGCTTTGGCGTGCGATCCTTTGGGCAATGGGCCATGGCGGTCGTGCGGCCCGCACGGCCCACGCGCGCCACATGGAACGCCGTGGTGAGCGTGTTGAGCCAGAACTGGTCGATCCAACAGACTACGACAGCAGCGACGAGTATGAGGGCGATATTGAGGACGGCGAATGGGAAGAGCCCGAGCCAGAACCTGAAATTGCCGCAACACCGCGTCGGTCCCTAACCGGCAAGCTGGGTGAGCGCCTCACGGGTAAAACCAAACCGCCCAAAAAGCCAAAGGCGAAGAAAGTCGCCAAGGAGCCTGCGCCGCCGAAGAAACCAAAGACCAAGCCGCGCCGCGCCAAGTCTGGCGTTCAGCCGGACCTACCGCTCGACGACGGCTTCCAATTGCCGCCACTCGATCTGCTGCAAGAAGGCGAAGAGGGTACTGAGGTCGAGAGCGATGACCTGCTGAATGAAACAGCTCGCCGCCTTGAAACTGTGCTGGAAGACTTCGGCGTTAAGGGTGAGATCAAGCGATTCCGCCAAGGCCCTGTCGTCACCCTGTTTGAGCTAGAGCCAGCACCGGGCGTCAAAGCCTCCCGCGTCATTGGCCTGGCGGATGATCTTGCCCGCAATATGAGTGCGGTATCCGTTCGTGTCGCGACGGTTCCAGGTAAGAACGTGATCGGTATTGAACTGCCGAACCAAACCCGGGATATCGTGTATCTCCGCCAGCAACTCGCGACGAAGGATTTTGCTGGCGTCCACGGGTTACCGCTGGCGTTGGGCAAGGACATTGGTGGGGCCCCGGTCGTTGTCGATCTGGCGCGCATGCCGCATTTGCTGATCGCGGGTACGACCGGGTCCGGTAAGTCTGTTGCGATCAACAGCATGATTCTGTCACTGCTCTACACCATGACGCCGGAGCAGTGCCGTTTCATCATGATTGACCCGAAGATGCTCGAATTGTCTGTCTATGATGACATTCCGCATCTTCTGTCGCCCGTCGTTACGGACCCTAAGAAGGCCGTTGTGGCACTCAAATGGACGGTGCGGGAGATGGAAAACCGCTATCGCGCCATGTCGACACTCGGCGTCCGGAATATTGCTGGGTACAACAATCGCATTGAAGAGGCTCGCAAGAAGGGTGAGGCGCTGACCCGCCGCGTCCAGACGGGGTTTGACCCCGATACAGGCCGCCCAATCTACGAAGAGCAGCCGCTGGATATGCGGCCGCTGCCGTTCATCGTCGTTGTCGTTGATGAAATGGCGGACCTCATGTTGGTCGCCGGTAAAGACATTGAAGCCACCATCCAGCGCTTAGCGCAAATGGCGCGCGCAGCCGGTATTCATTTGATTATGGCGACGCAGCGCCCGTCTGTGGACGTCATCACCGGCACGATTAAGGCCAACTTCCCAACGCGGATCAGTTTCCAAGTCACCAGTAAAATTGATAGCCGCACCATCCTGAGTGAAGGTGGCGCGGAACAATTGCTGGGCCATGGTGATGGCCTTTATATGGCTGGCGGCGGGCGGATCAAGCGTGTCCATGGGCCGTTCGTGGAGGATGAGGAAGTCAACGATATCGTCGCTTTCCTGAAGGGCCAGGCACCGCCGGAATATATCGAAAGCGTCACTGAGGATGAAACCGCTACCGATGGCATTCCAGGGTTTGAGCCATCAGGCGGTGGTGATGATGATAGCGAGAACGGGCTTTATGACCGCGCTGTCGCAATCGTTGCGGCAGATAAGAAAGCTTCAACAAGCTATCTCCAACGCCGCTTAAAAATCGGCTACAATAGGGCCGCGACGCTGATTGATCGGATGGAAGCTGAAGGCGTTGTTAGCGCTGCGAACCATGTGGGCAAACGTGAAGTTCTGGTCGGTAATCATTCAGAATAGGCCACCTAGCCAGAATGGCATTGCGGAACGGAATCGCAGGCCGCCGTGTTTCTGCCGTAGTTTCGCCCTGGCGTCGCCGCTCCAATGCGCCATATTGGATAGAGAATACTTGATCACGCCGTAATCATTTGGAACCGCTTATGCGCCGTCTGTTCATACTGCTTGCCGCAATCCTGCCTCTCGCGGCGGCCACGCCTGCTCTCGCTCAGCAATCGCAAGCGGGCATGACCCAAGCGGTCGTAGACCAAGCGCTGGTCGATAGGATTATTGCGTATCTGAATAGTGTGCGGACGCTGGAAGCACGGTTCGTTCAGCAGAACAGCGATGGTGGGCAAGCGACAGGTAAGATGTGGGTCAGCCGCCCTGGCCGTATTCGATTTGAATATGACGCACCTTTAAGCGACGTCATCTGGTCCGACAATAACTTGGTGAAGCATTTCGATGCCGATCTTGAGTCTATTACCCATGTGCCGGCGCACTTAACGCCAGCTTGGTTCCTGTTGGATGACCAAGTTTCCATCAAGAAGGATGTTGAGATTTTGGCAACCGCTGAAATCGAAGATAAAGCCTACCTGACTGCCTCACAAGAAAATGCCCTGACAGCTGGCCGCGTGACCCTGGCTTTTGATCGGGAGCCGATGCGTATTCTTGGCTGGAATGTGGTGGATGGCAGCGGCACGGTCACCCAAGTCAACTTGATCTCACCATTAACAGGTGCGCCCATCGACAAAAAGGTGTTCCGCTACCAGCCGCCTATTGCTGCTGACAATCGTTAAGCGGCTGCAGCCTCTAGCGCAGCAACACCAGGCAATGTTCGGCCCTCTAGCCATTCAAGGAATGCGCCGCCTGCTGTCGATACATAGGTGAAGT
>Ga0181601_10002501_pt1 | contig 15710 bp, 16 predicted proteins | sample 041ome_8_FD_133020 | JGI IMG/M metagenome (GOLD analysis project Ga0181601, IMG submission 133020) | Coastal salt marsh microbial communities from the Groves Creek Marsh, Skidaway Island, Georgia - 041407BS metaG (megahit assembly) | ecosystem: Environmental > Aquatic > Marine > Intertidal zone...
AATTTTACTGGTATGGGTAATTTTCATAATAACATAATACACTTAGCGCGGCTAATCTGAATTTAGCAGGTCTTAAGTCCTTTGCACGCAATATATCATTTTGATATATATAATTCCTCCCAAAGGGTAGTTTATATTGATTAAAAGGGATAGTTGTGGTCTATAAAGTAATAGTACGGCAGCTCAGGTATTTTGGAGGAGATGCTTATGGCTTCACAGCGATTTTTGAACGTAGCACAGTTAAGAGAATTATTAATAGGAATGGAACGCGATTTAGGGTTGGGGAATTTGACTCAAAATGAAAAAGACGTTTTCTATGCGGTCCAATTGGTTTTATCTGCAAATGCAGGAATGGCCAGATCAGAAGATATTAAGCGGCATGAACTAACTCGTGGGATTACACAACCCACCTTTCATCGCAGCCTAAAGCGTCTGGTTGAAAAGGGTTTGATCGCACATGCGCCAAATACAAAAGCGGGATCATATGTGGATCCGGTGAAAAAGGCCTCTGCAAAGGGTGTTGAAGTTTTAGCCGTCGTATGAGACTGAAGAGTACCGAAAGCTTTTAAGGTACTTTTTTATGTCCACCGCCATTTCGGGCTTTTTACTTGGCCTGTCTTTTATAGTTGCGATTGGCTCGCAAAATGCCTTTGTGTTAAGGTCAGGTATTCGTCGGCAACATGTTTTGTCTATCGTGCTTACCTGCGCGGTATCGGACGCAATATTAATCGCGGCTGGCGTTGCGGGCTTTGGGGTGATCGTAGAAAGATTTCCAAACATTATCACCATTTTTCGATATTTTGGTGCTGCTTTCTTGTTATTTTACGGGGGCAAATCATTTCTATCTGCCTATCGAGGCGGTAGCACACTAAAGACGGATGGCGCAGATGTATCTTGGGCCTCAGCAGTGATGATGTGCGTGATGTTCACGTGGCTGAACCCGCATGTTTATTTGGACACAGTCATTCTTTTGGGCGCAACGTCGCAACAATACCAACAGCCTTGGGTGTTTGGCTTTGGCGCAATGACCGCAAGCGTGATTTTCTTTTTTAGTTTGGGATACGGCGCACGCAGCCTGTCGGGTTTTTTCGCGAATCCAAAGGCTTGGCAGGCTTTAGATATTTTGATTGGCTTGACAATGTGGGCGATAGCGTTTGAACTCTTGTGTGAGACATAAATCGAGTAGGACAACCGTTCTGTGAAAGATAAAGCCCATGCCCCACTAAAGGGCGTCCTGTGGATGGTTGTTACCGGCATCTTATTTGTCTTTGTGACAGCGCTGGTCAAGCTTAATGGAACGCGCATTCCCGCAGTACAATCAGCATTTTTACGCTATGCGCTTGGGTTGGTGCTGTTATTCCCGATGTGGCAACACTTTCGGCAAACCCGTTTTGACAGACCCATGATGGTTGCCTTCACCATACGCGGTGTCACGCATTCGTTAGGGGTCGCACTTTGGTTTTTTGCGATGGCGCGAATTCCAATCGCTGACGTTACTGCAATGAACTATATGACACCGGTCTATGTGACGTTGGGGGCAGCACTGTTTTTGGGTGAAACCCTTGCGCTGCGCCGCGTATTGGCTGTCATGGCGGCCTTGATTGGCGCAATGATTATTCTACGACCGGGCTTTCGAGAGGTGTCAACAGGTCATCTAGCCATGATCGTGACCGCGCTTTTTTTCGCGTGTTCATATCTTTTGGCCAAACACCTTAGCGCGCGGGTCAATGCGGCGACTGTGGTGGTTATGTTGTCATTATTTGTGCCGGTTGGCCTTGCACCTTGGGCCTTTGCTGTTTGGGTGCCGCCGACGCTAAACGAAGTGGTGATTTTGTTCGCGGTGGCTTGTTTTGCGACGGCGGGACATTACACGATGACCTTGGCCTTTGCTGCCGCGCCTGTGACTGTCACGCAGCCTGTTACCTTTTTGCAATTGATTTGGGCCGTTAGCTTGGGCATTGTGTTTTTCGGTGAACCATTTGACCCATGGGTGGTGGCTGGCGGAGCGCTTATCCTGGCATCGGTCAGCTTTATGTCGTGGCGTGAAGCTGTGTCAAAAAAACGCGCATTGACCCCACCTGTGCATGCGCCAAAAGTTTAGCGGGCGATTAATAATTGTGCGTTGCGATGTCCCTTTCGGATAGGACAACGAAGAAGTGCCTGTGTCGTCTAATTTGGAAACCAATTTTTGCGATAATAAGAGTATGTTAGAATTAGACCATATCGTAATCAGCGCAGAGACCTTGAAACAAGGCATTGACTATGTCGCCGACGTTTTGGGGATTGTCCCAGTGGCCGGTGGTAAACATCCCCTTTTCGGGACCCATAACACGCTTTTACCTCTTGGAGATATTTACCTTGAGGTCATAGCAATCGATCCAGATGCGCCTGCGCCTGCGCAGGCACGGTGGTTTGGGCTTGACGATTTTTCAGGAGAGCCGCGGATCACAAACTGGGTCTGTCGCACAGAAAAACCGCGCCGCGTTATTGGAAAAACATTGCCCGGCACGGGCGAGATGACGCCGGTATCGCGCGGCGATCTAAAGTGGCAAATAACAGTGTCCAAGACCGGCACGCTTCCCTTTGATGGATATGGTCCGGCCATCATTGATTGGCTGGGATGTCCGCCACCAGTTTTTGCCATGCCGGATCTGTCCTGTCGATTAGAGACGTTCTCGGTTGAACATCCGCATGCAATTACCTTGCGTTCGTTTTTGTCTGGCTTATTATCTGACAAGCGCTTTGTCTTGCGCGGATCGGAGGCCCCAAAATTCGAGCTCAATATTTCGACACCGACGGGGTCAAAAACGCTGCGATAACGATCCGAACGGTCGATCTTGCAGATTGTGCGCAAATTGGTGCAATTTGGAACCCGATTATTCGTGACACCTTGGTCACGTTTAATTCGGTTGAAAAATCTGACCAAGACATTGCGGATATGATTACGGAACGTATCAGCAAAGGGCATGGATTTTTTGTTGCCGTTGAAAACGACTGCTTGTTAGGATTCGCCACATATGCGCAGTTTCGTGGCGGTGCTGGCTATGCACGCACTATGGAACATACAATCATTCTATCAGATTCAGCACGCGGGCGTGGGATAGGAACACAGTTGATGCATCGTCTTTTGGCGCATGCCAAAAAGGGTGGCGCAATTTCGATGTTTGCCGGGGTTAGTGCCGCTAATCCCGCAGGCGTCGCATTTCACGCGGCCCTTGGGTTCTCGCAGGTCGCGACGCTTGAAAAAGTGGGGTGCAAATTTGACGCGGCAATTGATCTGGTCTTGATGCAGAAATTCCTTTAGAACGGGGTTCGCGCAAATAAAAGGAATTCACCTGTGTCGCTTTGGTCTCGTATATCCACCGCGATTGCCGCACTCGCCAACGGCGAGCCGTTATCGGTGGTTTTTGACGCTTTGCGCACACCCCCGGAACGTTCGATTGCGTTTACAATTGCTGTTATTGCTTTGGGGGCAAAGATGGCTAAAGCGGATGGCCGTGTCACCCGCGATGAGGTAACCGCTTTTCGCCAAGTATTCCACATTGCTCAGCCCGATCTGCACCACGCGGCAAAGGTTTTTGATATGGCACGTCAGGATGTGGCAGGATTTGACATCTATGCGCAACGCATTAGCGCAATGTTTGGTGCGGGCCATCAGTCATTGCGTGATCTTCTGGAAGGGCTGTTTTATATCGCTATGGCCGATGGCCGTTATCATCCGAACGAAAACTCTTTTTTAGAACGTGTTGCCGAGATCTTTGGCATAACTGCGAAAGAATTCAGTAAAATCAAGATGCAGTTTGTTCCAGATGCTGCACCTGACCCCTATGCTGTTTTGGGGCTTGAAGAGGGCGCAGATCACGTCTCTATTCGCAGGGCATGGAAATCCTTGGTGAGGGAATATCATCCCGATCAAATGACCGCGCGCGGTGTGCCGGCTGAGGCGGTGAAACTGGCTGAACATAAGCTGATTCAAATCAACCGCGCCTATGAAACACTGATCGCTGGGCGGCCATAGGATGCGCATCGCCACATATAATGTGGAATGGTTTAATTCCCTGTTTGATGACGATGGTACGCTTTTATTTGATCAAGGATGGTCCGGACGCTACAACGTTACCCGCGAACAACAATTGACTGCGCTTGGTGTTGTCTTTTCGCGATTGGATGCGGATGCCATCATGATCATAGAAGTGCCAGATCACAGTCGTGCCCGACGAACACACACCGCATTGGAAAATTTTGCCAATCATTTTGGGTTGCGGGCAAACACCGTTCTTATCGGATTTTCGAATGATGCCCAGCAAGAAATAGCATTTTTGTATGATGCAAATGTCATTAAGGCACAGCATAGACCGATTGCATCCGTCGAGGCACCAAGGTTCGATGAACGTTTTGAAATTGATTTGGACGTTGATGCGCGTTTAGATACGGTAACCTTTTCTAAACCGCCGTTGGAACTAAGTCTGCAGCTAAAAGATGGACGCTGCATTTCTGCAATTGGTGTACATCTGAAATCCAAAGCACCGCATGGCGCCCGCACGCCGACGGATGCGATGCGCCTTTCAATCGCTAATCGGCGTAAACAGTTGGCACAATCCATTTGGCTGCGGCGACGCATCACACAATTGTTAGAGGATCGACAGTCTGTGATGGTTCTGGGGGATTTTAATGATGGACCCGGATTAGACGAATATGAAAACTTGTTTGGCCGGTCATCCATTGAAATTGTGATGGGGCAAGACTTAGTTCCTGCGCTTGGCCTGTTCGATCCTCACGCGGCCGAGTTGCTGGGCACAGGGCAAGATTGCAAAACTTTCAGTGCACAGTTTTATGATCACAAGACCCAGACATCGTTAAAGGCGTTGCTGGATTACATATTTGTCAGCAAAAACCTGGGCCTCGCGCCTGCGGATTGGAAAATTTGGAACCCGGTCGATCCCCATGGGGCAGAGTTTGACAAAGAATTGCGTCAGGCGCTTTTACTTGGGTCGGATCATTTCCCAGTGGTTTTAGATATTTCATAACAATCGAAACATTTCATGATGATTGTTTCGCGCTGCCATACAGTGTTTGATTTTACTTGCAAAAATCAAAAAAACTCACCTTTAGTAATAACATTATATACTTTTGGGTGGATTTAATATGTTTGCACTTTCTTTCCTGCTTCCAGTTGTGCTCGGTTGGGGGATTTACGAAATTTTTTCTGGATCGGGATCTAGCGATGAGGACAGCGCAGGCTCGAGCGGTGAAACAACCAGCACCAACACGTTAAGTAGCGAAGTAAACGGGTCCGATTTCGATGACACGATCATCGGAACCGATCAAGATGATGCGCTAAACGGTCGGCGGCAACGATTACCTTGAGGGTGGTTTGCTGTATGACACACTTGTTGGCGGCGATGGCGACGACTCGCTTGATGGTGGTTTAGGCAATGATGTTTTATATGGCGATGCTGGCAATGACGTCATTGTTGGTGGCCAAGGTAAAGATGAAATTTACGGCGGTGATGGCAACGATAATTTGCAAGGACGTGAATCCGAAGACACCATCTTTGGTGATGCAGGGGATGATAAAATTGAAGGTGGATTTGGCTTTGATGTTCTGCACGGCGATGCTGGAAATGACACAATAGATGGTGGCAACGGCGGCGATACGATATTTGGTGGTGACGGCAATGACTATGTCACGGGCAGCAGCGGCCAAGACCAAATTGACGGCGGCGATGGCAGCGATCAATTACATGTTGGTTTTCTAGATGACATCTTGTCCGGCGGGGCGGGCGACGATAGAGTCACCGGCGGAAGCGGGAATGACTTTGTGTTTGGTAACGCCGGCAATGACACGGTCATGGGCTTTAGCGGCGATGAAGTTGTCTATGGTGGTGCTGGCAGCGATGAAGTCATGGGCGACGACGGCAATGACACGATTTATGGATCATGGAACCCTGACGGCACAGATCGCGACGCACCCTATCAAGCGGCCTATAACGCAGCAACGGCGGATCCAACCTTGGCCAACGCAACTGATGCGGAAATCTTGGTGTCAAAATATTTTGATGGTGTTGATACCAGTGCTTCGTATTTGTCGACGGGGTTGGGGCGCGATGACGGGGCTAGCATGGGGTATGATAACCTCTTTGGGGGCAACGGTAATGACGTGATTTATATGGGACACGGCGATACAGCGTTTGGTGATGCTGATCCCGAGGGAAATGCATATGATGGCCCTGGCGCAAATGAATTCCATGTTGTTCAAAGTAACGCAGTAATTGAGGATCCTCAGCGCACGTTTATTTACGATTTCGAGATCGGCACCGATAGCTTGTATATTCACTACAGCGGGGCATCCTCTCCGGCGATTGAAATTCAATCTGTGATCAACAACTCTGACCCGAACGCGGCCAATGATACAATTGTTTTGGTCGACGGGCAGGAATTTGTGCGTTTAAAAGAACTGGGTCCACAGAGTGCAAACATCACTTATAGCTTGATTGCACAGACTTAGGCGCCAAAAAATTGCACGACTGGCTTAGCGCTAAGCGTGGTGGCCAGCGACTGAAAACGGGCTTCGGCCACTTCGCCAAATAATGGCTTAAGACCATCGCTCATCTTTAGGACGATGGTCTTTTTCTTTTTGTCATAAGACAATTCTGCATTTTGGTCTGGATCGACAATCCACAACATCGCGCCCAAGCGCATCGCCTTGCCCAATATTTCCGCATTACGAATTTGATCTGGTTTGACCAATGTAAACAGATTTGCAAAGGGCGATCCTTCGCGGTTATTTTTGTAACGATGCAGCAAAGCGAGCCCTAGAAAAACACGCTCTGAATGCTTTAGTCCGCCCAGATTGGCGCGCGTCGCATTATCAAAACAAACCTCGGCTCGGTAATCAGGGTGGGCACGCCAACTGACGTCGTGCAGATAACACGCCGAGCGCGCAAGGCGGTCCAATTCTGGCGTCGTCTTGGGAAAGACGTTTTGTAAGAATTGATATAACCTATCCCCATAACCGGGAAAGCGTGCGTCTTTCATTTCAGCATATTGGCAGGCTTCGATTAGCGGATCACGTTCGCGCAGATCTTGAGGCATTTCTTCGTAAAGCATGCCTTCACGAATGCCATAACTTGAAATTGCGATGTCTTTGGGCCGAAAGACGTGAATAAGGCGTTTCAGGACCTCTGCCGCATACGGAACCAAGTCCATCCGCGCCGACGAAACCCCGCAGGCGATCCGTAAGGCCGTGTGATCGGTTTGATCCAAAAATTCTATCGTATCACGAACAGATTGGATGCTCATGCGGTATTCGTGCATGACATGCAGAGGATATTTGCGTCGTTCCATGTCAATGCGCGCAAGGGCCCGCCACGAGCCGCCGACCAAAAACAGACGGTTGTGTTGGGGCCCCAATTCGTCAGCCAGCTGTTCAACGACCTGTTTTATATGGGCCGCGCGTCCTTTTTTGCCGCCCTTTATTTCCAAAAGCTTTAGTGGCCCTAAATCAGACGAAACACGCCTGCGCACCTGACCGTCACCTATTTCGGCCAATTCCATCGACGATCCACCGATATCGCAGACCAAACCATAGGATCCCGGCCAACCCAACAATACGCCTTGTGCGGAAAGACGTGCCTCTTCGCGGCCATCAATGATCCAGATTTTTTGGCCTGTTTTTTGCAAAACTTCACGACAAAAATCTTCACCATCGGATGCATCGCGCACCGCTGCTGTGGCCACTGCGGTTAATTTTGGCACCCCCATGCCGCGTGCCAAGTGGACGAACCGTTCAATGGCTGCCAAGGCGCGTTTGCGACCAGTTGGATTAAGAATACCAGTTTTAGAGACGCCTGCACCCAAAGCGCACATGATTTTTTCATTGTAATAATAGGCGGGGGATCGGGCCGCCCCGTCAAAGACAACCATCCGAACCGAGTTAGATCCAACGTCAATGACGCCGACTTTTTTCAGGAAAGGGTGGGCAGAATCCTCGAATAATGCGTGATCAAAGGGCGCCCAAGTCGATGAAACGTCTGACATCGCAGAATCCTGTTACCTGTTCTCTACCTAGTCTTAGACTGCACCATCCATTATGGCAACGCCTTGTCTTGGCTGAGATTTTCCAACAGCTGCGCGACAAACGGCCGTGATATGGGGCGTTTTTGTGCCAACGCTGCGGTATCGATTTGTGCCACGGCGTGCTGAGCCGCCGCAAATGATCGATCTAACCGCGTGGTCAAAAACTGTAATACATCAGGGGCAGGGAACATTTGGCGATCAGAAAAGAGTTTTGCCATCAAAATCATGAACAATGCATCGTCTGGTTCAGTCAAAGTTGCACAACCCGTGCCTTGGAGTCGTGACAACAAATCAGGCAAAATAATCTCCCACAGGTGCGGTTCTTTGCGTCCCGTTAATAACAGGGAATTGCCATTTGCCAAAACCAGATTATGCAAGTGAAATAGCGCTGTCTCTGCCGCGGCATTTCCTGCAATCAGTGGTACGTCGTCAACCGCGATATGGCACTTTGCCAGATCATCAATCGATTTACCGACCAATTCACTTGCCGAGATGATCGTTGCGCCAGACAGATCCGCCCAAACATGCGCAAGATGCGTTTTTCCTGCACCTTTTGGCCCTGAAATGATATGTTTGCGTCCTGGCCAATTCTGCCAGTTCTCGATTGATCCCATCGCCAAAATATTGCAATCGGACACAAAAAAATCCCCACGATCCAACGCGGTACGTGTCGGAAGATCTAAGGTAAGCTGTTCGGCCATTAGTCGTCTTTCGTCTCTAGTCCGCTAAGCCCGCGATATAGGCGACTGTCTAGGTATTGCGTGGTGCCAAATCTTGCAAGCACGCCAATTGACGCGGCGACCGGAACCGCAACCAACATGCCGATAAATCCGAAGAGCGTCCCAAAAATCGAAAGCGCCAGCATCAACCAAACGGGATGAAGTCCTACAGATCCGCCAACCAGTTTGGGTGTCAAATAATTGCCCTCGATCACTTGGCCAGCTACAAAAATTGCGGCAACCAATCCAAGGCTGACCCAATCGCCCCAGAATTGAAACAGGCCAAGCCCCAGTGCCAACGCGCCACCGACAAGTGATCCGACATATGGGATAAAGGTGATCAGCCCAGCGATTGCACCAACGATCAACCCAAACTCTAATCCAACCAACATCAGGGCTGCGGCGTAAAAGGTTCCAAGGATCAAACACACTGATCCCATGCCGCGTACAAAAGCCGACAAAGTTTTGTCGATTTCGAGGGCCAGTTGGCGAATTGTTGGGGCATGATCGCGCGGCAATAAATCATTCACGCGCGCGACCATATTATCCCAGTCTAACAACAAATAAACGGCCACGACGGGCACGATCACGAAAAGCATTACGATGTTCAATAGTGACGCAGCAGATCGCAAGGCCGCAGTCAAAAGTGAAGCACCTTTTTGTTTAATTGTGTCCCCAACGGCGGTTAATGCGCCGCCAGCGGCTGAATTCTGATCCATCACTGATGGTATGTTAGTGGCCAAAAATGCCTGTAATTTCGCAAACATTGCAGGTGCAACGTTAAATAGGTTGGTTGTCTGTTGAACAAGCGTCGGAATGATCAAGACCGCACCGATGATAAAAATAAATATGCCGACAATTGTGATCACGGCTGTTGCCGCCATTCTTGATAGACCCATCGCTTCTAGTCGATCAGCAAGCGGATCTAGAAAATAGGCGATCGCTCCACCCAAAACAAACGGTAGCAATACATTACCAAGGTACCACAAAACTATACAGGTCACGGCCGCTGCGATTCCCCAGTATGTCGCCTGTTTTTGAATTGGTAATGCCATGCTCTTCTCCCGACCTTGATCCTTAACCTGCGCATTCGTGTTAGGTTTTTCAAGTTAAAAGCGCAATGATGCTTGAGTGTTCTGAGCGTCGCCGCTATTGAATGATCCAAACCATAGTCAACGTGAGTGTATACAATGCGCCTGTCTCGGTACTTTCTACCTGTCCTAAAGGAAAATCCTGCGGATGCCCAAATTGTCAGCCATCGTTTGATGTTGCGTGCGGGTATGATCAAACAAGCCAGCGCAGGTATCTATTCTTGGTTGCCACTAGGCTTTAAGGTGCTGCGCAAACTTGAAGATATCATCCACGAAGAACAAATTCGTGCTGGCCACATTCCAATTCAAATGCCTACGATGCAATCGGCGGACTTGTGGCGTGAAAGCGGACGTTATGACGATTATGGCCAAGAAATGCTGCGCGTCAAAGACCGCCATGATCGCGACCTTCTGTTCAGCCCGACCGCCGAAGAATTGGTCACCGATATTTTCCGCGCCCATGTCGGCAGCTATAAAGACCTGCCTTTGACGCTGTATCAAATCCAATGGAAATTCCGTGATGAAATTCGTCCCCGTTTCGGCGTGATGCGTGGTCGTGAATTTTACATGAAAGATGGCTATAACTTTGACCTGACGAAAGAAGATGCGATGCACGCGTATAACCGCCACTTGGTCAGTTATCTACGCACTTACGAACGTATGGGGCTGCAAGCCATCCCGATGCGTGCAGACAGTGGCCCGATCGGAGGCGAAGACACTCATGAATTCTTGGTTCTCGCCGATACGGGCGAATCTGAGGTGTTTTACGACAGCAAGGTCACCGATCTGACCTTTGGTGATCGCGCCATAGATTATGATGACCGCGCCCAATGTCAGGCGATTTTGGATGAATTCACATCGCTTTACGCACGTACCGATGAAACCCATGACGAAGCGGTGTTTAACCAAATCCCAGAAGACCGCCGCCGCGTTGCGCGTGGTATCGAGGTCGGTCAAATTTTCTATTTCGGCACCAAATATTCCGAACCTTTGAATGCAGCCGTCACTGATCCCACAGGGGCCAAAACACCGGTTCACATGGGCAGCCACGGCATCGGCGTTAGCCGTCTGATTGGGGCGCTGATCGAAGCAAATCACGACGACAACGGCATCATTTGGCCTGAGGGCGTGACACCATTCCATTGTGGTATCGTCAACCTAAAACAAGGCGATGCAGAGGCGGATGCCGCCTGTGATGCACTTTATAAATCGCTGACCGCGCTTGGGCTAGAACCGCTTTATGATGACCGCGAAGAACGTGCGGGTGCAAAATTTGCCACCATGGATTTGATTGGTCTGCCTTGGCGTATCACAGTTGGTCCACGCGGTTTGAAAAACGGCGTCGTCGAAGTGACCAGTCGGCGCACAGGTGTGTCCGAAGAAATGCCACCAGAACAAGCGGTGGAAAAAATCGCGAAAATCTACGCAAATTTATAAACCAAAAGGCCCCCAATTTCGGGGGCCTTTTGTGTTTTGTTTTCGCCGTTCGCTGTCAATTCGTTACATCCTATCAATGGCGAATATTGACCTAACTGATCCTATGTAACGGCTTAAGCCTTGCGAATTCACGCGTTAGCCCGACAGAATTTCCGCACATTACTCAAGACACTTGACGTTAATCTATCCGCATGACGGTGTGCTGCTTAGGTGTTATCTGAATTTGGCCAGCAATTTTTCCATTGCGGTGCGAGTGTCTGGTCTATCCTCGGCGGGCGGGGCCTTTTGAGGCTCTGCCTTGGGAACTGGTTTTTCTTTTGGTGGACGGGCCATGGCAACGGCATTCATAAATGCGGCATTGTCCCCATCTGCCAATTTCTCGGCTCCCTTGCCGATACCGCGTATAAGATCATTCAACCACGATTGATCAGCTTTCGCAAAATCCGACAATACATAACCTGCCACCCGATCCTTGTAACCTGGATGCCCGATACCCAAACGCACACGATGATAGGTCTCGCCGATATGCTGATGTATCGATCTTAACCCATTGTGTCCCGCGTGCCCGCCCCCGGTTTTTACGCGGCATTTGCCTGGTGCAAGATCCAGTTCGTCGTGAAAAACAACAATGTCGTCCGGCGCGAGTTTGTAAAACCGCATCGCTTCGCCCACCGATTGGCCTGACAGGTTCATGAACGTTTCGGGCTTAATTAAAACAACCTTTCCCGCGCCCAAACGTCCTTCGCTCACCTGCGCTTGAAACTTGGGCCGCCAAGGTGAAAACCCATGCTCAGACGCAATTTCATCCAAGGCCATAAATCCAATATTGTGGCGGTTATTGGCGTATTTTGCGCCTGGATTTCCCAATCCTACAAAAATCTGCATGCCTGCGTCCTTGATCCAAAACTTGCCCGTTTATAACGTTCGGTATCACGTCGGTAAAGCGTCGGTATTACGTCGGTATTTTTAACCGACATATATCATTTTCTGTCTGAAAATATCCAATCGCATCCTGTCAAGGAATGCGACACCAACCAATAAAAAAACCCCGCCAACAAAGGCGGGGCTTTGAAAAATTCTCTCGCAGATTCTTATTCTTCTGCGGCTTCTTCTTCATCGTCAGCATTGTCTTGCGATTTCAGGCCTGATGGCGCAGAAATGTTTGCAATAACAAAGTTACGATCAACAGTTGGCTTCACGCCTTCGGGCAATGTCACATCGTTGATGTGAATGATGTCGCCAATTTTCAGGCCATCAAGATCAACAGTGATGTGATCAGGAATGTCACCTGCAATAACGCTTAGTTCAACCTCTGAACGAACGACGGTCAATACGCCACCACGCTTTAGGCCAACGCATTTATCTTGGTTGATGAATTCAACGTTGATAAACAGGTTAACGCGTGATGTGCGACGCAAACGCATCAGGTCCAGATGAATGGGTAGGTCTTTTACAACGTGACGCTGTACGTCGCGGCAAATGACGCGAACGTCTTCGTGACCTTCAACTTGCAGGTTGAACAATGTCGACAAGAAACGACCTTGCTTCAAACGCTTGAGCAATTTGTTGAAAGGGAATTCGATTGCCAGAGGCTCTGCGCCACCGCCATAAACTACCCCAGGAACCATGCCATCGCGACGTGATTGACGAGCGGCGCCCTTGCCTGTCCCCGAACGTGCGAAGGCTTCTAGATTTGGAATCTCACCAGCCATAATATATCTCCTAATGTTACAACGGGGCTCCTCCAAGGCTGTAGCCCCGCATAAGAAGGGTCCCTTAGACTAGTTTGTGATAATATTAAAGGGGGTAATGCGAATAATATTGCGTTATTTTTTACCCCGTGTCACAGCGATAGAATGATGACCTTAGATACATTTCGCCTTGTGCGCCCCACATTGATATCTTTTTCGCTCTTGGGTGCCTTTTGGGGCAGCTTTGCGGCGACGGTGCCGATGTTGAAATCGCAAATGGCCATCAATGATGCAACCTTTGGTCTTGCGATGCTTTTGGCGGCAATGGGGTCTGTGTTTGCCATGTGGTTGGCCCCTTGGGCCGATCACAAACTGGGCCGGTATTCCATTATGCTGGGTGGTTTGGGGTTGATCGTTGCCTTTCTGCTGCCGGGGTTCATGACACATTGGGTGATGTTTGCCATCGCCATGATGCTGTGTTCATCATTTTCTGGGGCCTTGGATGTGATCATGAACGCCCAAGTGGCCCAAACCGAAACACAAATCACCCGCCCGGTGATGAGCCTGCATCACGCGATATTTTCCTTTGCCTATGCCGGCGCCGCGTTTGTCGCCGGACTTTGGCGCGAGGCGGGGTTTGACACCTGGGTTCCGTTTGCCTTTGTGGCTGTGATCGGCGCGGTTGCGTCCCCGTGGATGCGGCGTGATGTGTGGACCGAGGATGATCAATCGACGCCCACCAAAGGGTTGGGCATGCCGGTGATTTTTGTTGTGATCGCAGGCTTTATCATCATGGTCGCCTTTATCGCAGAACAAGCCGCCGAAGCGTGGTCGGCGCTGCATTTGGAACGCACGATGGGGGCAGGGGCCGCGATGGGGGCCTTGGGGCCAACCATTTTGGGCGTGACGATGGGGATTGGGCGGCTTTATGGTCAGGTGATGACCGAACGGTTTGGGGAAATGAAAACCATCCGCGTGTCGGCCGTGTTCGCATCCTTTGGTGCGGTCTTGGCGGGTGCCAGCATTAATCTTGGCTTAACCTATGCGGGCTTTGCCATCCTTGGGTTGGGGATTTCGGTGATGGTCCCGTTGATTTTTGCGGTCGTTGGAAAATCTGTTCCTGCGCGCAAACGCACGTTGATCATTTCACGCGTGGCTTTGGTGGGCTATATCGGGTTTTTCGTCGGGCCCGCGATGATGGGCGGCGTATCACAGGTGTTTACGCTGGGCACATCCTTTGTGATTTTGGGCGTTGTTTTGGGCTTGGTTGGGGGGCTGATGCCCCCACTCTTGACCCGTTATTCCCATTCGTAGCCAAAGCCTTTCGGGATCAACAGACTGTCTTTGGACACTTCTTGGATGGTGCGATGACCGCACAGTGCCATGGTGACGTCCATTTCGCGATGAATGATTTCCAACGCTTTGGTCACGCCCGCCTGACCCATCGCGCCCAAACCATAGACAAAAGACCGCCCGATATAGGTGCCTTTGGCCCCCATTGCGACGGCTTTCAACACGTCTTGGCCCGATCTGATACCGCTGTCCAAATGGACCTCGACCTGATCGCCCACGGCATCCATAATAGATGGCAACGCACGGATCGAGCTGATCGCGCCATCCAATTGGCGGCCGCCGTGGTTTGACACGATAATCGCATCGGCGCCAACCTGTAACGCGGCCTTGGCGTCGTCGGCATCCAGGATGCCTTTTAGGATAACTTTGCCGCCCCATTCTTCTTTGATCTTTGCGATTTTGTCCCAATCCAGGGTTGGGTCAAAGCTGGTCGCGGTCCATTCTGACAGGCTTGAGGTATCCTTGACCCCTGCCGCGTGGCCCACGATATTGCCAAAGCTGCGCCGCTTGGTGCCCAGCATTTCCAACCCCCAGCCCCATTTTGTCGACAGGTTGATCAGGTTTTTCAACGTCGGCTTGGGCGGGGCGGACAGACCGTTTTTCAAGTCTTTGTGCCGTTGTCCCAAAATTTGTAGGTCTAAGGTGATGACAAGCGCGGAACAGTTCGCGTCCTTGGCCCGTTGGATCAGGTTGGACACAAAGCCCGTGTCTTTCATGGTGTAAAGCTGAAACCAAAACGGTTTGGTTGTGTGTGCAGCGACATCCTCGATCGAACAGATCGACATGGTTGACAGGGTAAAGGGCACGCCAAAGGCTTCGGCGGCGCGGGCTGCTTTGATTTCGCCGTCCGCGCTTTGCATGCCCGTCAAACCAACGGGGGCCAAGGCGACCGGCATTTTCACCTTTTGCCCGATCATTTCGGTTTCCAAGCTGCGGTTTGTCATATCAACGGCGACGCGCTGGCGCAGGCGAATTTTGTCAAAATCAGACGTGTTTTCGCGAAAGGTTTGTTCTGACCAACTGCCGGACTCGGCATAATCGTAAAACATCTTTGGAACGCGACGAACATAGATGTCTTTTAGATCTTGGATATTTGTAATTACGGGCATTTTTGCAATCCTTAAAACTGGTGATATTTATTTACCAATTTTATGAAATTTGCAACCAATTATCCTTGGTTGAATGGACTTAATGAAAATGCTCATAACCAATAAAAACCCCGCCTGCGAAAGCGGGATCATGTTTTTTGCGTGCGATGTTGCTAAGCCGCGTGTGCACCATCTGCGAGAGATTTGACAAAAGCCAATACCTCGGCCACGGATTTACCGGATGCCAATTCG
>Ga0181601_10002502_pt1 | contig 15705 bp, 12 predicted proteins | sample 041ome_8_FD_133020 | JGI IMG/M metagenome (GOLD analysis project Ga0181601, IMG submission 133020) | Coastal salt marsh microbial communities from the Groves Creek Marsh, Skidaway Island, Georgia - 041407BS metaG (megahit assembly) | ecosystem: Environmental > Aquatic > Marine > Intertidal zone...
GTAGATAGACAACAAGCTGTCAAAGCAGGTGGTGGTGGTACAGGATATGGAGCATTAACGGATGCTGATTGGAAATCAGTTAAATCTGTAAGAACAGGAGAAGCAGCGGCTGCTCCCGTAGTGAATATACTTCCTGAGTTATTTAGTATAAGGTCAGGACCATCAACTAAGTCATTACAAAACTTATTAGGTCCTACTTTTAAAGTAACCGATATGGGAGGTGCTTTTGGAAATGATGTTGAGGTTGTTGCTCCAAACGGTCAAAAATTTACTTATAATGCAAACTTAAAGAAAGATGAGGCTGCAGTAGCAAAAGCTGACCTTGAACAATTTATAAAAGTTAATGGAGCACCGGTTGGTGGTTCAGGCGGAGGTGGGCTTGATTACGGTAACAAATAAAAATTGAAAAAATGGACGAACAAGTAATTGATGACTTATATAATAGAGCAGTCTCAAAAGGTTATACAAAAAGTAAAGGAGAGTTTGTTCAATTACTTCATAGCGATAATGAAGTCTTTAACGATATGTATTCATACGTAAAAGAAAAAGGTTACCAAAAAACACCTGATGATTTTTCAGTTTTAATTGGTAAAAAAAAAGTCGGTACGGAATCTCCTTCGGCAAATGGTTCTTTGGCTTCACAAAAGAAAGCTGAAGAAGTAGGTTTTATTGGAAATTTAGCTTCTTCTATTGATAAAGGTATTTTAATCCAAGGTATTGGAGAACCAATAAAAGCATTAGGTACACTTTTTCAAGGAGCAACTAAAGCTGTTATAGGCGGAGACGGCAAAGGTTTTATTAGTGATGCTTTAATTAATTTTGGAAATTCTTATAATAAAGCAATTAATGACCTTACTCCTCAAGATGAAGAATTTAAAAACACTTTAACTGACCAATTTGGTCAAGCCTTTGGTCAAGTAGCAGGTATGTTTGCTACAGGAGGTGCATCTAAAGCAATAAGTGCAGCAGGAAAAACAGCAACTGCATTAGAAATGGCAGAGTTGGCTTCTCAAGCTGCTCCAAAAGCAACAAGTGCAGTATCAGCAGCATTAAAAACAGCGGGGCACGAATTAGTTGCACCGGCTTCTGTTAGTGCAGGTCTTGCTATGGGTCAGTCCGAATTTGAAAGAGCAAAGGAAGCAGGTGCTACAGATGACCAAGCATTCAATGTATTTTTAAAAAATGCTTCTGTTGGTTCTGTTTTAGAGACTATACCTGTTATGGGATTTTTAAAACGATTTGAAAAAGCATCTGTAGGTGGCGTTACAAATTATTTAAAAACAAAAGCAGTTGGCGGTCTTGTAGGTGGTACAGAAGAAATGACTACAGAGATAATGCAACAATTATATGCTAATCAGACAGCAAAAGATATATACAACGTAAATCAAAATTTGTTTGAAGGAGTAGCTGCTTCGGGTGGTGTAGGTTTTGGCGTAGGTTTTTTACTTAATGCAATGGGTGCTAATGCCAAGATACTTAGAAAAGAAGGCAAGAAGGCAGAGGCTGATATGGTAGAAAAACAAGTTCAAGAATTTGAAACTCAAATAAAAAATGGTGGTCCATCTTCTTATAAATTAAATGGAATATCATTACAACCTAATATTGCAATTCCTCTTATAGAAAAAATGGATGGGGCAGATTTAGCTAAAGCTAATTTAGAAATTGTAAATGACCCTGAACTTAAAGTTAAAGTACAAGAAAGAATTGTCACTCATTCAATTAAAGAACAAGTAAGACAAGGTAATCCTGATTTAAACGAACCAAGTTTAAATGCCATTACTGATTTAGAATTACAATTAAGAAAGTTAGAAGGTAATACCACTCAGACAGGAAAGGATAAAGCTGCTGCAATTAGAACTCAAATTAAAAATATTCAAGAGAACCAATTGCAAGAAGAAGCTGTAGCTACAACCGTAGAAGCGGAGGCTCCTGAAGTTACTCAAGAAAGAACAAGAAGGATTGGAGAATTACAAGGATTATTGTCTCCTGAAAATACTGTTGCCATAAAGGAATCAGAAAAACTGAAATTACAAACAGAATTAGAAACTTTAAAAACTGAACAAGATGCCATTCAAAAACAAACAACAAATGAAGGCTTGCTACGCAGCCAAAGACCCCAATTGGGATTGCCGCAAGTGGTCGAAGGAAACCAAGGACTTGAAGTCGCTGCCACAGGGACCCAAGAAGTCGCTCCTGAAAGTGGGACGCAAGAAGTAACGCCACCAATTAAAGAGGTTCACAATACTAATAATAATTTATCAGATATAGGAACTGAACAAGAATATGCAAATTATCTTAAATCTATATTTCCAAATAGCAAAGTAAAAGACATAGTATATCATAGAAGCAATGAAAAGTTTGAAGAGTTTGATGATACCAAAAGAAATAAAGAAACAGGTAATCTTTTTGATTTTTCTAAAACAAAAGATAACGTTCAATATGGAGAAAATTTATATCCGGTTATTATTAATGTAAATAATTTAGGAGAAGGATTTGTTTTGAATGAAGGAGTAGATGGAACAACAAGTGAGGTAATGGGTGGGGAAAAGATATATTCAGTACCAAATAGCGAACAAATTCATATCTTAGGTAATAAAGCAGATATAGAAGGGTTTAAGAAATGGAAACAATCACAGCAAGTGTCTTCAAAGACACAAGCACCTAAGTTTGTTAGAGACATCTCTGCTCTTATTACTCCGGCTACAGTGCGTGGGTTCAGTCCACTTACTGAAAGGATTAAGAAGTTGTCATTAAACTATGACAAACTTGTTAAGCAATACGCTAAAAAGAAAGACCCTAAGGTTCTTGCTAAAATAAAGACTGCAGAGACTCAAATATTAAACGATGCTAAGCAAGAGATTATTGATGCAGTAGCAAAGATTGATGGTGTATCTGTTCAGTTTAAAGATACTAAGCGTGGCTTATGGGATAAGAAGTTTGAACCATCGTTTAATATGACCTTGTCAGTTAGTCCACAGGCGGATACTAAAAAGGTAAGCGACTTACTATTTGACTTTGCAGAGAAGTATTCTCAAGACGCATTTATATTAGAAACTAATTCTGACCTTGAAGATGATGTTATAAATAAGGGCAGAGAAATGCCTCTTACAGAATTTGATGAAAATAATTTAATGAATTATCCGCAAATTATTTATACATTTGCTGAACCAATAACTGACGAGCAAGTAGCAGACCTATCTGTAGCGTTAGAAAATGAAGGTGTTGATGCATTTAATATCAATAATAATGAACTTCAGGTATCAGTAATTAAATTTCTTTCACAAGACGAACAAAACAATTTAACCAATGATGAACAATATCAAGAACGTACAAGAGACTTCGACTCAAAAACAATCGCAATCGCAAAAGCCACGTCTGACGTACTCGGAAGCGATGGCAAGGGTGCAAGCAGCATTCGCATCAAAAAATCTTCTTACCAAGGAGCAACCAATGAAGGAAGTGCAGACCAAACAAGACAATACGATAGGAGTGACGTTCTTAAAGCGTTCCAAGAGTCAACCACAAAAGTAGAAAAACTTGCAGTTGAACTTGCTGAATTACGCCAAAAAGAAATAGATTTACAAAAGGAAGGCAAGAAGTTATCTCCTGAAGACCAAACTCGATTTAACGAATTAGTTAAAAAAGTACAGCCTGCAGTACAACGTACATTTGAGGCAAATAAAAAACTTTACGAAGACGCTAAGACTGAGGTCGAAGGCATTGCAAAAGATGCCATTGCTAAAGTTGACGCATCTATATCTCCATTCCCAATCAAACGTGCAGAGCGTGCATCTGTTAAAGCTATCAGATGGTACAATTCATTTACTGAAAAACTTGGTGATGGCTCCCGTGTAAACATTGTAGTAGATACTAATGCTAATGCAGACAAAGTATTTAAAATTATTGATGAAAAATATCCGGGTGATACAGAGGTAAGAAGAATTACAGAGACCACAGAGTTAGGTTATCCAAAAAGACTTATTGAAATCCGTACATCTAATGGTACGATTGCAGAAATTCAAGTAATCACCAATGAAGCATATTTAGCTAAAGATGGTTTAAAAGGATTTACCGGAGACGAGAAACAAAAAGCTACAGCTAAACAAAAATTAGATGAAGTACGTGCTCGTCTTGGATGGAATATTCCTGATGGGCTTGGTCATTATTTCTACGAGATTCAAAGAGATACCAATGTAGATGAGACTTTAAGAGATGAAGCTGCAAGATTAAGCGACCTATATTATGATGCATTTACTAATCCAAAGTCTACACTTGCTGAATCATTTATGAAAGATGTGCAAGCATTTAAAAATAATGTAGATGCTGCTGATAAGTCAGAGTGGGATACAGGTAATACCGGAAAGGCTCCTCAATCTTTAATTGATTATAAGTCAACTACTGCTCCTGTAACTACAGAAGTAGAAGTAGAACAGTTCCAACCTATTACTGCAAGTGATGTTAAGACAGATGGTTTTACAAGAGATAATGCATTGACTTATGAGGAAGATGAAAGAGAATCTGATAGTGGAAGAATGACTACTTATTTATCATCAATAACCGTAGAAGCAACAAACGCTGACGGAGATGCTATTGGTACTATAACCAAAATAACTGATGAAGACAAAATATTCTCATTTAATATAGAAGATATTGATGGCAATGAGTTTGAAGGGTTTGATACATTAGGTGAAGCTAAAAAAGCACTTGCTGATAAGGATAATAAGATTAAAGAAAAAGAATTTAATAAAGAAGCTAAAAAACAAGCTAAGGTTGCAGAAAAAATAGCAGAAAAAGCCGCTAAAAAAGAAGCTAAAAAAATTGCAGCAACAGTAGAAGACTTGCTTGCATTGGACCCTCAAGATAATACTACATTAAAGAAAATATCAAATAGCCTTGACCAAGTTATTAAAGACATCAACAAGTTTGAAAAAGAAAACCTTGGTGTGAACATAGCTTTGCCTGTAATGAAAACCATCATTAAGGCAATTAAGGTTTTAGTAGATGCAGGTGTGTCATTACAAGAAGCTATTAAAAGAGTATCTGCAGACAATAATGTTAACCAAAAAGATGTAGTTGAAGGGATGAATGCCATATCTCAGATTGCTCCTATTCAAAAAGAATACGATACTTTGATGGGTAAAGTTGATGATTTAATTACTCGTCAAAAATCAAGAAATATTGAAGACGCTAAGATTGTAAGAAATGTAGATACGTATATTCGTAATTCAGAGGCTTACGACAACGCCAATGATGCTCAGAAGAAGATTATGGAGCGTGAGGGTAGAAATAAAATGCAGGCTCCAATAAGACGTGCTGTATCAATGGGTCGTGTATTAGGTGCTTTAAAAGACATTACCAATATCTCAAGACAAGAGAAGCTACAAGTCATCAAGCAGATAAGAGATTTGTCAAGAAATGCTGCCCAAGATTTAGCTACTGAAATAAGAGAGTTAGGTAAGTCCGGTAAGATTACCCTTAACCAAGCAACAAATGTTATAGCAAGATTTGGTAAAGTAAATATGTTAAACGAGGTATCAGTATCAAACTTTGTAGACTATATGTCTAAGGTTTTTGCTGATGCTGAATATGCAGGTAAAATTCAAGAAGCTAAAAGCAAATTAAAAACTGCAAAAAGCAACATTGCTACAAAGATTGGCATTGCCGATGGTTTAAACTTATCATTACAAAGACTATTCTCTATTAACCCAACACTTATTCCTGACGTTTCTCTTGATAGATATTTAGAGTTGGTTAATATGTTTGGCGAAAGAAAGGCGGTACTTACTCTTGAAGAAAAGTCAATCGTAACTAAAGATGTTGACTCAATCCTTAAGGGGATAGATGAGGAGCAATCAGTAGCAAATGAGTTAGCTGACAGATTTAATGAGTTTGAAGGCAAAGTATTTGACGATGAAGGGAATTTAAAATACGCTGAGACCATTGATAAGATGGTTGAAGAAAAAGTTATTGATGAGAAAGAAGCAGAAATTATGCGTAAGTATAAGTCTGACATTGCTCCTCAAGTAGGTAAAGCAAAGATGACTGAGCAAGAACTTGCAGAAGAAAAAGCAGAGTTGTTGCAAGTATTAGATAAAACAAAAGTTGAAACTAATGGTTTACCAACTAAAGACGAGCGTGCATTAGCTAATCGTTTAAGGGATTTGGCATCTACAAGTGCTGTTCAAAAATTAAGCAATACTGATTTAAAAAATTTATTAAAGGTTCTTGACAATATTGATAATAACTATCTTCCTCACTACGCACAGTTAATGGTAGAGAAATTAAGTGCTATCAATAATGCAAAGAGTTTAACTGCTGCAATTAAGAAAGCTGTTATTGCTCCGTTCTCAGGTCTTTATTCAAGAGTAAAATCTTTGCTTACAAAAAGAGGAGCAATAGAAGAAATGATAAGAAGAAACCCATTGTTTAATATAGACCAATTATTTGGAGACTATAAAACAAAGGATATATTCAATGCTGTTTTAAATAAAGCTGCTGAAGGTGAAGCTAACTTTAAAGCTGAACTTAAAAAAGTTCAGAACATATTAGAAAAGGCTGAGGAGAAGGTTGCTAAGTCGTTTAAACTTGACCCTAATAAAACGTTGATGTCTAAGTTCAAGATGATGACCTATATGGTTCAACTTGAGAATGATTCTAACCAAGGAAGCAAGCAAGTTAATCCGGCTGCTGAGTATTTAAAAGCTACCATCAAACACATTGATGAGGGTAAATCTGCTTTTGGAGAGCGTGACGCAACTATGTTACAAGATATTCTTGATAACTATACAAACACAGAAGGTGGCATTGATAATGAAAAATTATATAATTCATTCAATCAAGCAGAGAAGGATGCTATCAAAGATATCCGTGGTGTAAACGAATCTCTTAGAGAAAAAGCAGAGTACACTGCAGCTATTATTCGTGGAGACAGGATTAACCCTCTTACTAACTATGTGCACTTGAATGTACTTCACGAGTTACAACCTAATGATTTAACAGCGGGTACAGCGTTTGTAAGTGAGTATAATAACTCAATGAGACCATCTACAAAAGCTAAGTCTTTGATAGCAAGAACGGGTAAAGTTAACCCATTGAACTTTGATATTTTTGCAAGTGCTCAACGTGGTGCTAAGTTTGTTTTATTAGATTACAATTTGACTGAACCTATTCGTACTGCTCGTAAAACTATAAATCAAACTGTAGCAAATTTTGAAGAGGAAGGTAGAATACCTAAAGAAAAAAGAGAAATTATTAATGCAATCAATTCTGCATTAGAAGAAACAACTGAGAACTTATTAACTAATTCTTTTGTAACTACATCATTAGCTGATAATGTTGCAGATTATTTAAACAAGCAAGGTTATCGTGCTGTTCTTGCCGGCACATCAAGGTTTGTAGCGGAGTTGAGTTCAAACATTGGATTTGCTGTTATCTCAGACCCTAAGGCATTTATGGCAGGGGTAGAAAATAGAGGTATCATTATGTCTACTGACGCTCCTACTATTATGGAAAATGTAGGTAGTAAACAAACAAGTAGAATATTCCCTACAGATACATTGTCAGGAAAATTAATTGATACCAATATACTTCAACAAGCAAGTGGTATTAAAGGTGCTAAATCAAAAAACCCTGTTAAAAATAAAATTCAACAAATTTGGAATTTATCAGGAAAAAAATATGCTAATTCAGTTGAATTGATAGCTGATGCTTTAATATCTACTCCGGATAAATTAATTATGCGTCCAATGTGGTTTGGTTCATTTGCCAATGAGTTTAAAAAGATTACGGGTGAAAATGTAAACTTTGAAAAGATTGCAGCGAATGATGAAAAGTATATGGAGCAATATAAAGAAGCTATTGAAAAAGCAAAAACTAATGCTGATGAAAAGTCTGTAATGGTTGGTGCTACTGATAATCCATTTATGGGAATCCTTAAAGGTTCCGTTAAACCTAATCAAAGTTTTGCACTTAAAACGTTTAATAACTTCAATAACTTTATGACTAAGTTTTTGATTTTTGAATATGTAACTGCTCGTACAGGAATCAACGCAGCAATGGGTAATGGTTCTTTAACCAAAAAACAAGGAGCAGCGGTACTTGGTGCTGTTACTACAAGAATGATTACATATACACTTCTTACTCAAATGTTAGGTACAGGTCTTATGGGATTATTTTTTGATGACCAAGAACCGGAAGATGAGAAGTCTTTTATGCAAAAACTTGGACAGCAAATGGCTTCTGCATTTACTTCATTAGTATTTGGTAGAGATTTTGGTAACGCAACTAAAGCAATTGTCAATATTGGAATAGAAGACGTTAACGATAAATATCTTGATTTTTTAAGAGAAGGAGATTATGACCCTTATAAAGATGCTATCCAATATTCTATTGTTCCTCCTGAAAAAAAAGGCAAACAAAGAGGTTTATGGGATTTCTTTTTAAATATGGGTGGTGCATTTGGTCCTGCATTAAAAAGTGCAGATTTTATTGTTCGTAAAGGATTAGAAGATGATAAGAAAAAACCGGATGCTATCGCAAGACAAGAAAAAGAAAGAAATGTTCGTATCCCATTAGAAATATTAGGTAACGCAGGATTTATTCCTTTGTATAAAGATATTCGTAAAGCTGTAATGAAAGAAATGTATAGCAGTCTTGAGCAAGCAGATAAAAATGCAGAGGATAAAAAAAGAGTTAAGTTGGAAAAACTTAATGGATATGAGAATGAATCTGATATGAAACGCTATGACCCTGAACTTTGGGATAAAACATACGGTCCCAATGCTCCTAATTATAATGCAGAACAAGCAAAGAAAGCTATTAAGAAAGCAAAAGATAGTTTGCAAAGAGCAATGAAAGATGAGATGTATGATTATACGCCTAAGTCTAAAGGAGGATTTGGTTCATCAGGATTTGGAAGTGGTAAAGGTAAAAGCAAAGGAGGATTTGGAACGTCAAAATTTGGTCAGTAGTTATACATACCTAATATATTTTAATTCTTTCTGCTTGTCATAGTAGACCATCATCTCGGCATCATTTACTGCTCCATCACGGGGAGGTCGCCCTCCCCATTTAATTTCTCCCTGCAGTTTATTGGCTTTACCATAGATTATACCATCTTCGCACGCCCATATAAGTACAGGTGTTATACGCTTATCAATTAACTTTACTAATTTTTTTGCTGATATAGGCAGTGGATACGCTGCACGCATAGTTCTAATACGACCTTTAACTTCTGCATAGGCTATTAGACTCTTATCTTTGTCAAATACTTTGTAATCAATATCGTGTGGGTCTAATTTTTTAAACGAACCACCAAAGATGCTAACGAATAATTCAATTGCTTTTTTCTCCCTGATTAAGTCCGTCTCTGTTTCAAAAGTCGTCATCTTCCAATGATTTTAATATTAGCCTTAGGTCTACTATAAGATTCCTTATGTCACGTTCTGCGGGGACAAAGTCCCTGTCCACGAGATTCTCGTAGATATTTGCTAACAGCAAGTGCTGTTCGTTTATTCTAAAGGCGATACGCTCGGCTCGAGCGTTCTCTATGTTTTTGTCCATACTTGGATTCGCATAAGCGGTTTAACAAAATTAGTTTTTTTAACGAACATCTGAATCAATTTCAGGTACGATAATTAATTCATAGCGACTTACTCCATTTGGCTTTATCTCGGAGTTCCATATTCTTAGTATTTTTCTCCTTGCATAAATGTCGTTATATCTGTATTCTCTAATAACCCTTTCATCTTTAAGTAATTGCATCACCCCCCTTGTTCTGTACCAATCCTTTGCTTTTTTCATTTGATTTGATTTTTTCTTCTCTAAACACTTCCACTTTTACACCGTGGTTTTGAAGTTCTTTTAACCGGTACTCTTGAAGTTTAGACAGCTTACCATTGGTTGCCTTGACCTCGATAAATATAACGTCACTGTTTCTTGGTATGGCAAGCAAGTCCGGTATCCCATTCTTGTTGGTCATTGTAAGTTTGATGACGTAATACCCCTGAGCCTCTAACTCTTTAATCTTCTTTGATTGTATTTGTTGCTCTTTCAATTAGTGCTTGTTTGTTTATTAATAACCAATCAATAAAGTCATTTTGATTGAGTGTTTCTAATGCGTTAAATATTTCTTCTATCGGTGTCATAATTTAGGTTCATTGTATTTATCATACTTATGGTATTGCCTTTGCTTACCACATTTTTTGCAAAAGTCAGGATAATAAAAACCTTCTATTGTACCTCCCGGCTCAAAGACACAAGTCAGTTCAACGTTCCCTTGAAATTCAAACGTACTTGATGTTGTAGTTGAATTTGAAGTAGAACCTGTTAATGATGGACAAGCAATACACATAATTGTAGTAGGAGAATAAACTCTTTTACATTTAGGACATTCCCATCCTTGTGGGATAAAATTAAAATCAGTCATTGTTTTTTGTTTTAGGTGTATGTAATTCGCACATTCCGTGCTTATGGTTCATATCATAGAATACTGCTACGTCTTCTCCAACTGAAAAGAATCCTGTGCAAGCATAACCCATTTGTTCTGATATGCTTCCTTTACCAATATCCTTATTCCAAGGATGCATAACTAATTTTACGTGATGCTTGCAATTGCAACAGCAACTACCATCGTGCCAACCTCGGTCGCATTTACTCATAAAAATCTTGTTTAAAATGATTAATGGTATAGTCTTTTTTCTTTGTGACAGCCTTATAGATGTCGTATTCAATCCCACCCTTCGAGAAAATCCAATATACTTGATTCTCGAGGCGTTCCTTTGTGGTCATCCGGTCTTTGCTCTGCCAATAACTCGTAGCACTGAAGTCAATATTGTAGTAAACCAAATACTCAGCGTGCCTAAGACTGATTCCTTCACGTCCACTTACAATCTGTAATGCTATGTTTTTATTGGTGTCTTCAAAGACACTTAACTCAGCCGTTAAGTCATCGCCAAATACCTGCTTGAGTGCATTGTATTCTTCCTTGAACTTGTAGAAGATTCCAATCTTGCATCCCTTAAACTGCTCTTTGATAAACTCAGCCTTGCTTAAGTCAAGTATCATACTATTACCGCTCTCAAACTTTACAGTCCCGCTACACATTTGATGCACTTTCATCATTAACTTAACCGGAGTGTCTCCCAAAATTATTTCTTCTTTTCCTTCTATCACCAATTCCTTCTTTAATTTTTTTATCATCGCATAAGTTGATGGTTTCATCTCCACCTCCATCACCTCTTCTTTGGTCTCAGACATAAAGCCTGCCTCCTGCTGTGTGTAGTTAATGGTGTACGGCTCCATCTCTTTGAGGATGGTATCAAGTCCACCACTATAATCATTAACGAATAGTCCGTTAATCTTACGCTGTTTTATTTTAACATATATTTTACAAAAGCTATAAAAGTTTTGAAACTCTCTAAATGGATTTGAATAAATACCATACACTTGATGGTACATCTGTGAGTATGACTCAGGCGTTGGTGTCCCTGATAATAAAATAACTAATGGCTGACATCTTCTTAAAACTTCTCTTACCAATATACTTCTCTGACTTGGTTTAGGGAACGCTCCCATACTATGAGCCTCATCGCAAATAACCATATCCCACTTCTTGTCGCTCATAACGAGGTGGAGGCTTTCATAATTGATGACAGATAGGGAGTAGGTTGGTTTTAACGCACTGTAGTCGGCTTCAATTGAACTAATTGCTTTCTTTTTAGTGATAAACAGCACATTCTTTATGCCACATAACTCTGCTATACCAAGACTTGTAAGTGTTTTACCGGTACGAACCTCCATAGCAAGGTATAGAAACCTATGCTTTGAAAGTATCTCATATCCTTTGTGGATAATGTCAGCCTGATAATCCCTGAACTGAAATTTATTTTGTTCCATCTCGTATAAGTTTTTATAATGCTCGCAACTGTCGACAATTTTATTTATAATTTCTTTCTCTGTGTTGTATTTAAGAACTTCTCTTATCTCAACAGCATTGCCTCGTCCTGACTTAGTAGTTTTGGTTTGCAATACAACTTTCTTGAGCGTTTCGCAGTAGTCCCACATTGCTTTGTTGCTATATCCTGAAGTACGTTCAATCATTTTCTTATTCTTTTTTCACAGTGACCACAATACATTTTTCTTTTATACTTTTCAATTACAGGTTGAGGGCATTCGCAATCATTATGTATGCGTGTACCATCGTCATTGTAGTTCAAGGCAATGTACTCCATCAGGTCTACGCAGTTCTCAAACATATCATACGACTGAAAGTAGTCCATCATCAACTGAATCAACTCAATTGGTATCTCTTCATCCGGCACGTGTGCAAACAAACTCACGTCTGACATTGCAATCTCCTCAAGCGTGTTGCGTTCTGTAAGTAGGTTAAATGAATTAATCATTCCTACGTGTATCATTTGTTCTTGCGTCATTTGTTTTAATTAAAAAGGTGCTTCTTCAAGTCCCTCAGGTTTACTTTTAATAATTATCCATCTACCTTGTTGGTCTCTATCCTCCTGTGGCATTACTCCTTCCTTGTAAATACCGTAAGCAATAAGCCATTTGTAGAACTTAGTTCTACTCACACTCATCCTACCTCTCGGTCCATAGTCGGGATACTCGTCAATGAAGTTAGAATATAATTCGTTTTTATAAAGTCTTGTATCCGTCTGTAACATAACCTCTCTGTTCTGATTCGTATCAACAAGTCCACACCACTCAATAAACTCGTGGCAAGTTTCTGCTGACAACTGACGAATCTTAAGGTTCACAAACTTACTCTTGACAAGTCCGGTCTTGATATAGTTCGTTAAACAACCAATCATATAATTGTCAAACTCACACCAATCCTCATCGTTCCAATCGCCAAACATCAACTTACCAAACTCATCAAGTGGCGTAAACTCTTTGGTATAATACTGATGCAACTCCAACTCCCACTTTCTTCTTGCGAATGAATTGCCGGCACCCTTGATTGCATAGTTCGTAGTGATGGCAATCTTCGGAGACCTACTGAATGGTATCTTGATGGCGTCCTTGTTTTTCTTCTCAAGTGTCAACCCTTCTGTAACCACTGAGAACAACCTCTCGAAGTCAAAATGCTTTCTCACATCATCAAAGCAAAGTATCTGCGTATCTGCTGACACCAACTGATAAGCGAAGCTACGCTCGAAAGCAAATGACTTACCATCAATAACAACCAATTTCTTCATCTTACTAAGTGCGTTCATAAGAAGTCCCTTACCTGTTCCGCCCTCAGGGTTGTCACTGATAACCTCATCGTTTAGAATGATAGCCGGACAAAATGATAGGTTTTTATATCCGTGCATTAAAAATCCAAGCGTACTCTCCATTGACTTAACTCTCTGCTCATCTCCACCGTTGATATTACTTACAAACTTTTTAAAGTCACATCTCTCAGTAACACTGCATATGTTGAAGTTCCTATCTATTACGTGGTCTTTCCACACGTATCCTCCCAAGTCCAAGTAGTCAAGTGTTATTACTCCATCCTTGCTAATCTTCACAGCACAATTCTTGTAGTACAAGTATGACGCATCTTTGGTATCAGCAATGAAGTAAATCTCAATCGTTGAAAGCAAAGACAGAAACTCTTCCTTGAAGAATCTCGTATTATCAGCGAAGTAATTGTAAACTCCAATGTCGTCTAACTCCAATAGGTGCGTAAGCACAAAGTCCTTAATCTCTTTCTCAGAAGTATGGTCAATCAAATTGTTTGTAACCTTTACGAATATATAATTCTTTCCCCCCTCAGGGCAATACTTATAGAAGCCATTGTCTTCCAAGAACTGCTTGAACTGTACGTGCACAATCTTTATAACTCCTCTATCGTTTCTGTCCCAAAAAGTTTGCATTGCGTTCTCTTCCTCAACTTTATTAAGTACAGACTCGATGGTCTCGCTCTCCAAATTGGAGTCTTGCAATTGGATGCGAATTTCTTTTTTTGATACACCTCTCCTCAGTTTTGCTTTAATGGTATTGATACGCTCCTCATCCTCGTAGTACTTAGTACCGAAGTTCGCTGTGTGCCTATACGCAGAGTCAATGGTTGTTCCAATCTCTCTGAGTGTAAAGTCTTCTGTTGCAAACTGATTAATTACATAAGACGCAAGACTCTTGTTAATACCGAAGTCATTGAACGCCATCGCAAGCACATACGCATTCTGATTACGTTGTCCCTCGTGCATAGGATATTTTTTATCCCACCACTTTACAAGTATCTCCACAATCTTATTCTCATCCGTGATAGGTATCGTTGCCTTGTCTCTTGTCTTACTAACCTCGGTGTATTCAGGCTCCTCAATCTTATCCCAAATACTACTATTCTCATTAATCGCAATTAGGGGGTCATATGACTCGTAACATACTCGGCTGAGGTTCTTGCTCGTCTTGTCGAAATAAGCCGAATTAAAGTACTTTTCTAATGAATTGAAGTACATTGTATGGTTCTCTGCATCTGCCGGAATTTTCACCAACACTTTCAGACCATTGCCCGAAGGGGAAATGAATACTGAAAACACATACTTGTTCTTTGATAAGTTCTCTTTGTCTTGTAATAGTTCTTTCTGCTTCGTATATCCATCGAAGTCCAAACATATCAATCCCGAATGCTCAAGTAATGAGGCATCTGTTCTCTTGTTAAACGTACCACTAAAACATATCGCAGGTAACTGCTTCTTTAGTTCCTGTCTCTCAGGCTTGCTCTTTTCTAATCGTATTCTCTTTACTAAATCCTTAGTAGCACCGGCTCCGTCTTTAATTCTCTCGAGTATAACGTGTACATCTCGGAAGAATGGCGTATCAGTATCTCTAATATTTTGGAATATCGTCACGTTATGTACCATCTTATGTCGGTTTTATGTCGTTTTAAACTATCTAACTATCTGATTACTAATACTAATGTCGATTATGTCGATTTTAAGTTCAAATTATAATCAAAGAAAATAAAAAGAATATAAAAACGTATATATAGAATATACGGAAAACACATCGACATTTTCGTCACGCATTAGAGGTAAAAAAAGGGGAAGTTTTCACTCCCCCGATTCTTTTTCTAAATGGGTGTTAATTCTAAAATGGAAGTTCGCCATCTTCATCTTCTGCAACCTCAGGTTCAGGTGCCTTTTGCTTAGGCGTAGCCTGTTTCTCCGATTGTGGCTTCATACCACTTTGTGCAGTCGGCTCGTAGGTATCTAACTCAATGTAATAATTGCCACTACGTGCAGTCTTTACATTAAGGTTAACCCATCCGCCTTTCTCGTGCTGTCTGATGAATGCTACTCCATCGTCTGCCTTGATTGATAATCGCCCAACTACAAAGTCAGGTGCTTTTTCGTTTCTCTTAAATGAGAATCCGTCTGCAAAGATTTTTTCTTCGTTTGCCATTTTGTTCTGTTTTTTTTTGTTACCTCAGTCTATTTGTACCAATAAAAGACCTCTGAGGCTAAGCCTATAATTGGTTGTAGTCAGGGCAGGAATCGAACCTGCGTTTGTTTGGGATATAACACCGTAGGTGCACGTCTGCACGAACTTATCCGTTAACGGTTGCGTCTACCACTCCGCCACCTGACTCCCTGTGTCTTTGAAGACACTTGCTTCGGGGGATGCAATATTATAACAAGTACTCGTCAATGTAGTAGTTAACTATATCATCCGTTGGCTTAGCACTAAAGTATTTATTATACA